>ENA-ORBV01015557-ORBV01015557.1-microbial-mat-metagenome-genome-assembly--contig:-NODE-15557-length-11167-cov-4.977818_pt1 | contig 11167 bp, 9 predicted proteins | sample MGYA00237777_ERZ505514 | MGnify/ENA primary metagenome ERZ505514 (study PRJEB26160, sample SAMN06269048) | microbial mat metagenome | isolation source: Oligotrophic lake microbial mat | place...
GGCAGCGTCAGATGTGTATAAGAGACAGGTTGTGGATGCACACATCTTCCAACAGAGAGGCGTTCAGTCGGGGATGGGGCTTGTAGTGACTTGCAAAACACTCCGTTTCTATGAGACGCACAATTCTTTGCTTGGAAACTTTCCAACAAAGCCTGATCCAGCCTAGGCCTGTGAACATGTCTTATCGTGCAGATTTTTCAATCTCAGGGTCTTGTTGTGATGCAAGGGACTCACACCAGTGCACTGCAAAAGGCATCACAAAAACGAGTCTGACGATCGAAAAGTGCTGAATGCATCAAACGTTTTTGAAAGAAACTGTGGTTGTTGGAGTCTCCACTGGCTCACGTGGTTCACTTTGGAATCGGGATTCGTGGGAAAGATCCAGTCCTGATCACGTCTGTCCCTCGTCCGTGAAAAATCTTTGCGAGAGATCTTTTCCCACAAGAGCCACATTCGATGGAGCTATGCTGCCAAGGGGTTGGGGGGAGCCGGCAATGCGATGCAACGAAAAGACAATGGCCAGTGTGACTGGCTTTTGCCATCACTGTGGCAAGCAAGAGCAACCCGATGCTCCAATGACTGGAGACTGGAAACATTAAACTTTCCTTCTGTGGTAGCTGCCACATGACTGCCTGCTGCTCCAAGGAATGTTGGCGTTCCAACTGGAAAGAACACAAACCAAAATGCCGCATTGTGACTTCCTTTGTCAACAATGCGAGGAAGAATCAGGGATTGCTGGCGGATCAAGTCAAACGGCAAGAGATCAGTGCAACTGCTGGGACCAGTCGGGAGAATCGAAATGCAGAAAGGTGAGTGAGCCACGTTTGGCTGGTTTGACATGGAGTGGTCCATGCACTGGACAGCTGTCTGCAGCATTTGATTTGGGCTCCAATGGAGTCAAACTTTTGGTCAAAAATCTAAACTAAGTCCTCACTTTAGCGCGCTTTGAACTGGCGAAAATTTGTCAGGCGCTGTGTTCAGACACACCTGGAAAATTGGGTGTCTTCAGGTGCATCACATGGGCACACCTGTCAGATGTCACCTGAAACACCTGGCATCCAAATGCCTAAAATGAGTTCAGATGCCAAACCCTGGCCCGAACACCCAAATTCAGTCATGGAAGCAACACACCTTCTTCCCTTGCCTTCTTCTTCATCTTCCAACTGTCAGCAACTGCAGCTGCTAGCTAGGTCATTGCACAGTTGCATGGAGAAATTCTGGTCAGACGAGCACACCTTTCATTTGCTATGAGACACTTTGCTTTATGATTCAGGTTGGACTTCTGGCAATTCAGCAAATGATGGACAGACTGCAGTCACAAATGAACTTGGTGATTAGATTGTCATCAACTAGCTGAGCAGGAAAGTGGCGTTGGACGGCGGGAGACATAGTCACAGCTTATGACAATCGCATGACATGGGATAATTTGTAATCTTATTGTGAGTGGGCTCTGCTGTGGTGCACTGCACAGCAGTTGTGAGTGTGGTGTCCTCAAAGGTTGTGCGGTGCGAGGAAGGCAGCTTCCTGGAAGAGGGCATCCAAGAGCTCACGAGTTCACGTGTCGCATGGCTTGGCACTGCTCAAGGCAAATAGGATAAAATAATGATGCAAACAATGATGCACGCACCAGAGCTGTGCATGTCATTGCATCACCAGAAGACCAAGGGTGAACCTTTGTTCAAGCATGCAGCACAATGTGAATTTGGGGGCGCTTCACACCAATGATTCTTGGGTCCGGTGACTGCCAGAAAATGTTGGATTGGTTTGCAAGAGGGTGTTCTTGTATCCAATGGAGTCCCTCATTGTCGCATTAGTTTCCATTTGAGTTGCAGCTGGCTTCTAACAGAAACCTCAAAAGCCAAATTCACTCGCTCGTGCTGCAGTCTTGGAATAAAACAAATTCCTCTCTCGATCCACCACGTCGGGCGCGACGCAACTGGTGCAACACCCAAGATGATCCTTGCATCGGTGCCCATGCAAGTGAAGAAGGCTCCAATCAACTTATCCCAAAACTCAAAGACGGCTTTGTTGGAACCTTTCCTTGGGACACCACGGAAAGGGATTGTTGCCGCTTCGACAATCTTGATGCCTGTCTGAATGCAGTAGGTCTTAAGGAAGAAATTGAAATGGGCAAGGACATTGCTCTGCTTGTCGGCTGACAACGCAAGAAGGTCATCACGAGCGTCTCCATAGGAGGCAGTGCTATGACGAAGCCGTTGTCGTCGACATGGTGGGGAAGGACAGTAGACGGGGAGGATAGTAGACAGGGGATAGTCGGGATGTTTTTTGTTGTTGTTGTCGGCCTGTTGGAGTCGAGTGAAACGTGAGTGTCTCGTCGGGTCTTGTTCAATCCTCCCGTCTTTCCTTGACAGGCGTGCATCCAGCGTGTGAACTAGTGAAGTCTAGTAAATCCGACGAAAGACTAGTAAAATTAACATACAGAAGTGGTGTTGGTGGCAGCTCTGTTCCGATGGGCACTGTAAGGATTTTAACGACAACCCATCAGGAAGGCTGGAAAGTTTCTCATTCATTAAAAATGTCAGAAAGAAAAAATGATGACCGTTGTTTGGAGACGCACACCTCTTTGCATCTTTTTCTACAAGCGAATTTGGTTTTGGTCAGGTTTTTGGGCATCACCACAGGAAATTCGAGGGCCAGCTAATGCAATTGATTTATCACTCACAAGCACCAGCTTCTTGGACCATGCACCATGATCCCCCAATTGACCATGTGCAGTGTGGAACATCATTTTTCTCACAGGACAGTCTTTTTTTGCATTCATGGTGCAAAACACTTTTTTCCAAAAAAATCCGAAGCAACATTAGCAGAAGCAACATCAGCAGAGTTTTTCAAGCTAAAACGTGCACCATTTGACGCCCAAACTAATAGGTTTTGTCATTCACAATTTTCAGCTCTTAACGAGGTAGCAAATGTCAAATGATAAAATGCTTGACCGACATTCCTAGTCACGTGCTCCTTGTTCACCAAGCTACAGTGGAAAAAGACTTGTAGCTCAGGGGAACATGTTCTATGGAAACCCAAGCACCAGCTTAATGCATCTTCCCCCATGATTGTCACTGCAGTTTAAGTGTGTGTGGAAATCACCTGGCTTTCAATGTTTCTTTTGACATGTGCTTGTAAAAAAACTCTTCGCTGGCAGTCCAGCCCCCCAAGCTTGGCAGCGAGAGTTCATGGTGATGAATATAATTGAGACATTGAGTTGATGTGTGTCTATGTTTCATGTTGAAAATGGAGATGGCAGATAGATTAAGGACATTGTCATAGTATTTACTAGTAGACAACTCTCAAAGCCAACATTGGGCTAGAATTGTCTTTTGACAAAGTGCACAATTACGACAGAATCTCCAATAGATATGCAAATGCAGATTTTGATCCACAGGAGCAAAGGACTTTTACTGTGCTAACAGACCAATGATCTGGGAGAAAGGACTTGCTCTCTTCATCTCCCTTTCCTTTCTTGCTCAAGCACCGCCAAAATTAAAATGTATTGAACAGACATCAACATCGTTTTGTTGCCTCAAGTGAGTGTGATACAATTGGGAATAAAGGAAGAATGTGACGTTACAACTACTGCGAGACACCGAAATTGTCGGTTCAGCGCCTACTACTCTGGACGCTTGGACCTCAGCTTAGTTGACCCCCCACAACAGTTTATTGAAATAAAGCTAAGACTTTCTATAAACAATAGTTTACACTAGTATTTCATTGCAGAAGAGATAAAAGAATTTCTTGTCTGCATTCCGCACTCCTCGATCGAGCCAACCCTATGTACAGAACGGGATTTCCAATCAAAGTTAAAGGAATGGCTCCCAAAACCGCCGATTATCATAGGCCTACTAACTCTTTCTTTGAAGGCATTAGAAATCTTTGAAGGCCACATGCTCTGCTGTAGTCAATGGCCTTGATTTTGCTGGGATTTCGTTTTCAAGTTCCTGGTAGGACTCAAAGTGGGAAGCGTCGAGGGCGCTCTTGATTTTTGGAACCCAAGGAGTAGGCCACTGCTTCCGCAGCAATTTATCCACGTTGACAACCTCAAACCAAGCATGATCTCGAATGTCACTTTCTCCGCTTGCAAGGCATCCAAGTCGCTCCGATTGCCGTTGTACGAGCAATTTTTTGATCAAATCTTTGGCCTGCTCCTGAACCACATCCAGCGGAAATTCATAGTCTGCTTGCACGATTCTTTTAAAGAGGCTAACCTGGTCGGTTCCTTCTGAGTAAAATGGCGAGTATCCAACAATCATCTCGTAGATCAAAGCGCCGTAAGCCCAATAATCGGCCCCCTTGTCATGTCCCTTTGAGACAATGATTTCGGGCGCAAGATATTCTGGAGTCCCGCACAAAGTATAAGTTTTATCGGCAACTACCTTTGCAAAGCCAAGGTCAACAAGGATACAATACCCCCTGCAGTATTGATTTGCGTGGATTGGATTAGGCACATGCAACTTAAAAAGGAAAATTAACGCGCCAACTTCGATACTTTGACTGGGACGTACCATTGATCTATCAAGATATTTTCCGGTTTGAGATCACGATAGGCAATCTCACGACAATGCAAATGAGATATAGCTTCAAGGATACAAGCCGCGTAGAAACGAGCGTTGCCGTTTGGGATCCCGTCGCGTTTCTCAGAATGGATTACCGTGAAGAGCTCCCCGCCTTGTACCAAATCGATTAACATGTAGAGGTTGACTTCGTCCTGATAAGTTGACACTAATTCAATGACAAATGGATGATCCAGTGACGCCATTATATTTTTTTCACGCATGACTCCTTCTACTTGGTGATGGCCCATTATCTCTCGTTTTCGAAGTTGCTTCAACGCATACGCCTTCTCTGTCTTCTTGTGGCTGACTAGCCACACTTGTCCGAAGGTGCCTACACCCAATATCCTGACCTTTACGAGGTCCTTGAAGCGAATAGATCGGTTGAGACTTGTGTACGCTGGTGCAAGGGGTTGACCAAGCCTAGCAATATTTCCGATGACGTCTTCTATATCATGCTTCGCCAGTACGCCGCATTTAGTTTCTTCACGAACAGTTATGGTTTCGGCACTTAGGCACCCATCTGGTTCCTTTAAACTTTGGTCACCAAAGTAGTCGGCATCTTTCAATGTAGTGCGAATTCCATCCTGGTTCACCACACTGACTTTGCCAGATCGTATGACGTAAAGATTCTGAACGAGCGGCTTGCCGAGCTCAGCAAGAACTGTGCCTGGTGGGAATGTTTTTTCGAAGAAATGATCCGTCAGCCGGGTCACTTCAAATTGCTGAAACTTCGAATTTGCAAACATGGGAACAGCAAGTAGCGTCCGCTTTTTCATGGCTCGATCGATGGCTCCCTGGAGGGGTCCGAGAACGTGTTGAAAGGTTTCTCGTGAAAGGCACAAACAAGTACAGGTGCTGGTGGCAGTGACATTAGCTGCCCGAGGATCACCGGTAAGCAGAGCTCTTTCTCCGAAGAAATCGCCCGCTTTGATAGGCTGTTCCGTATATGTGCTATCCCCGAATCCGATATCGTGGACCTTGGCGGTTCCCTCCTGAATAATATAAAAATTCTCTCCCTCGTCTCCCTTATTGATAATGCGGCCACCTTCTGGGAAAGTAACTGAAGTAAAGGCGTCGGAGAGCTTGATGAGATCAATTTTGTCAAGCTCAGCCAGAAATGGGACTTTTTTGAGGATCACATGAACATCATGCTTCTGGGAGTTTGTACTGTTGGCGAGGATATACCGGAAGGTCTTTTGATCTACTTTCCAAAGCTCACATTCAGTTTTGGCAACGCAAGAAGCTGCCCTTGGAGAATCGTAGAGGAGCGCCAATTCACCAAAGGAACCACCGCCAGAGCAAGAACCAACATCATTGTCGTTGACGAGAAAGGTTACCTGACCTTTCTCAACCACGTAAAAGTAATCTCCAGTTTCTCCTTGATTAATGATTCTGTGACCCACAGGAACTGTCTCTGATTTCATGGCATCAATCATAGTTCGCCTTAGAAGGAGGAGAAAAAGAAGAAGACAATTAATAAGATGGCCAGCACAAATATAGTGTCGTCTGCTATTGTTTTGGTGGCGTGGTTTGTTGTTACGTTACCTTTCCTTCGGTGCCAGACTCGCAAATACAAAGTTATCTTTCAAAATCCCATCAATAAATTGGATAGCGGTATCCGTCTTTGGGTAGCGTGGGAGTTTGACAGTCTTTTGGACATCTACAGACTGCGAAAAGATATTCATCCGATTCTGCCCACGCTTTGGGCCCTTGTTGGCGGCTACGGAAACGCTGGCTTCACCATCAGGAAGCGAAGAATCATGGTGCGAAGAAATCTATTATTGGATACGATTGAATGGGATGTGAGGAACAACAAGCCTGTTACATTGGGCATCTTTCCACATAGATCTTTCATACATGTGTATGAATGATGTGTATGAATGAGGTGAAGTGAAGAACATACCTTGGTGGATTTTTTAGTCCCATCTTTTTTCGTTTTTTCAGATTTGGGAGACGTAGACTGTCGTCCACTCCCTTTTGCCTTCGTGGGTTTCTTCTTTGTTGGAGCTGCCATGGTCCAAACTACGTATTGTATCTGTAATCGGGGAACAGTGCAAACCAATCAATGATCGTGTGCTGTTGCCATCGTTCATTGATTTAATTTTCATTCCGATTCACATTGTTGCTGCACTTGCCGTTGGAAAAAGTGTGCGTGCGAGGCGGAAAAGTTATTGGCCCCAATCTTAATGACCCATCTTGGACCCTCGTTGTCCACTTTGCTTGCATTGTGCTTGTTGCTTGAATAATGTCCACCTTGATGGTTGTGACCAGATGTGTTGTGGCTTTCCCTGCTTTCCATGTCCTACAATAAACTTCTGTTCATGTTCCATCACTTGACATTCTCAGTTGGTCTGCAAAAGAACACTGAGAAATTCATCTTCTAGCAAATCATTGCATCAGTTCCTCTGAGTTTGCACATTTCCATCATATTCTGTACATCTCTAGATTGTTCTTCTAGCCTCACATTTCTTGCTGATCTTATTATGAACAATTGGGCTCAACTGCTGATATCACTGTGTGCTATCGAGTTAAGGAATGATGCCCAGAAACAAGTTGATGCACGGCAGAACATGCGGTCAAAACTGTCACTTTCCAAAGCACTAACTTGTTTCATGCACTCAATGGGTGACATGTCACTGATGTAGAAACTTTCTCTGCTTGTGTGCCCCTTTTGACACACAATCTAACAGCCTCTTGCTTGGTTTCTCTATGCGTGCAGTAGCGCTCACACAACAATAGCATGTGGCCTGTGATCTGTCTGGCGGCAAGGCCAATAAAAATTGAATGTACCATGGGCTGGTTCTGCCCATCAGATTGTGCACCCTTTGTTTTCACATCACTCATAAGAAACAGGGACAAAGGCCTAGCAAGTAACTGGTTCAGTAGCTTCTTATGAACTAGGTTTCAAGCTTCCCATCAGGGAAGTGAGTTTGCGAAAGAGTTGCTAATGTAGCTAGCTAGCGATCAGGTGCCTGTAGCGAAGTACTTTTTTGCATCCTTTATTTACTTTGCATCGTCATCGTTGAAATCTCACGTCGATCTGTTCGTCGGCCTGCATGAGGCTTCGGCACATCACATCTACAAGACTAACATGTCCTGCAACCGATCAGCCCTAAAGGCTGAAAGTGGTTCTCCTCCCCCGCCATTTTGTACTTGGACATCATTGATCAATTTTTGATCGACCCCTAAGGAACGATCCTTTGGGTTTCGATAGAGCGCATTCACAAACCGATATCCTATGTTGATATCTGGCATAAAGTAAACATGCTGGGCATACACAGAGTTCGCATCAGCATTGGATGTCCCTGAAAAGCTGACCAAGATCTGGTCGAATTCCAAGCTTGCCCTGATGCTCTCATAGTTGTTCAACTCTGGCGGCCAGAAACCCCGATTGCGTTGAAGCATTTGCCTCACATGAGGCTTGAGCAGAAGAGAATTCACATCCAGAGTATGCCTCACAAGCCAAATATGCCGAAAGTAGGGATGATCCGGAGTATCCACATCTAACTTGGATAGAATCTTTTTTGGCATTAGCTTCCCACTGGGATCCTCTTCAAAAGCTTGTATATTGGTATTTCTCATGGATACTTGATTCATAGGATTGTGGAGCAGACTATGCATTGTTGCACTGTCGTACGATTCCCGTTTATGTTTTGAAGCCCGGCCTGTCGCAAACTTCTGCATTATGCTGCTCCCTAGAGAAGAAACTCGTCTTCGAGTCCCCCCTTTACCAATGGGAGGAATGGGAGGCGGCCCTCGCCTTGCTTGCTGCGATCGCGGCCGAATTTCTTGCGGCTGTCTGTATCGAAGTTGCGGCGAGATCGATGGTGCTGGTCCTCGCAAAGGCCGGGATGCATCTCGTGGAGCGCTAGACGTGTTTATTTGCAAAACGGAATGCTTGGGTATGGAAGGCGATAATAATTCTTGTTCTTCGTCGATCGGAGGGGAGCTAAAGCTGTCGAATACATTGTGATGGGACTGAACTTGGTTTGAGTTAGCACGTGTTGGGCCCCGTTTTTTCTTCCCTCTCTTTCTCCTGCCGGTTGTCCCTCCGAACGACAGGTCCGCCTGTGCTGCGTCGATGCTCGCCACCATATTAAGTGTTGCGTCGATTATCTCCCCCCCTGGCAGCGAGCTTAGCTTATTTACGATACGAAACTCCAAGACTGGACAAGGAATATGACTAGCTGCTGGCGGTTTCATGTCTTTGCTGTTGTTGTTTTCATCGTCGTCATCATCGTGTTCCTCTGACCATACCCCAGTACCGTAGCGAATTACCATAGGATCGCTGAACATAACCTGAGCGAAGCTCTGGGCTCTTGCCACTTTTGCAAACATCAGGGCCGCACAAAGAGATGAAAACAGCACGCCAACGAAGGATTCAAACGCTGTAAGGATAGTGATTGCTGTGCAGTCACGCACCGGACTGTGATTGGATGACACGGCTGGGTATATAATTCCGTAACCCTATGAAAAGAAAAACACTGTTAGATTCATCTGGCCACCAAATACGCCAACACAAAAGCGGGTCTCCACTTCCTGACAAAATAGGACGCACCACGGTGCTGAACGTGGTCCAGCTAAGTTCGTAAGCATCGGAAAATGGATTTGGTGAATCTTTGTGTGAATAAACGGATCCAATACAATATGGTTGGAGCTCTCCAAGAATATAAATAAAGAACGCGAATAAAAACGTCAAGGCTAACCAGCCGATAGCAGCACAGCCAAATACCACAACAAAGGTGCTACGAAAGGACCAATGCAAGAATTTGGTTGCCACACGACCCTCAAATATCCTTGGACAAAAGCAGCATCGGCAACATCCGCTATCATTCAGATTCGATGTATCTTCGTACATTCCTGGTATCATCGGACCTCCTCGTCTCCTCTGTTTGTTTGTGGATTGGTTTGGATCAATGTTTGTTTCCGCGGTCGTGTGCAGATTTATGGATGTAAAGTGCAAACATATTAGATCTGACGAGTGAATCGAATGCCAACAATTGAGGCGACAGCACAAACACGTTTCCCCCCTCTGTTTACCAACCTTTACTGTTGTAAGCCGATATTGAGTTTTCGCCCGCTCTTTCTCTTCTTCATCGTCATCATCCGTTGCTGTACTGAGAAAAGCACTAATCATCCTCGAAGATTGTACCCTTAAGCGGCCATGCATGGATACTTGTACTTCGTCGTCGTCGTCTTTGTCGTCCCCCACCATTCTTGGAATTAAATTGGCCAAAGTTTTTTTGAAACCTTTCATAAGCCGTTCGTTTTCGTCCATGGCTTCACACATGGACATTTTGCGGATCTGCCGCACACCGCGAGGATGTATGTTTTAAAAGAACGTGAGACACAAAAAACTTCATTAAAGACACATACGTCATGCATCATCAACTGGCTAGTAGTCATGATTTTGTACCTACCTGTACAAGTTGACCATGGGCATTTCCAATCTGAGACCGAGTAGATGTACGTATAGACGACCGCATAGACCGCTTGGAGGCAGCAGATCCCGTAGATGGGATGCGCATATGGCGGATACTTTTTCGTGGCTCCCTAACATTCTGAATCTTTATATCATAGTCATGATTCGATGCATCATTAATGCCCAGGCTGTCTGAAGAGTCCGTCAAGCCGAGAGAGGCGAGAGTGCCACTGGATTCAGTGGGATACATGCCATTGGATTCAGTGTCATGCAGTGTCTCGGAATATGTGGTAAAAAAATCTGCCGGTAAAGACGCTTCTGACGCTTGCAATTCTTCTTGTGGCTGTTGTGGTAGTCGCCCCAACTCAACATCTTCGTCTTCTTCATGTTCAGGTTGCTCATGTTCGTGTTGTGCTTGTCTCGGCTCTTCTTCTTCTTCCTCTTCAGCTTGTTCTTGCTGTTGTTGATGGTGATTTTCTCCCTCATGAGATTCTTCTTGCTGCTGATGTTGCTGTTGTTCTTGTGAACCCCCAACCTCAGGGTCAACCTCCTCTTCGTCTATCGACTCCAAGGAAAAGGAAGTTGCGACACCCCCATTATCTTCAACATCCCGCCCCTTTTCAGACATATTACTTTGAGGTGGCACCGTGTTGGATCACAGCAGCAACGAACCAGTTGCAATGAATATACTCTCCTTTCTTACTGATTGCTCTAATGGTACTTTCTCCAGATCAGCCTTGTACTTCGACTTGCAATGCTGTTAATTCATGTAGAGTGCATGTACGATAGGCAGATGGGTGATGTGTAGAAAGTCCTTCGAATGAGTGAAGCAGTTTGTCTGTGTCTGATGCCAATAGACTTTCCCGTTCAAGCTACATGTATGGAGGTGTAATAGTACTAATACTTGTACAAGCACAAAAGTAATACGAGCAAAAACTTCTACTCCATATATACTTACTGTAATTGATACTGTAACATTGTGGTTCGTGCAAAATAGCTAATAGTACCGGTAGGAGTACCGGTATTCAATTGCTAGCTAGACTACTACTGTACAGTACAGTAGCAATGCTACGAACAGCGCTATTATGTACGAACATTCAGAAATGGTTGGTTCGTACTACTCACTACTAGTTAGGTAGTACTAGTACTCAATAAATTGATTAACAAAATATGTGAA
>ENA-ORBV01015559-ORBV01015559.1-microbial-mat-metagenome-genome-assembly--contig:-NODE-15559-length-11165-cov-6.251533_pt1 | contig 11165 bp, 7 predicted proteins | sample MGYA00237777_ERZ505514 | MGnify/ENA primary metagenome ERZ505514 (study PRJEB26160, sample SAMN06269048) | microbial mat metagenome | isolation source: Oligotrophic lake microbial mat | place...
CGCAGATGGCGAGACTTTCCTGGGGTTTCACCCCAGGCTGGTATGGATCGCACCTTCGGTGCGGAAGAGACGCAGGCTCAAAGCCCGTTGCTACGAGCTGCCAGCTTGTAGCTTCCTGCGAACCGACATCGATGCGTCACTCGCGATGGAGTAACAAGCTGGCCGCTTGTCACTACGGGCGAAGGGCGAATCGTTACGCAGTCGGCGGGTTTTCCGGAGGCGAAGGCGGCGGAGTATCGCCGGCTGGGGGCGCGGGAGGCGGAGTATCGGTGGGAGGATTCTGCGGCGGCTTTGCCTTGGGATCCTTCTTCTGGATAAATTGCATCAGGTCGCCGAAGGTTCGCATCGGCTCTTTGCCGAGTTCCATCGCTTTAGTGATCGGCTTCGGCGGAGCAGGCTTCCCGACCACTCCGAACGACCAGAAGACACAGAACGACTTCTGGGCCTATAACTTCAAGGTTTCGGGCACGGTCGAACCCGGCTGGGGCCTTCGGGCCACTCCGGTCTTCCGCTACCAGCAGGGTTACCCTTACGCACGCTCGGTCACCGGCGCTCTCAACTACGGCACGCAGGCGGTTCAGGCCGAACCCCTGGGGACCTTCCGCATGGAAAACATCATGCAGCTCGACTTCCGCCTCGACAAGCGGTTCAAGCTGTCCAGCCGGTTCACCCTCTCGGCCATGGTCGACGTGTTCAACGCGCTCAACGCCAACACCGAGTTGAACATCCGCCACACCACGGGTCGCCTCACCATCAGCGAGACGGCTCAGAGCATCCCGGCGTTCCAGACCCCGATCACGATCCTCCCGCCCCGGATCGCCCGGTTCTCGGCCCGCATCAGCTGGTAGTCGGTAAGCACAAAGTCGGGTGCCCTCAGGGCGCCTGAGACGCACAGAGGGCCTCTTCAGAGGCCCTCTTCTTTTTGGGCGCCGAATCGTAGGGTCGAATTGCTTCAGCAGGACTAGGAATCCAAGGGTTCCCGTAACATCCCGGCTCCCGCCCCGGTTGGGCCTTGGCGGCGGCCCTCCTCAAGCTCCAAGGAAACGAATGCGCCTAACCGCCCCCCTTCGAATCGCCCTCGGGCCCACCCTCTTGTGCGCGCTGCTCTGGCTTTCGGCCACGGTGAACGCTGCCTCGATTCCGCTCAACGTCGACCGAGTGACCCGCGACGTTCCGGTCACGTTTGGGGTTCCCTTCGCGAAAGGGCTTCTCCGCTCTCCCGATCACGTTCGCATTCTTAACGACCGCGGCGTCGAGGTCCCTTCCCAAATCACCGAGGTGACCTCGTGGGCGCCGGCCGATACGAGCCTGCAATGGATATGGGTCGACTTCCTGACCGAAGGATCGTCGCGTTATCGGCTGGAATATGGCCCCGGCGTCCGACGAACCGCGACACCGCCGGATTCGCTGCGAATCGTGAACTCCCAGCGCCCCAATGGAGGTCTCGAGGTCGACACCGGCGCTCTTCGCTTCCGGGTAAATCGCGGCGAGGGAGGATTCATCGAAGATGCGCGGATCGCGGGAGCGGGCGACACGATTCCAGTTCTGAAGTCGCCGTCGGGCCGGGGATCGTTCCTCGATTTGCTTGACGACGGGGGCCGCGACGACTCGCGCGCAGTGGTGACCTTCACCGCGATCGAAAAAGGCAGCGGGCCGCTGCACGCGATCCTGCGCATTGAGGGCGAATATCGGTACGCACGATCCGACAATCGCGCGGCGCCCTTCATCACCCGAATACACGTCTGGGCGGGAAAGCCGTGGATGAAGGTCCTGCACACGTTCGTGTACACAGGCATCCCTGACAAACGCCGCCCGCAGAAAGGCGAGCACGCGCATGTCGCCACCGAGGGCGCCGCCCTCATCGTGGAAGACCCTGCGGACGCGGGGTTCACCCAGCCCAACGACCGGATCGCGGCCGCCGGTCTCACTCTCCGCCTCGCCGAAGCCCCGCGACTCGTCCAGACCTCAACCCTCGACGGCCCATGGTGGCAGCCGGGCCCCGAAGCCCGAACCAAAATATCCCTTCGCGCGCTTGCGGTTTCGCTGCTTCAGACCGGACCCAAGCCAAACCGGATGCCGCCCGTCCCCGAATCGGCCGGGAACAAGCGGGTCGGCGGCTTCCGGGCCTCGCTCACCGAGGGCGAGACCCTGATTGAATCGAAAGAGCGCGCAGGCGGGTGGTTCGCGGTTGAAGGGGCGCAAACCGGCCTCGCCGCCGCCTTCAAGGACATCCTTCAGGAGTACCCGAAGGCGTTTTCGGTGAACCCGACCTTGGGTACTTTTGTCGCTTCGGTCTGGCCGGACTCGGTCGAGGCCATGTCTTTCGCCCGCCACTCCCTCAAACCGGAACTGGAGGAAGGCATCGAGACCATGGAAAACGGGGCGGAGGGTATCGCCAAAACCTCCGAGATCTCCCTCGCCTTTCATGCATCGGGCGAAAGTGCGGCGGCCATTCGCGCCGCGCGCGCCCTCGTGGATCCGCCCGTGGTTTTTGCACCTCCTCGCTGGTACGCGTCAAGCCGTGTGTTCGGCGACCTCGCGCCGCGGGGAGAGACCAGACCGGACCTGGAGCGGGCCATCGACACGAAGTTCGACTGGTGGCTTTACAACCAGAGCTTCGTCCCCTGGTATGGCCTGTGGGACTACGGGGATGGAAAGCTCAACTTCGACCCGAAGACCGCCACCTGGGACATTTGGGGCAACAACGAGCCGGCCCAGGACCTTCAACTGTGGATGCAGTTCACCCGCACCGGAGACCCTCGGTTCGCGCGGGCGGCCCAGGCGCTTTCCCGGCACAGCATGGACGTCGACAACATCCACTGGCCGACGAAACCGGTCTATCGCGGCGATACCAATACGTCCACCGACTACTGGAAAACCCTTTCCGTCGCCGCGGGGTCTCCCTATGTGGGCCTGGGACGCCGACATGGCGCACAGCACTGGCTGAAGACCCTTTCCGCCCATGTCTGGGTCGCGGGCTGGATCGCCGACTATCACCTCACCGGTGACCATCGCGGTCTGGATATGGCGATCCAAACCGGCGATATGCACCTGCGCACGATCTTTGGCGAGCACGACCTGACCGGACGCCGACTCTATCTGTCCATCTGGAATCTGAGCGAAGTGTGGAACGTAACCAAGGACCCGCGGTACAAGCGCGAACTCGACCGTCGTCTCGATCGTCTTCTGGCTCTGCAGAAGGAACAAGGAGGAAGCTTGGTTGTGGAGCGCTACGGCTACTCTCATAACTATGTGACGCGTGGTCTCGATCGTTTCCTGTCCATCAACGACTCACCGTCCATGACGCGCGATCTGGAAGCGGCGATCATCGGTCACGCTCGTCGCGTGCGTGACGTTCCACCGTTGAATCACCAGATGGAGTCGTACCTGTCGAGCCTGGGGCCCCTGGTCGCAGGTTACCGACTCACTCAGGACGAGGGCATGTTGCGCGAGATCAGGAAGCGCCTGAATCTGCTTCGCATGGAACCGCTGAAGAAGCCGGTCACGGCATACGCCGATCAGGGCGAACTCGCGGCCGCCATCGAAAAAGCCTCACACCTGCCTGGCGATCCCACGCGACCCGGCGAGCGAGCGCTCTGGGCCGCTTCGAACGGCTTGCGCGTGTTTGGTTGGACCCACTCTTTCAGTCTTCCCTACGCCCTGCACGCTCTTGAGGAGGCCGATCGGAGGTCCAGGCCCCCGTTGAAGAAGCCCTCGAGCACACGTTGATGCGGAATGCCAAGGACGCGATGGATCACCTGCTTGTCGGAGCCCCGGAACTCGAACAGGGGATCGCGTGGCTGGAGGCTCGAACCGGAGTTCGTGCGATTTTCGGAGGTTCCCATCCTGGTCTTGGCACCTGGAACGCGCTCGCTTCGCTGGGTCCGAACCAGTACCTCGAGATCCTCGCGCCCGATCCCGCCCAACCGGAGGTCGAGACCTTCTACGTGCCGGGCCTGCGAGGTTTCAAGGAGCCGCGCCTAGCGACGTGGGCCGCGCGGGCCGATCTTGGCGGCGATGCCTTCGGCGGGGGCCCTCCCACAGGCCTCGTGGTGAGCGAGCGCCGTTCGGGAAGCCGGATTCGTCTCGACGGAACGAAGCTCGCGTGGACTCTGGCTTTCCCTGCGCACATCCACGAGGCGACCTTCGGCGGCCTTCTCCCGTTCTTGATTGAGTGGGAGGACCTCGCCCATCACCCCGGCCGCTCTGCGCCGCCCGGACTCACCGTGCGGTCGCTGGGTTTTGCAGGTCCAAGGCCGGACGACCTGGGCGCGGCGCTGCGCAGCCTCGGTATTGAAGCGTCGATCGTCAGCACTTCCACACCATCTCTGCGGCTTGAACTGGATACGCCCGCCGGGGTCGTGGTGCTTGGCTGATCGCTCCCAAACCTGACCTTGCGCTTCAACCACCAGGCCGAGGATGAAAATCTCACTCAGCGCCTGAGCGCTCCAAACGCCCACGCGATCGCTTTGGCCGCGAAGGGGAGAAGGAAATACTGCATCGGAACCGCCACTCTCCACTCGTAAAGAAAGGGGGACTCGAAGACGAGGTAGTAGAGCGGGACCACCAGCCACAATACGGTGGCGGATGAAGAGTCACGGAGGGAGAGACCGATGCCGATGGCCACGAATATCGGGACCAAAAACCAGGCCTCGTGGATGAGGCGAAGCGGAGCCCGGAGAAACGAGGCCCATCCGGCGCGGGCCGCGAGCCGGCTCTCATCGATATTTGCGTCGACGTCGGGAGCGGGAAGGAGGGGGGGCATTTCGCGTGCAGGAGGGGCCGCCACCGCCCCTCGATGCAGAAGCGGCGGCGGACCATCGGTGAACAAGAGCATCATGGCCATCCGGCGGGCCATGGCGCGGGCGTACCAGAACGGGCGGGCCTGGATGACGTCCATGGCTCGCCGATAGCGATCGCGGTCGCGCGTGATTCCGTCGGGTTCGGCCCACCAGTTGAGGTAGTCGGGCCGGTTGTATCGCTCGGCCTCTTCGGCGATGACCTGCTTATCCCAGACCCGCGCGCCGTATTCGCGACCCCCTGCATCGGCGACCCCCTGCCAGAGGGTGATGCCTCCATTGGTGCTCACCGGTATGAACTCGTCAAAGATCAACCAGTTTCGAAGGGTGATGGGAGAGACCACGGCGAGAGAAGTGAATGCCACAAGGCCGGAGAGGAGAAGCGCACGGGGGTTTCGTCCCAGCAGGAAGAAGAGAAACACCGCGGTAAACGGCCCGAGCAGGATTACGTTCGGCCGGATCCAGATTGCGACGCCGATCAGCACACCCATCATCAGCAGCCGGAGGACCTCGTTCCGCGCCGACACCGTCCGTTGAACCACCGGCAAGGCGATGAGAAACGCCGCGAGGAGGGGAAGCGACGAGATGGCATCGGCAAGAACAAGGTTGGAGGTGGCCGCGATGTGCGGCGAGAGGGCGACCAGGATTCCCGCAGCGAAGGCCGCGAAAAGACCATAGACCCGAAAGGCGAAACCAAACGCGATGAGAACGGCGAGCGAACTCAACACGTCCTGAGCGAGCGCTACCACTGGAAAGCTGCGGCCCAGCGTGGTGTAGACGAGTGCCAGAAACAGGCCATAGCCAGGAGGTCTTGAAGCGAGGCCGGTCTTCTCGGGGTCCCAGACCTTGGGAAAAAGAATCCCCTCCCCGCGAAGAATGGCCATCGCGGTATCGTCGTAACGACGGGCCATTCGGGAGCCGTCCTGCTCCGGTGTGTGCAGGAGGGACACGTAGTCGGCGAGGTAGAGACCACGGACCAGGAGGGCTAGAACCACCACAAAAGTGGCGCTCAAAGCGATACGGACGCGGGGTGTCACGATTCCGGCGCCACCAAAGGCTCCGTCGCGAGGGTCCAGTCGATCATCTCATCAAGCGTTTCCAGTGGACCGGAGGTCAGGCATTCCACGGGGCCAGGAACAGACACCTCGTCGCAAAAGAGACAGTCCAGATCGTGGGGGCGCAGCCCGAAGTATCCGCCTCGCTCACCGGCCTGCGACATCGCCTCGCTTTTGGGTCGCTCCCGAGTTGAGACCTGGCACCCCAGTCTGGTGGCCACGCGCGCGATGAGTTGCCGATAGGAAAGGATCTCGGGTCCCACCAGGTCCAGGACCGCCTGCCCCTGAGCTGACCCAAGGAAGGCGCCCAGGACGACGCGCGCCGCATCGCGAACCGAAATCGGCTGCAGCCGGTACTCCCCGTCGCCCGGCACTTCGATGACGGCGCTCGTTCGCATTCTGTGGATCAGCGGTGTGAGGAACTCGTCCCCGGGGCCAAAGATGTAGGACGGACGAAGGATCGTGACACTCAGTCCCGAGCGAAAGAGTTCTACCTCCCCGGCCATCTTGGCCAGAAAGTAAGGATTAGTGCAGTGGTGGTTCATGCCGTAGTGAGCAATACCAAGACCACTGAAGTACACGACCCGGGACACGCCGGCCTCTCGACAAGCCCCCAGGACGTTGATCAGGCCCGAAGGATCGGTGCGGTCCGGGGCTCCGGGACCTTTGGACACAGAGGCGGTGTAGACAAGGCCGTCACAACCACCGAGATGAGGAAGGAGAGCTTGGGTGGACTCAGCACTTAGATCCTTCACCTGAACCGCATCGGCTCCAAGAGCCCTGACCCTCCCAAAGGCAGCTTCCGAGCGGACAACACCGACTACGGAAATTCCCTGGCACCGAGCCATTTCCACGGTGTGCCGTCCCACGAAACCGTTGGCCCCGACAATGGCGATCTTGCGCAGCATGGCAGAACCTCAGAGGGTACCACCACGTTTCCGCTGGTCCATCCTGCTAAAGTTGCATACGGCGGCCAAGATGGCCGCACACCCGACCAGCTTTTCGGCCATGCTTGAAGGCATCGAGTATCCCCCTAAGGCCGTCCATCCCGTAACTGAAAGAGAGTAAAGAAGTGCGTTCAATCAAGACCATTGCGTTCGTAACCCTGGCGGCCTTCGTGGCCGTCGCTTGCGGAAAGGGCCCGGCCCAGGCCGCCCTGACTGCGGCTGACACTGCCGTTTCCAGCGCGCGCCCCGAGGGCGAGAAGTACGTTCCCGATCAATTCAAGGCCCTTTCGGACGCCGCCGCGGGCGCCAAGGCCAAGTTCGACGCCGGTGACTACAAGGGCTCCCTCGAGGCTTCTCAGGGCATCCCCGCCCAGGCCACCGCAGTGATGCAGGCTGCCGGTGCCAAGAAGACCGAACTCATGGAATCCTGGAAGGCCATGGAAGGCACGCTTCCGACCATGGTTGCCGACATCCAGAAGAAAGTGATGGAACTCGCGGCCGCCAAGAAGCTCCCCGCCGGCCTCGACAAGGCGGGTGTGGAAGCGGCGAAGACCTCGCTCGAGGGTGCGACCTCGATGTGGGCGGAAGCAGGCGCCGCGTTCGGCGCGGGCGACATCCTCGCTGCGGTGGCGAAGGGCGGTCAGGTGAAGGCGACCGCCGAGGAACTGATGACCAAGCTGGGCATGACCCCCGCTCCGGCGGCGGCTCCGGCGGCCGAAGCGGCCCCTGCGGACAAGAAGTAGTCAAGATCTGCGGTTCGGAAAACTGAACCGCAGAGGCTGGGGCCAGCTTTTGGGTCCCGCCTAAGAGGCGAGGAGCCTGGACCATCCAGGCCCCTCGCCTTCTTTTTTTGTGGCCTTCCGTTAGTCTCCATTTGCAAGCCCCTTGAAATCCGTCAAGCGAAGCGTCTGGTCCCGCGTCGGGGTTGAGCCCGCCGAGCAGCGAAGCGCCGCTTTGATGCTGGCGCATTCCGCCTTTATGGGGTTCGGCACCGTCCTCTTCGAAACCGCGGCCTCCGCGCTCTTTCTCGGCCAGTACAGCGCGAGCGCGCTGCCGTCGGTGTATCTCGCCGCGGCTGCCCTGTCCGCGGCCACGGGATATGCCTACTCCCGGCTCCAGAACCGGCTTTCGTTCTCGACCCTGATGACCGGCACACTGGTCAGCCTGCTGGCCGTGGTCGGCACCCTGCGGGGAGCACTCTTTCTCACTCAGGCAGCGGGTCTGTTCTTCTTCGCGATGGTCTTCTACCGCGTTCTCTCGATCCTGACCGACCTCGAGTACTGGGCCGTGGCCGGCAGGCTTTACGACCTGCGGCAGGCCAAGAGGCTCTTCGGCTTCATCGGAACCGGCGAAGTGGTGGCCCGGATCATCGGATCGTTCTCGGTACCCCTGCTTCTGAACTTCGGGGGTGTTTCCAACCTCTTCGTTCTTTCCGCACTGGCGCTGCTCGGCTGCGTGTTTCTCCTCCGCTTGATCCTGCCCATGATTCCAGACGATGAAGGACCTAAACCGACCGCGGAGCAAAAGGCCGCCCGCTCGTCGATGGGTTCCCTGATTCAGGACCCCTACCTGCGGTTCGTCCTGCTCGTCGCGTTCTGCGGCATCCTCGGAAAGTATCTCGTTGATTTCGCCTTCTTGCAGCAGGTCAAGAGCCGTTTCGCCGACGCTCGAGACGTCGCCTCGTTCTTCGCACTTTTCTCTGGAATTTCGCAGTGCGCGTCCCTCGTCACCCGCGTCTTTCTTTCCGGCCGCCTGCTTTCCGCCATCGGAGTTCACCATGGCCTGCTCATCCTCCCGGGGGCGCACGTCGTCTGCACCACTTTGTTGCTGGTGGCGGGGGGCCTTGCTCTGGGACCCGACCCGATCTTCTGGCTCGTGGTCGTGAACCAGGGCATCTACAAGACTTTCAAACACCCGATCGACAATCCCTCCCTCAAGACCCTTTACCAGCCCATTCCAAAGGATCGACGGCTCTCACTGGCGATTGCGGTCGATGCGATCCTGAATCCGGCCGGTATCGCTCTATCGAGCGCCCTGATGGTTCTGTTCACGAGCGTCTTCCACTCCGATCCGGTGCGTTTCGGCTGGGTGCTGCTCGCGTGTTTTCTTTTCTGGCTTTGGAGTGCCAGGGCCGCGGCCGCCGAGTACATTCGAGCCCTCGTGGTCGCCCTGCGCGGCCGGATCGAAGACGTAGCATTCGCCTTCGACGACGAGGCTGCGGTGGCCTCGCTGCGGAAGACCCTCAAGGACGGCAAAGAGGAGGATGCCCTCGTCGCCCTTCAGATCCTCGGGGATCACACTCCAGCCGCCCTCAGTCCGATGCTCGCGGATCTGGCCGGTCATCCCTCACGGGAGGTCCGTCGAGCCGCACTTGAGCGCATCGAATTACATCGGCCCGAAGAGATCGCTTCCACTCTGCGCGAGCGGCTGGCCGACGAACCAGACGTGGCGCTCAAAGCTATCGCTCTGCGCGCGTTATCCGCCGTCGATGGCCTGGCCTCGCGCGAGGAATTGCTCACCCATGCCGGGAGTCCTCTTCTGCCCCTGCGGGAGGCGGCCATCCTGGGGCTGCGGCGTATCGGAGCCACCGAGGCCACCGAGGGAATTCGGCAGTTGGCGGCGGCGCCGGACGTGGCCTTTCGGTCCGCGGCGGCGCGGCTCATCCGGCTTGCCGGGCGGGATACGGAGGCCGCGGTCCTGCGTGCCCTTATCGAGGATGAGGAAGTGGCGGTATGCCGGCTCGCGTTGGCCGCGGCGGGTGAGCGGCACGAACTCAGACTGACGTCACTGCTGATCGAACGTGTGAACACTCCGGGCGTGCTTGGCGCCGCAAGATCCGCGCTGGCTCTTTCCGGTGATGCGGTAATCCCAAGCCTCATTCAGGCCTTCAACGAGACCACGCGGGGCGATCCGCGACGCGGCATGGTCTCCGCTCTGAGCCAGATCAAATCACCGGCCGCGCTGCGGTTCCTTTCCACCAAGGTGGATGTTGAGGACATCGCGGTCCGCCAGGATGTGGTGCGGGCGCTGGCCCGAAACCGGTACGTGGTAACCGATGAAAGCGAGCGGCGGCGCATCGAGACGGTGGCCCGTCTGGAGGTGCGGCGGGCGGTCGACACCCTGTGCCAGATTCGCGACCTTCAGGAAGCGGACGAGACCGCGATCCTGCAAGGCGCCCTCATCGGCTCGCACCGCAATACCCGAGAACGGATCCTCATGCTGCTGGGCCTCACCCGGGATCCCAGGGCGTTCCTGGCCGTGCGCACCCATATCGATGGAAGCCACAAGGATCGCCGCGCCTACGCCCACGAGATCCTGGATGTCGTTTTGACCCGCGAGGAACGGGCATACTTCATGCCCGCCATCGACGGTTCCCTCGAAGGTCTTTCCGGCGAACAGACGGCTTCGCTTGGGGTGTCACGAGGGACGCCCGAAGGACGCGTCCTGGCCCTGCTCCAGAACACGTCGCGCTCTCTCGAAACGTGGATTCACGCGGCAGCTCTTGGAGCGGCCGCGCGTTTGAAGGCGCCGGGTCACGAGGCGGCCATCGAGGCCTTTCTGAGGACACCGGTTGGCTCCGAGTTCTCAAGAACCGGAGAATGGAGTCTGGAAACGATACGCGGCGTCCTGCGTGCGAAAGGGGTCGGACCGATGTTGCTCATCGAAAAGGTCATCACTTTGAAGGCGGTCGAAATGTTTGCCCGCACGCCCGAGGACGTCCTCGCGGATGTCGCGGCTCTCGCGGAGGAGGTTCGGTTCAAGGAGGGCGAAACGATCTTTCACAAAGGTGAGGCCGGCGAGAGTCTGTTCGTGATCGTGCAGGGAGAAGTGAAGGTCCACGACGGCGATCGCGATTTGAAGCACCTCGGCGACAAGAGCGTCTTCGGCGAGCTGGCGGTGCTGGACCCCGAGCCGCGGTCGGCATCGATCACCGCCCTCGCCGACACCCATCTGCTCCGCCTCGACCGCGAGGCTTTCCTGGAGCTGATGGCCGGAAACATGGAAGTGGTGCGCGGTGTCTTGTCCGTGCTGTGCGACCGAATCCGCGAGAAGCTACTCGATGTGGCGCCGACCAAAACCGTGCGGATCCGCGCGTGATCCGCGGCTGATTTGCTGCCTGCTAAAATCGGGGGTGTTTGCGGGCGGTTAGCTCAGCGGTAGAGCATCGGCTTTACACGCCGCTGGTCGCAGGTTCGAATCCTGCACCGCCCACCAGTGTGTAGTAGGCGCGCGCGGGTCGAGGAGCGGTCGTGTCGTGCGCGTCGCTCTGATAGACTCCGCGGCTCACGCGGGGTGGTAGTTCAGTTGGTTAGAACGCCGGCCTGTCACGCCGGAGGCCGCGGGTTCAAGTCCCGTCCACCCCG
>ENA-ORBV01015560-ORBV01015560.1-microbial-mat-metagenome-genome-assembly--contig:-NODE-15560-length-11165-cov-5.042839_pt1 | contig 11165 bp, 9 predicted proteins | sample MGYA00237777_ERZ505514 | MGnify/ENA primary metagenome ERZ505514 (study PRJEB26160, sample SAMN06269048) | microbial mat metagenome | isolation source: Oligotrophic lake microbial mat | place...
TGATTATATTGTATACAATGCTATATTAAAATGGCATTTGATTTTGGTTTTTGTTGTGTTCGAGTGCATGCTGACAAAGAAAATATGGATCCAGTCATTTTGTTCACTCACCCACTCCATCCATCCATCCATCATCGGCCTTTATTGAACCCATCCCACGCCATGTCCTATAGAATACCATCTGGAAGCATTGCGGCACGACCCGGTCCCATTTTGGGAGCCGCAGAACGATTTGAAATTACCATTGAAGGGACTGGGGGGCATGCTGCCATGCCACATTTGACCAAAGATCCCATTGTCACGGCTTCCGCCATGATCATGAACCTTCAAACCGTCATTTCACGAACCACCAATCCTCTCGATGCAGGAGTTGTCAGTATTACCAAACTACAAGCCGGAGATGCCTTTAATGTCATTCCGGACAAAGTCTTGTTAAGGGGAACCATTCGAGCTTTGAGTACCGAAACCCTCATGGCCTTGCGCGATAAATGTCACGAAATCATGGAGGCCACCGCGTCTCTCTATGGATGTCACGTCAAAATTACCTATTCCCCCGACTTTTATCCTCCCACCGTCAATGATCCCGCATTGTATGAGAATTTTGCCAAGGGCGTGGGTGCCATTGTGTCGGACGAAGGATATGTTCGAGACACGCAACCCACCATGGCGGGAGAAGACTTTAGCTTTCTCACGGAACAAGTTCCATCGACCTTCTTCTTATTGGGACAAGGGTCGGGAACCGATCCACCCACAAATTATGGACTTCACCATCCCAAATTCGCCTTGGATGAATCCGTCATGTCTCGTGGTGTGGAACTCCATGTGAATTTAGCCCTTCGAGGATTGCATCGATTGAAACAACAGCAGCAGCAATAATCAACGAATCATGATAGTGACGCCATTGCAGCTTAAAAAAATCGCGAGCATAAATAGCGCAGACCGGTAGGCAGACGAAAAGGGGATGACAAATGTGTTGCCATCCATACCAGTACTACTAGGCAATAAATGAAATGGGAGAGACCATCGTTAAAGTATACTCCTTTCTTTGATGCAGTATAGAAACTATGGGCCATATATTCAAAACCCCTGGACGAAGGGTATGATGAAACTCTAGTTTGACAGCCCTTTGAAGTTAGTTTTCAACCCCACTAGCTAGTAGATTCATGGGACGACAAGAGCGGCTCTGTTATAGTGCCATCTTCGGCATGGTGGCGTAGCTGTATTCCCATGGTAGTACTGGTGCTTTCTACATGATTGTCGGACGGCATTGCATCCGCTTCGTGATCAGGATTGTCTTGATGGTTGAAATTTATTCTTTGCCTTGTTTGGCTGCTGCCGTTATTGTTGTTGACGGCCAATAAATGTCCCAATCCAGCTACCGTCGAACTGACCACATCATTGGCTTGAAAAACTTCCGCCGTTTGTTCATATTTGACTTGTTGGTAGCGATCTTTTTCCGGCAAGACGTAGAGCATGAGCGAATCGACAATGGTCGTGGCCACGGCTAAAAGCCCCAAGGCCGTCGTGAGTGTCACCATGAAGGTAACAATATTGAATTGATTGAATTCTCCTCCCAACAAGACTGCAACACGAATGCCATGAGCATTCAATAGCGTCCTTCGCTCTCGATAATGATTGTCATAAAAGGGAATGGTTTGCTTAAAGGCAGATCGTGCCACCAGTTGTGGTTTGTAAAAGTAATGTGGCTCGACGAGGCCTTGGTAGGGAACAAAGTCGTTCCAGTAAATATTCAACAGCAATGTGGCACCCGAGTCTCGATACGTTTGGCACTGTCCATCTGCACTACTAGTATTGGTAGTGGACATGTCATTGTTGCAATCGTCCAAGGTTACACCAGCGGCCTGCAAGAGGACATCCAAACTAAAGAAATCTTGATTGGATGGTGGTTTGGTCCGATTGGGACTGATATAACAAGGTGCATGCGCCGTTTCGGTGGACCCACGATAATTGGAAAAGGCATTGTGGTTCACTAAGTGTTCGTGTTGACAGAGATGATCATTGATGGAGTATAAGCGTCCCGGGTAGGATGATGATTCGGCCGAACAGGCATAACTACTAGTTATACTGGATTTTCCACTGTCGTCGTGCTTGCCCTTTTTGGCAGAGTGTTGATGTCTGGAACATATTTTGGAGGCAGTCACGGCATGGTCTACCAAAACGGTAAAGGATTCACTCTGGGCAGTATAGAATTTGTATTCATCAGATAAATTGTCGTAAGTTCGTGGACACGTCATGGTTTCATTGGAAGGACAGACGAACTTTTGTTGGACGGTGGAGGCGCGTGTAATGACGGTCAACGACTTTTCTTGCAGGACTTGAGCATTAGAGGCTTCATAGATTTCACACGGCATGATTTTGCCATTGTAATTAGTGGGTGGAGGCGTGGATGAGCGATTGTAAGAATAATACTGCTCACAATAGGGAAGCGTATTCAAAGGAGCAAAGGCATTTTTACATGTCGGTACAAGAGGATCACAGTTATCCACGGTGGGTTGTTGTAAGGAAAACCGAACCACGCCCACCACAGGAGAAGGTTCTAGCCAGCCGCCCATGGCAATCATTTCAAAGACGACAACATACAAGGCAATGGCCAATAATAGTATGTATCGTAGGCAGACAAGCCGAGTGTCGTGAATCTCCACATACTTGACGGTTGCATAGGCACACAACATTCTTGAGGTTGTTCTTTCAGGGGCAGGTACAGTGCAGTATGGATATACAGCTTGGAAGCAAAAAAAGGGCTTTATTTCTGTGCGATTTGATGAAGAAGGGGCTACTTGGCGTGCTCTTTTGCGATTTCAACACAGCAACCTGAAGGTTTTCTTCCTTGTCATTCTCTTTGAGGTGGTATTTGTAGTTTTTCCACGCAGCGCTCTCATTTATCCCATTCAGACGAAAGATCTATTCGGGACTAAACTCGTGATTGATTCAATCCAACGGTTAATTGTTCAAAAATCCGGCATCCCCTCATCGATTGATTTCAGTGATTGCGAAGTCAGTAAATTGAATGAGACAGCAAATCGTACCAAGATAGAGTGGCACGCCAATACTTTTTATTTGAATAAGTAAATCTAAGGCTAAACAATCAATCCAAATCAAAGATCTGGTATTATCATCTCCCCACTGTACTAGTATTTGCTCGTAGAAAACCAACCTCCCAAAGTCCCCAACCCAACACAGTACAAGAAAGAAAAGTACAGACAGAAACAGTTCGTCATGGCAGCATCTACCCCTCCTTCGCTTCCCTTGATTTACTTGCGAGCAGCTCTTGGTTTTGTTACCAAGAAACATTCCCTGAGTCCTGAAATGACCAGAATCCCGTCAGCTCTGATACCGGAAGAGACGTTGCAATTTACCATTGACCCCAAACATGTGAAATTCTTTCAAAGCATTGTTCACAGCACTCCTAGTACTACTACGGATACGCTAACACGGGGTCAAAAAGACGACAAGGACAATACCGAAACAAGAATTGTTCCAATAACCTATGTTCAGTGCATCCTCAACAGTATGCCCATGAACTTGTTGACGCATCGTCAATTTCCTCTCAACATTGTTGGAAGTGTGCACGAGTCTACGAAATTGGAAACCCGAAAAGCCCTGTATTTACATCATGATAATAATACCAAGCCATTGTCATTGATGGCTCGATGCAAATTACTTCCAGAGATTGCTCGTTCCGACAAGAATGATTGGATCTTTTCTACTGTGACGGATATTGACTACGCGTCACCATCATCATCATCATCGAGTACTGATGATTTGACAGACACAACCAAAAGTATCATGACGATTACCAATGAATTCCGTATCCTCAATCCTCAGCGAAACAAAATGGCGAAATCCCAACCACCACCGCCAGCCGATGATGAGGATTACCTGGATGATACCATTTGGGAGCCCATGGCTCAATGGGAATTTCCCGTCGACACGGGTCGTCGGTATGCCGTTTTGAATGGAGATATCAATCCCATTCATTTATTTCCATTGACGGCCAAGATCTTTGGCTACAAGTCTTGCATTGCTCATGGCATGTACAGCGTTTGCAAGCTCACCGAAGAGCATCCTCGGTTGGTGGACACAAGTAGTACAAGCAGCAGTAGTGGTAGTGCTGCCATGACTACTACTGTAACAGCCCGCTTTACGCGTCCCATCTTACTCCCCAACAAGACTATCCGCGTGTTTTTGAAACGAGGCACAGATGACTATGTGATTGGAACCAGGAACGAGAAGGATGGCCAACTGAAAGCAGCTGTCAAGGGGAAAATATCATTGGATTAGTACTGAACGGAAGGATAGAGCTTGTGCTTTTGCTTTGTTTTGTTAGCTAGTAATAATTCCCTATAGAAGGAAGCCTTGTGGATATCATAATCCAGAATGATTTTTTCTTCTTTGCATCCATGCCGGTCATTTACCTGGATGAGCAAAGGTGGCATATGCCAACATGAATATTATTGATCTTCGTTGTTTGCCAGCTCGGTATCATATTTTCTTCTTTTTCTTACTTCTCAAGTTCAGCTATTGCATTTAATTGCCTTCCGATTTGCAATCTACACTAATAATATTAGTATATTAAGCTTGAAAATTGGCTTTGGGCCCACTGACTTTTGGTAAACAAAGCGTGATACTGCAACAGCTAGAAAAATCATTAGGACGCACTACGTCCCCCAACATCCAGATCAAAGAATAGAATTCATCGCGAGCCTTCGTTCCCACCACGTTTATTTTGACGATGAAGATCGATCGATCGATGAGGAGCGAAAGCAACTTTTCGACAACTTTAAGGACTTACTCAACTGTACTGCCGAAGGCGTTGTATTAGCATAGCTTCCTGGACCAGGCCACGATTTCTCAAAGAAAGATTAGATCCCAATAGGTGTGGGTCTGTCACCATAGTAGAGTCAATTCTGATTTATAAGAGGGAGGAACATTTTTCCAACGACATTTAATACAAGAAGCGTCCTCGCTGAAATACACTTGACTCACTTATCATGTCGCTTTTAAGCCATGCTCTAAAAAGTCGATCTTCGGCTCAGCTGATTCAACTGCAACGAAAAGCCAGGATAGGAGGAGGAGTCAGGAGTCATAGGCTGGTTTCGTTTGCTCCTGTCTTGGCTTGTTGCCAAGTGCCTTCAGCTTCAGGTACATGTAATTGTAGGACAGGCATTCGATGGAACAGCAGTACGAGTACGAGTAGCGGAAATTCCTCTCCCCAGCAAACTACTAGGCAACCCCTCGATCGCAAGCAAAGTCGGTTACCAAGGACCCTTTATCGGCAGTTGTTACAATGGTGTCGCGATACAAATTCTGACGTTCCATTAGGTGCTTTTGTCGAACCCTTGATCTTGGCACCACCGCAAATCGATCCGCAACAGTTTCAAGCACTTGCTGAGCTTTATCAACAAAAGCACAAGGACAGCAGTAGTCAAGAAGATGATACTGCAACAACCTCCACTACTACGGAACCTTTCGACAAGATTTTGAAATTGTTGCCACCCCGCATTCGCATGAATACTGAGAAGGGCGAATCGCAATTGCAAGTCCATGTCAAGAGTGTGGCAGATTTGCGGCTATTGATTCGGGCCATCTTTCGTCTCAACGACATGACGGACAAGGACCGCGAAGAACAAGTGCGAAAGGAACGAGTATCCTTTGCCTTTCAATCCTTGCGGTCCTTGAATGAATTGAATAAGTCGATCGCGGAATTAAATCGGCAACGACAGTTGCACATGAATCGAGGAGAACCACAAGACGACAACAATACGCCTGAAACTGAAATGGATGACAATGACCACCAAAAACCAAGAGTGGTCGAGTATCATGTCGGACAGGTGGTCCAACACAAGGGTGAACGCTGGAGGGGCGTCATTTTGGGTTGGGAAAAGCCTGAAGACAGCACATATAACCAAAAAACGCCCAAAAAGTTGACCTCACTCACTACCAAGGTTTATACGGCGGCTGATTTTCTCAACAGTATCCGTTATGAAGTGCTCCTTGATCAAGGCGATTCCGATATGTTGAGGGCAACATCCAGCTTTATTGTTTGTTCCCAAGAGGATCTCGAACTGGTGACGGATCCAAAGTACGTCATGACTCATATGGTCGAGCTTTCCAATATGCGGGCCATGATACGGCATTGCTAATTTTGATTCATATTTTTGTTTGCTAACTCTTCTTCGTTTCTCAACAAGCAGTCTGTGTCGGATACGAAGTGGAATGGTGGCAGATCATTTTAAACATTTTGATGATCGATCCAAGGCATTTGTCATGTCGGATATGTTGGCATATGAATATCCAATAGATTACGCTAGACAACAACAAGCTTTCACAGAGAATCTACCCAACAATGAGACTGACATACACAACGACCCATCCTCATCTTCTTCAGACACAGTGAATGTCACGGCCGAACAAGTCAGCAGCAAGGTCCGTGCCTTTGCAAAACATTTGGAGGAGCTTGCCACATTGCCAAAAGACCAAGAAGAACAGCTCAGCATTTCAGTGTCAGAAACACTTCAGGTCTTCCGGACCAAAATTTCATGGGCTCTCGACACGAATCTTGCAACTCACGCTTGGCCGGGAATGTCAGAGGCACAACGACAAGATGCTGTCTTACAAGCTTTGGGGGAAGACGATAAATCTCCTGTTACAGTAGCGGCGGCTCGCATTCGACAATTGCTCAACTTTTGTTTGGAAGTGAGAGATCTACTTTGGCATCGCCAAACATCGCAAATGTTTTCATCCGAGTTGAAGTTTGGACTGGGAGATGTTGTATATCACAAAGGGTTTGGCTTTCGCGGTGTGGTGAAGGCCTTTGATTACAGGCCAACCATCGATGTTTCCAGGTGGGATGGAGTGCAGCATATCGAAAATCCACTGGAAAAGCCATTTTACCATGTCATGCCAGATCTTCAGGACTGTCTTGAAGTGTTCGGTGCACCAAGGGGAATGAGATACGTTTGCTCGGATAATTTGGAGCCCTGTCACAGTGACCGTACTTCCATTGAAGTGCAGTTGGAACCGGGTTGGACCCGAACACTCTCCCCAGATCGAACAACCCTCTTTCTTCCTCCAGCCCGAACCAAGTTCAAGCATGGAGCTGATCTCGCTGATGATGATGTCACTGAGGAGACCTTACTCAAGGTTCAGGCAAGTGTTTCGTAGCATGATTTTGAAAGTTTGCGGCTTCCTGTTATCTAACCTACCGGTTTTCATCTTGCGTCTTCGCATCCATTGTGTGTGTAGGAGGCTATCACTTTGTGGATGGTGGCGTCTCGAGAAGGAACCGACAAAGTATGTGCCGACGAAACAAATTTCTCTGACACTTGTATTCCTTTGGAGGATTTGTTGACGCTGCTGAAGGCTGCGGATCGCATGGATGACGCCATTGTATTTCAAGAAGCGATCAAGGAGATTTGGAAGGCACACACCAGCAAGGCACTTCGCTCGCAACTCGATCAGGGCATTGCAGATGTTATTCGGGGCAAAGCGGCGACGGCCGTGGAGACGTTCAAGAGTTTAAAGGAAAAAGATAATCAATACGCAGAGGCCTGGAACAAAGTTGCAGCCTGCGAGTACATGCTGGGGAACAGAGCACCCTCTTTGGCGGCTGCGAAAAAAGTAGTAGAGATGATACCCACGCATTTTCAAGCTCACAATGGAGTTGGTCTTTGTGCATATGATTCTGGGTTATATGAAGAGGCCGCAGCTGCATTCCGGAGAAGTCTCGAATTAGATCCTTGGTCCCCGGTTTCGTCAAAGCTGGCGGCGTGTGTTGACATGCTGAATAGGCAAAAAGGAACTACCGAAAAGGAGATTGAGAAACCTTGAAGGTCAAATATCGCGCCCCGGCAGGTCCCCATGCACCGTCGAGAGGATCGAGTAAGTCACAATTGACTCACAATAATTTGCAGAGGCTTGCAACAAGCTTTTAGCTGGTCTTACCCTGCTACCGGAAGAAAGGAATACTTTAAAATCCGGAGCCCTCTCCTCCTGGCCCCTTGGGCTGGGCTTCGGTATACCGTAGCGTAGGTTGTTCTGCTTCTTGATCATTGCGACATGGTCAAGCAAGACTACTAAACAAACAACTAAAAACTAGCTATGACCCACCAATCCTTTACATCGTCCAAAACTTTGAAGCTGCTTTCTTTTGCTGTAGACGAGTCTAACTACTAGCAGCAGTGTTGCAGCTACTGCTACTATAGCTAGTACCTTGTAGCGCATTGCCCAACTTCTCCGTAAAAAATGGTGCCGTCCCTATTCTGGGACCTCTGGCTATGCCAAGGCGCCCACAGGCATAGCTGTTGTCCGAGCCACCCACATGAAAACGCACATCTGCATGAAAAGGCACACGCTCAATGACTGCCGTTACCATTGGGATGAAGAAGGCCTCCAGGGCCTTCACGGTCAATACTTCTAATCTGGAGTTCCCTCATTCACCTCCCCCCAGCTAGATAATCAAAAGAAATTAGAACCACTTTAGTCATGCCATTATGTATGTACCTACAATATAGTAGTGGAATTAATTCGAGAGGGAGGACAAGTTAGTTAAGTAGGGCAGACAGCTTGGGACCACCTGGAAGACAAATATAGCGGTTGAAGGCCAGACTTCAGATGGAAGGACAAGATTTTCGCTGGTTTTTTTTAGCAGCTTCGTGTAGTGTGCAGCAGCACGACCATGGCTGAATTTTTGAATCGTCCTTCTCGCTGATTTTGTGTTGGGCTATGACCACCGGTACTACTAGCTTTTGTGTCGTTTAGCTGATAATGCAAGGTCTCAGGTAAATTGATCATTCCTCCATAGCACAACATAACACGATAGAATCAATACTAGTACTGAAATAATTATGAAGCTGAACAGCAGCCACAACAACAACAACGACAAAGCGTTGTCCTTGTCCTACAGGAATTTATTTTCGGCAAGGATGGTGACTATACGAACTCTCCTCCTGGTGCTGCTCCTCCTCCCTGCGGCCGTCCATGCTGTGGATTATTATCAATCGCAGCATACCGAACTCTTTCCTCCCAACGACGAATACGATTCCAAGATTTTGGATACGTCGACGATTTATGGATCTCCTTACGGTGGCTTTAGTCGCGCGACACGCAGTCGATTGGCAGCATTGCCCTTGCGATTGCCCAATATTGCCGTCTTAGAGGACGAAGAAGAAGAAGTCAATGAGGACAACAACAACAACAACGAGGATAGCAACAACGACGTCGCCGACCAAGAAAGCGATGCCACGGAAGACCATGCCAACAACAATAACAACAGCAACAATGGCATTGTTTCGACCTATATGCAGACCACCGATAGTGCTGGGCGTGGGTATGTATGTAAGGTCTATCTAGAAGATGATCTCACACAGAATAGCGTGGACGAAAGTATGTTTGATGATCCTCAGATGCGACAAAAACACAAAAAGCACAAACGAAAAAAACCTGCTTCTGCGACGCCAACAACGACGCCAGACTCAACCTTGGGCGATCAGTATGATGAGCACCATCCTGCCGAAGGAGAAAACGTGAAAGAAGAAGAAGAGGAGGAAGTGCAAGACGTGGAGGAAGATTTCAAGGAACCTCCTCGTTATCATCATCATCATAGTGCGCACCAACACGATGCTAGAACCTTGGCCAAAGCGCATAATACCGCCATTCATCTAATGGAAACGCAACGACGATTGCAAAAGTTACAAGGCGTTTGTTCGCAAATTCACCTAGGGTGGTGGTCTTACGAATGGTGTTTTGAGCATGTAGTAACGCAATTTCATATCCACGTAGACAGTGCCAACAGTGAATTGGAATTGAGAGATGTCACCAGTTTGGGAAAATTTGCCAGTCGCAAATTTCATATTCCAGATGAGCACAACCTCCACGAGATGAAGGAGGAGGATGATTCAGATAGCGAGAACGAGGAGGAAGTTGCCTTTACAAAGGGCGTCAACAAATTTGCAGAAGACGAACCAGAATTGGCACGGGTCTTGGATGAGTACGAAACAGGTGATACTTGTGAGGCGACGGGAACGGCACGCCACACCAAGGTCAAGTATTTTTGTTGCTCCGATCGAATCATGGAACGCTACAAAGGCCCCGTCTTGAGAAATGGTAACCCCGTGGCATCCAAAATTGTTTCCATTGTGAGTTTGGTGGAAGACCCCAAGGAAGTCTGTAGCTATACCATCACGGTGTGTACGCCTCTGTTGTGTGAGGACGTGAAAAGCGATGACACGGATGGATTGTTGTATGATATTCAGGATGGCTCGATGCTCAAGCATAATTCGCGCAAGAAACGAGCGAGCTCTCATTCTCCTTCGGCTCCACCATCGTCGTCCATACGAAGGACAGCGTCCAAAACTCGGCATCACGCCAAACCGAGAAAAGAAAACGAAACGATTCGGGACATTTTGGATCGAACCCTTGGACCGGTCTGTATTCAAAGTACTACTAGCGGATGGTGGAGTTATGAATATTGTCACCGCAAACATGTTCGACAGTTTCACGAGAGTATTTCGATCAATGTCGAGACTGGAATGGCTTCGTCTGGGACAGAAGATATTTACATGTTGGGGTACTACGACAAAGAATTAGATGCATTTGACGACGACGACGAATGGAAGTATGTTGTCAACAAAACCATTGCGCCAGGTGCCGGCGGAATGACTGATACGAACGGTGGTGCTGCTGGTGGTAAAAACAACAACAACAATGGTGCTCAGTCCGTGGCGGCCTATTTCTGGACCGAGTACACAGGGGGTGATGTTTGTGACGATTTAGATGTGACAGATGCTGCCGTCAGGGCCGGGGCTGTAAACGTCAAAAGTCATACTCTCACGGAAAGAGCATCGACCGTTCGCTACTCGTGTGGAAGTTCCTATGATATCTACGTCAATGAAGATCATACCTGTCATTACATCGTGGAAATTACCATTCCCGACTTGTGTCACCACCCTTTCTTCAGGGCACCTGTGGCCAAGAAGCGGGTTGTCAAGTGTCTACCGGTGGAAGATACCAATGAATGGGATCATTGAGCAAGTGAACTGTGGATTAGAGCCGAACGAGCATGAAACTTTCAGTACAGTTGCACAAGAACCATTGGCGTATCGCTCTGACGCTGCTCCGTTTTTGCTTGTTGTATGATGGTATGG
>ENA-ORBV01015563-ORBV01015563.1-microbial-mat-metagenome-genome-assembly--contig:-NODE-15563-length-11164-cov-6.498331_pt1 | contig 11164 bp, 11 predicted proteins | sample MGYA00237777_ERZ505514 | MGnify/ENA primary metagenome ERZ505514 (study PRJEB26160, sample SAMN06269048) | microbial mat metagenome | isolation source: Oligotrophic lake microbial mat | place...
TCGAGCAGAAGTGTCACCACCAAGACCCCAAGAACCGTCACCGATCTATTGAGGCAGAACTGTCACCGATGTCCTGAGACATAACACTCTGCGCTGCTTGGGTTGCGCGCTACCGGGCGTGCGCGCGGCAGCGAGGCGGGTCGCGGATCAGTTCTCGACGAGGCGACGACCCTCGAACGCCCGGCCGAGCGTGACTTCGTCTGCGTACTCCAGATCGCCGCCGACCGGGAGTCCGGAGGCAAGTCGGGTCACCCGCAGGTTCGGGTAGACCAACAGTCGCGTGAGGTAGGTGGCGGTCGCTTCGCCCTCGAGGTTCGGGTCCGTCGCGATGATGACCTCGGTCACCGAGCCATCCGCCAGCCGACCGAGCAACTGCTTGATGCGCAAATCGTCCGGACCGATGCCGTCAATAGGGCTGATCGCTCCGCCGAGCACGTGGTAGAGACCGCGGAACTCTCGCGTTCGCTCGATCGCCACAACATCCTTCGCCTCCTCGACGACGCAAATGCTCGCCGCCGAACGCCTCGGATCGCGGCAGATTGAACAGGTTTGCTCTTCGGTGATGTTGCCGCAGATGTCGCAGAACCGCACCTTGTCACGCACATCGCGGAGCACTTCAGACAGCCGCGTGACATCGAAATTCTCGGACTGCAGAATATGGAACGCGATGCGCTGAGCCGACTTGGGGCCGATACCAGGGAGTCGACCGAGCTCGTCGATGAGCTCTTGAATGAGTCCGTCGTACACGCTCAATTCTCCTTGAGCTGTGGGACAACGCGCGGTGCAATCGGATGCTCCTCGATGAAGCTCGCGCCGAGGACCTCACGAATGACCGACTCGCCATACCGACTGTCTGCAGTGGCCGACTCCGGCTTCGGCTCCGGCTCCGGCTCCGGTGCTGGCTCCGGCTCCGGTGCTGGTGCTACTGGTTTCTGTGGCGAATTCTTGGCAGGCTGCACGGGCGCGGCAGTACTCGCTGGGATCGCGGCAACGGCCCAGCCACTCGACTCTTTCGAGGTGCCCGCACTCTCCGTCTTGGCGTCGGCGGACGATGCCGCAATTGCATCGACCCGAGCGAGAAAACTCGGGGTGAAGCCAAGCACCTCCAGAACGGCACGCTTGAGGTAGTCGCCGACACTCTCGCCTGGGGCGGCAGACTGCTTCAAAGCATCCACGTCAATCTGACTCGGGAACGAGAGCACGAGCACGCCACCTTCACGCAATTCGAGCGGTCGAGCCGTGTACACGACCATCCACGCGGATCGCTTCGCCTTCTCAACGACGTCGAGCACCTCTGGCCAAGCATCCTTGACCTGGTTCAGGCTGACTTGCGTGCCAGCCGGCGGGCTATCTTGAGCGGGGTCAGAATGTGCCTTGGCTGGCTCGGCCTTGGCGGACTCTGCCTTGGCAGGCTCGGCCTTGGCAGGCTCTGCCTTGGCAGGCTCGGCCACCGCTCGCTCGGCCTTGGCAGGCTCTCCCACGGCTCGCTCGGCCACGGCGACGAGCGGGTCCGCAGTTACAACGCCGATCCTGCGCTCCAGCCGTTCGACCCGAGCCAGTGCGCCGCGCTCGGAGTCATCGCTCGCGGGAACGAGGACTCGCGCGACCATGAGCTCGAGATGCAGGCGAGGCGATGTTGCTCCAGTGAGCTCGCTCAAAGCGGAGTTGACGACATCCGCCGATCGGGAGAGCTCGGCAGGCCCGAACAGGGCACTCTGCCCGGCCATGCGCGTGAGCTGGTCCTCCGGCACTCCGCGCAGCACCGAAGCGGCATTGCCAGAAGTCGCGGCGATGATGATAAGGTCCCGCAGCCGCTCCAGCAGGTCTTCGACGAACCGTCGTGGGTCCTGGCCGGTCTGAATGACGCGATCAACTGCGGCGAAGACCGCGGCGGCATCCCGAATGCCGAGTGCATCGATGACCTCGTCGAGCAATGCGCCGTGCGTGTAGCCGAGCAGGGCAACAGCCCGCTCGTAATCCAGCGAGCCGCCCTCTGAGCCGGCAATCAGCTGGTCGAGGAGCGACAGGGTGTCGCGCACTGAACCGCCCCCGGCGCGTACTACGAGAGGCAGCACGCCAGGCTCGACCGACACCTTCTCGCTCGCGGACAGTTCTTGCACATAGTCGAGCATTTGCGACGGCGGCACGAGCCGGAATGGGTAGTGATGTGTGCGCGAACGGATTGTGCCGATGACCTTCTCGGGCTCAGTCGTCGCGAAGATGAACTTGACGTGCTCTGGTGGCTCTTCGACGATCTTCAGAAGCGCGTTGAAACCCTGCGGGGTGACCATGTGCGCCTCGTCGAGAATGAAGATTTTGTAACGGTCGCGAGCCGGCGCAAACACCGCGCGCTCACGCAAGTCGCGCGCATCGTCCACGCCGTTGTGACTCGCGGCGTCAATCTCGACCACATCGAGCGAGCCCCCGCCATTGCGGCTCAGTTCGACACAGCTCGGGCAAACACCGCACGGAGTGTCGGTCGGGCCCTCTGCGCAGTTGAGGCAGCGAGCAAGAATGCGCGCGCTCGTCGTCTTGCCGCAGCCGCGCGGTCCGCTGAACAAATAGGCGTGGTTGACCCGGTCGGTGCGAAGCGCCGTGCGCAGCGGATCTGTGACCTGCGACTGGCCGATGAGCTCAGCAAAGGTCTCTGGCCGGTACCGGCGATATAGGGCTGCAACCACGATTCAAGAGTAGCCGTCGCCGCCGACCCGCGACCGCGACATCCACACCCGCAATCGCACCGGCTCGCCCAACCCGTGAGGGGTCCAGTTGGCACAGTGGTCTGCACGCAAGACTGTGCCAGCTGGGCCCCTCACGAGTCCGCGGCGGGTTGCAGGCGGGCGGGTTGGGTGGCCGCGGGGAACGACAGTGGGCGAGCGCCCAGCGACGACAACTACAGGCGAGCGAACCGACGGATGCGATCGATGAGTTCCGCCTGGTCGAGCAGATCGTCTGCATTCACCTCCATCACGCGCCAGCCCTGCGCTTCGAGGCGAGATCGGCGGGTCATGTCGTCGCGCCACTGGCCCGGCGAGGTGCGATGGTAATCGCCCATGTACTCAATGACGAGCTTGTATTCTGCTATGGCCAGGTCGGTTCGTGCGACGAACTCGCCCCTGCGATCGACCACGTGAATGTTCACTCGGGGCTCCGGCAAACCGGCCAGCACGATAATGACCCGCAAAATTGACTCAGGTGCCGACTCCGCAAAAGCGCTGAGCATCCCCCATGCGGTGTGAAGTGTAACGAGACCTCGCCGATTGCTCCGCCGACTCAGAGCCGCTGCGAGTTGGCTGACCGACGCCAGTGGATGCCTGCGGTGAATGACGAAGTCCCCTGCTGCGACGAGGTCGGCCAGCGAAAGTTGGGATCCGAGATCGAGCCAAGTTCGGACGACGCTCGTGACTCGGAGTCCGTCTGGCATAACGACGACCTCGTGCGGCTCAACGTGGAGCTTGTGCCCGATGAGCCCTTCAGCGTGAGGTGCCCGATGCGGATTCGGCAGTGCGATGTGCACGGGGGGCACGTGCGATTGTCTGAGCGGCAACGGAATGCCGTGGAGCAGCGCCGCTGTAGCGTGGCTGAAGAATGCGGCAGGCGGCATCCGAAGCTGAAAGAGTGCGCAACGCTGGCGAAGAGTGAGGTTCTGGGCGGCGAGGCGCGTGCCTCTGACCTCGCGATTCAGGTCGCTTGCTCTGAGTCGGCTGCGCGGGATGATCGAGGGCGCGGCCTTCCTCGAACGGAACGGTTCGGTTGCGAGTTGCTCGGGTAGTGGGTTGCGGCGAGTCATCCCGCAACTCTCGTCGCCTCGCGCGCCCGCCGCTCGCCTCATCCACAAGCGCGCTCGTGAGGTGCCCGTTTGGCACAGTGTTGCGAGAGCGCAACTGTGCCAACCGGGCACCTCACGGGGAGAGATGGAGGGTGGGAGGGTACGGGCGAGGGGTCAGGGGCGAAGGAGGGCGGTGGTCTGGCGGGCGATCTCGAGTTCTTCGTTGGTGGGGATCACGAGCACGGCGACGGGGGCGCCAGGTGGCGAGATGCGTCGCTCCGAACGTGAGTGCAGTTCGTTGAGATCGTGATCGATCGTGATACCCAGAAACTCGAGACCGGCGAGTGATCGGCGCCGCAGTAGCGCGTTGTTCTCGCCGACACCGGCCGTGAAAACCAGGGCGTCCACCCCACCGAGCTGCGCGATATACGCACCAATGTAGTGCCGGATGCGATGACGCCAGACCGCGAGCGCCTCAAGCGCCACCTCGTCGCCGGTCGAAGCAGCCTCCTGCACATCTCGCATGTCACCAGTACCCGTGAGTCCGAGCAGTCCACTGCGCTTGTTGAGAAGGTCATCAAGCTCATCGACGCTGAGGCCTGCCTGCCGGTGCAGGTGGATCAGCACAGCCGGATCGAGATCACCTGACCGGGTTCCCATCACCAGGCCCTGCAGCGGCGTCAGCCCCATGCTCGTGTCGATCGACCTGCCGCCATCGATGGCCGCCATCGACGCGCCGTTGCCGAGGTGCAGCACGATGGTCTTCAGCGACTCGAGCGGACGGTCGAGCACGACCGCTGCGCGCTCGGAAACGTACTTGTGTGAGGTGCCGTGAAACCCGTACCGCCGCACCCCGTACTCGGCGGCGAGGGTGCGATCAATCGCGTAGGTGTACGCCTCGGCCGGCATGGTCTGGTGGAAGGCGGTATCGAACACCGCGACGTGTGGCACGTCAAGCACGGCCTGCGCCGCGCGGATGCCGAGCAGGTTCGCCGGGTTGTGCAGCGGCGCGAGCGGCGCGAGCGACTCGATCTCGCGCTCGACTTCGGGCGTGACGAGCGTCGCGCGATCGAAGAGCGAGCCGCCGTGCACGACGCGGTGGCCGACCGCCGTGACCTCGCGACCATCCACCTCTTGCAGGATGCGCTCGAGCGCCTCGGTGTGGTCAGCAACCGCACCGGGCTCGCCGATTCGATCGACGCTGCCCCTGAGTTCGACCCGCTCGCTCGCGACATCGATGAGTTGATACTTGACCGAGGATGACCCGGAGTTGACGACGAAGACACTCACGACGACTGGGCCTGAATGGCCGTGATTGCGACAGTGTTGACAATGTCGCGCACGAGCGCCCCGCGCGACAGGTCGTTGACCGGCTTGCGCAGACCCTGCAGCACCGGCCCGATCGCGATCGCCCCCGAACTGCGCTGCACGGCTTTGTAGGTATTGTTGCCGGTGTTGAGGTCGGGGAAGATGAACACCGTCGCCCGGCCGGCCACGACCGAGTCCGGCATTTTGGTGCGCGCAACGTCCGGGTCCGCTGCAGCGTCGTACTGAATCGGGCCCTCGACCAACAGCTCCGGCCGGCGCTCACGCACCAGCGCCGTCGCTGCGCGCACCTTGTCGACGTCGGCACCAGTGCCGGACTCGCCCGTCGAGTACGAGAGCATCGCGATGCGCGGCTCGACCCCGAACAGTTGCGCCGTCGCCGCCGACGAGATCGCGATATCCGCCAACTGCTCGGCGGTCGGGTCCGGCACGACTGCGCAGTCGCCGTAGACGAGCACGCGGTCCGATAGGGCCATGAAGAAGACGCTCGAGACAACATCCACGCCCGGCTTGGTCTTGACGAACTGAAAGGCCGGGGTGATGGTGTGGGCGGTCGTGTGCGCCGCGCCAGACACCATTCCGTCGGCAAGCCCCAGCTGCACCATCATGGTGCCGAAGAACGACACGTCGGTGACGATGTCGCGCGCGTTGTCGAGGGTCATGCCTTTGTGCGCACGCATCGCCGTGTACTCGACCGCGAACCGCTCGCGGAGTTCCGGGTCGGTTGGGCTCACAACGGCGGCAGCGCTGATGTCGGCACCGAGACCGGATGCCCGTGCGCGAACTTCGGCTTCGTCGCCAAGAATCGTGAGCTGAGCGGCATCCCGAGCAAGAATCGTGCCAGCGGCAAGCAGGATGCGATCGTCCGATCCCTCAGGAAGCACGATGTGCTTGCGGTCGCTTCGCGCGCGCTCCAGCAGCGTGTACTCAAACATGAGGGGTGTCACGGCTGTCGATTGCTCGGCACCGAGAGCGCTCTTGAGCACGTCGGCGTCGACATGCTTTTCAAACAGAGCCAGTGCCGAGTCGATCTTGCGTCTGGAGCCTGCTGTGAGGCGACCGCGGGTCTGGGTGATGCGAAGTGCTGTCGCGTAGGTGCCGAGCTCGGTGGTGATGAGCGGCAGGGTTTGGTCGAGGCCGGAGATGAGGCGGTCGATCACCGGCGACAATTCAAAGCCTCCGTTGAGCACGATTCCGGCGAGCGTTGGAAAAGTATCGGATGCGTGCGCGGTGAGTGCAGCGAGGAGCATCTCGCTTCGGTCGCCGGGAATCACCACGACGCTGCCCTCGATCAGCCGCGGCAGGACGTTCTCCATCGACATCGCCGCGATAACAACGCCGAGTGCCTCGCGACCGAGAAGGGCTCGATCACCCTTCAGGAGCTGACCATCGACTGCCGACATGATCGCATCGACGGTTGGCGCGACCATGAACGGATCCTCGGGGATCGCCCACACCGGAACATGGGCGCTCGCCCCGAGGGTCATCACGATGTCATCGAGGTGCTCTGGATCGGCACGGTTTGCGACCACAGCGAGCAAGGTCGCGTGCGCATCGTGCAGCTCAGGGATTGTCAGCTCAGCGATCTGCTGAAGTTCCGCGGCCGTCCTTGACCGTGACTCGTCGACGCTCTGGCCGGTCAGCACCAAGAGCACCGGCGCACCGAGGTTGGCCGCGACTCTGGCGTTGAATCCGAGTTCGGTCGGGCTTGCGACATCCGTGTAGTCGGAGCCGATGATGACCACGACGTCGCAACGAGACTCGACAGCCTTGAAGCGTTCGACGATGCGTGACAGCGCCGCCTCTTGGTCGTCGTGCACTTCTTCGTAGCTCACACCGACGCAGTCGTCGTAGTCGAGCGCCACGCCATCCTGAGCGAGCAGCAGCTCGAGTACGTAGTCCCGCTCAGAACTCGAGCGCGATACCGGCCGGAACACCCCGACGCGCTCCACCGAACGCACAAGAGTGTCGAGCACGCCGAGCGCGATCGCCGACTTGCCAGAATGGCCCTCGGCCGAAGTGATGTAGATGCTGCGCGCCACGCAACAAGACTACGGCGGCGGTGTGAACGAGGAGGGTGTTGGGTCCGCGCAGCCAAAATAAGACCCCTCGCGCACCCGCCAGAGCCCGGTTACCCTTGCTACGTTTCCGTCCTGGGGGAGTTGGCCTGGGTGGCGCCACGCGAGGAGCCGAGATCAGTTTACGTTAGGATCACTGGAGGTCGATTGCGGTTTCGCAAGACTGACCGCCCAGGAGAATTCGCCTAGTGGCCTATGGCGCACGCTTGGAAAGCGTGTTGGGTGAAAGCCCTCGGGGGTTCGAATCCCCCATTCTCCGCCAAATCCTCATTTAGCCGGCGTCGCGATGTCGTCCTCATTCTCGCCCCCAAAATCTGCGTCAAGCGCGATCCTGCGCTGATATCGAAGTTGGTTCCGAGCTTTGCGAAACCTTGGGGCGCTCAAATCAATCAGCTCGATCTGGCGCGTTGACGATTAATCCTCACATGGCCTCACTGGACACTCGCGGGTCGTCCAATGAGTGGTACTCAAGGCCCAGCCGACCCTTAAGGTGGCTCACCACCGGTCTTCCGGCATCCGCCCCGACACCAGCCTGTACTTGAGCGAGGTATCCGTCGGCATCTCAAAAAGAGGCAGCGAGCGATCCAAAGTGGCGCCGCGAGATCGAGATCGGTCGGGATGCAGAACGCTCATCGCGCGCCTTCACACGAGTAGTCGAGACAGCCATCAGTGAACGAGGAGGCGACTCGAAATTGGTGCCCGGTGGAGGACGCGTCGTGATCCCAGAGGACTACTCCCGCGGTGGCGCTATCGATTTGAACGTCGAAGCTGTAAGGGCTGCCGCCACCGTCGTTCATTATCGGGATGCGGTGACAAGGAAGACCGTAGTTTTCTCGCTCGTCCAGCGTCATGAAGCGCAGATCCAGGTGATTCGGAACATTCAAGCCAAGGCCGAAGATCCCGTAGTGATCGATGGCGAGCCATCCGAACTCACGGACAAACTTGACATAATCGTCCGGCAAGCGGCCGATTGTCGTTTGAGCTTCCGCAATCTCTGTCTCCTCGGCGCCAGCTCCGAACTGGCTCGTGGGGTTCTGCTTGATGAGAGATTTCAACTCGCCGAAACCGCTTGACTCGTTCAACTGAACAACCCCAATCGTCGGACACATGATTTGCTCGGAAGTTGTCCCCAAGATGATGGTCAGTGCGTGTGATCGGGCGTAGGGTGCCTGCAATGTTCGTGCCTCCTTGCCCAAGTGGTTGGATATGGTGAAGCTCCATCGGCAATCCATCCACGCCAATGGGTTTAGCACTTCGGTTTCCCCGGCGCTCGGTACTCGGCGCGACGGGAACGCTTTCGCTGGATGCTGGCCCGAGTCGGTCGGTCACGGCATCAGCCCGAGGAGCGGTTGGACATCGACTAGGGCGTAGTCGATCCTTACGTCTGGTCGGTGGACGAACTCGCGCAGATCCTGCACGGTCTGCACTCGCCCGGTCACTCGACAAAGCTCCTCAATGATGAAGTCAAGCGCCACCATCCGCTCGTCGTCTTCAAGAGAATTGGAATGGAAACTCAGCGCCCATCGAATCCAACCTCGTCTATAGCTGAGAGGATCCACATCCGGGCCGATGTCCTCCGGAAGCGACAGGCTCAATCCATCGAATCCAAGGCTAACTTGACCCGCGGGATAGGTCAGCCGCTCTTCCGGCGTGAATTCATGGAGCGCGATCCCCATCCTGAGGGCGAGCTGCGGGCCGCCGAACTCACGTTCAAGCTTGACAACCCAACTCATCTCCGAATTGCGCCGGAACAGCGACGACCCATTTCGCTTGAAACCGCACTCAGCGACCAGCCGGTTCGCGAACAGTCGTCGAAACTCGTTGATTCTCTCCTTGAGATCAGCGCGATCACCCACAGGGTTACCACTGTTCATAGGTGTCTACGCCGATCTGCCATGGCCGCCCAGTCAATCGCGTTCGGCGCCTGAGACCGGCGAGAAGGGCTCGATCTCGCACTGCCCTATGCCTGCGGCTAGAAGGAAGGCTATAACTTTTTTGGAAAGAACCAGTCGGATTCTGTTCTCGAGACCGAGATTCGCAAACCCCCCCATCGCCAATAAGATTCAACCGTAAAAAGGACGGCAGGACAGCGCCAGGAAAAAGCACGCGGAGGTTTTCTGAGATGACCACTGCTAAGTCGCAAACCCTGTACCCCGTCGATGATGCAATCCTCAGGGACTATTCCAATTCCGATGTCGCGATGATGCAGGGCGAAGTCCTCAGCAGCGGATCCCCGGGCCAGTCCTCGATTTTGTACTCAAGTCGTGTGACATTTTGAGGGCACACTGACGCGTTTAGCACCGTGCCCGGTCCGAGCCCACCAGCGACTTCAGGACGCAACCGGAAGAATTGTGGGGCGTCAGCAGGGCGGGGTCAAACTGATCTCCAAACGATCGGTCAACCTGACTCATTTCCTCAAGCGCATCGTCTGGGCTGCTTAAGGTTTGTCGCGACGAGCGCAGACAGAAACGGGATTAGATTATTGGGCCGGTCTGCAAAGACTTGAGGAACTCGATGAAGGTTGTCCCGAGCTCGCGGCTATACTCCAAAGTCGACTCGATGAACGGCGTACATACGTAGCGGTATCCATTCTCAGCTGTGACAAAGCCGAACGCTTCATCACCGCCATTCCCCCCGATCAGCGTCAAGCTCGGTATGTAACGTCTGACCTCAAGTGCGACATTGAGGCTCGCGATCTCAGCTGCTGACCAGAGTTGCGCATAGGCCGCACCGAAGTCACCTTCGACACCATCTGACATGCTCAGGAACGAAACGTAGTCAAGTGGCAACGACTCCCCGAGTATGTCTTCTGCATTCGATATCGCGAGTGCCGTGGCACCCTCGTTCAGATGAAGCCCAGCGAGGAGTTTGTGTAGCGGCTCATCCATGGGCCCAATTCCCGTCCATGTTTCGCTGCACCTGTCGCCACCACGATGTGTATGGGGCGGGTTCCGAGCGGGTTAGGGCAATCCGGTTGCACAGGTCTGCCGGATCACCACCAAACTTGACGAGTTTAATGTGATTTAACTCTAGGCCCCGTAGCGAGGGGTTTGACTCGTGCATGGCACGGAGTGCGCGATCGGCAGCCGCTCGCGCCGCTTGATACTCGAAGCCGGCGAGCACCCTATCCGTGACCGAGTCGCCGGCCGCCGGTGGTTGTGATTCTGCCATGATGGTGATCCGTTCCCCGCCCTCTCAAAGGCTTACCCCACAACCGCGGGGTGTCTCACACCAGCCTGACAGAGAGGGGTCCGGTGTAACCATGAGTGCTGGCCACCGCGGCGGATGTCACTTGTCTGGTGCCACGGAAGGTGGCGTGATTTCAACGTACGCCGGGTTTAGCACTCAACAGTCAACCTAGGTGGGACGTCGCACCAAAGGGCAACTTCGCCCCAATCGCCACACAAAAGGTATTCGGCGCCTTCGACAGACATTGAGTCTATGTTCCCGAGATCGAAAGTATTGCTCTGGTCGTAAAAGCGCTCAAATGTCCTGCGGCACCATTTGACTTGACGGACATGAAGGAAAGCAAGGTGCGCCGCCTTATAGCAATGTTGTTGCGTTTCATCCGGTGGCACATAGCAATGATGTTCAGGGGTCAGTACGGCCTCCAACACGAATGACAGCGAGTTTGCGGCTTCGTCAATGGCGAGCACAAAACTGTCCTCGAGGTAGACCCCAGAGAATCCATCGAGGGCGGTATAGGGCAAACTGGCCATTAGCAATCCCATTCGATCGGCGTGTGATTTCCAATGCTCTTTCTCAATACGAGGTTGCCGTTTGGGTCGACACTAAGCCCGCGCGGGTTCCTAATCTCCACATGGGGCAACTCGCTTCCAGGCGTCCGCGGACTTCCAGTCGTTAATGTTAGTCGGGATACGCCGTTCGAATCGATGAGTTTTATTGGCCCGCTCCCTCGCGCTGTCTCTTATACACATCTGACGCTGCCGACGAATAGAGAGGTGTAGATCTCGGTGGTCGCCGTATCATT
>ENA-ORBV01015565-ORBV01015565.1-microbial-mat-metagenome-genome-assembly--contig:-NODE-15565-length-11163-cov-15.479253_pt1 | contig 11163 bp, 16 predicted proteins | sample MGYA00237777_ERZ505514 | MGnify/ENA primary metagenome ERZ505514 (study PRJEB26160, sample SAMN06269048) | microbial mat metagenome | isolation source: Oligotrophic lake microbial mat | place...
TGGAAGAGCGATCCGGATGAGGGTGCGGATCGCTCTTTTTGTTTGGGTTGGCAGAATAGGTGTTATCCTCACCCCCCAGCTTCCGAAACCTCACCCCCGGCGGCGGATTAGCTTGATGGATTTCTCGGATACGTTCCACGCCGCGGGATTGCGGCTGCGTCGTACCCTTCGACTTGCTGGCTGAGCGCCAGATGGATGAGCCGCGACAGGTCGATATCGCGCCGTCTGGCTTCGGCGGTGACGGCGGCTAGCTGCTCTGCCGTGACAATGATGGATATGTTGCGGCGGGAGGGTTTGGGCGGCATTATTATTGCTTGCCGCACTCCCCAAAGGCCAATATCGCCGGAAGCGAGTGCCGCCATCCCTTCGATCAGTGCCTCAAACGAGGCAAAGTCGTCGGTCTTGTACTGACCTGTCCCGTCTGCATAATACCCAATGGTGTACACCCACTGGTTGCGGGTCTCGCTAAAATATTTGTAGGCTTTGGCAGTGTTGCCATTGCCAATATAAAGAGAGGGGTTTATATCGCTCGTGCTTAAGTTATCGGCGATTAGTGCTACTTTTTCATTGACTGCTTTCAGCCAATCCCTTGCGCGGATACCCATGATGTTCTCTCGTTCCTGTTTTTACTTGACTATGACATAAGAATATCATAGTACGTGTACTATGTCAATAGGTTTCACCCCCCCCCCAATTTTTAGGGGGTCGTAGAAAGTTACTTTGTGAGGCGGGGCGGCGCTGGTTATCGGGTGAGGGTAAGAACCTCACGGATTGCTCTGAAGATGGGATAGGCCACTTGTGGCACCACCCCATTCCCTAATGCCCTCAGCCGCGCCGCCCTGTGCGCTTGCTTTTCTTGCGTGGTACGTGGCGGCTCATACCTGTGCTGCGATTCGCCGGGACTGCCCGGCCATCGGGGTTTGAGTAGCCAGCCGGGAGACCCATGAGCATATCTACCCAATCCGCATTGAGCTGCCCCGTTGCGGACGCCCTGATGATGTCGCCGGGCAGCGTATCCCGCACCCCCTGAGAGGGCGGAAGTGTGGCGTTTTTTGCATCCTGCGCGGTGGGTGTTGCCCATGTCATTACCTGTGTGGGCAGCGGCGTTCCCATGCCCTTCGCCTTTGAGGACGGGTCTGTCGCACGGGCGTGATGATTTGCGTCGGCGTATTGAACTGCCGCCGTTGGGGTTGACCACATCTTGGAGACCTGCGACAGGCGCATGAAACTCTGAACTCCGTTTGCTGCGACGTGGCGGTAAGTGCCGTTTTGGGTCATCACCGCTGTCTTCGATGGCTGGCGGTTGGTTGTATCGTCCGCCGTCGGCGTAGGCCACGCAAAACCATCGCTCACGTTTGTGAGGCGCTCCGGCTTCGGCTGCTGATAGAGTGCCTGCGCGTCCCACGTAACCCATTTGCTGCAAGTCTTTAATGACCGTGAGGGCGTAAGCAGCGCGGATTTCCCCGTTATCCAGTCGAGTTGCGCTGAGTATTCCGGGAACGTTTTCCAGCAATACGACTCTTGGTCGTAGCTCGCCGATAATTCGGGCAAGCTCAGGCCAGAAATTCCGGCTATCATCCTCGCCTTTTCTGCTGCCAGCAAGGGAATGCGGCTGGCACGGGAATCCTCCAAAGATGAGATCGACGGTTGGGAGGTTGTGTCTTCCAACATGTCGAACATCGGGAAACTGGATTGCGTTGGGATGATGTTGTCTAAGGAGTTGTCTGTTGAATTCATCTATCTCCACCTGTACTAAAACATCAAATCCGGCGGCTTCCGCCGCAATATCCAAACCGCCGATGCCGCCAGAGAACAATGAAATAGCTATAAACCGTTTCATCTCGCCACCTCCACACCCTTAACCGTCAGTCTGTAGACGCGCTTGATTCCCGTAGGCCAGTTCCCGCCGTCGGCTGTTTTCCCTCGCAGCGCGGGGAGGTCGGTTTGCGCGATGTATTCCAGATAACCGGATGCAACAAGTGCGCTGAATGCACGGAACGGGTGTTCTGTCCCGTGTTTATGGACACCAAGCGAAGACACGATTACGGCAAACGGATTATCCTTATTGTGCTGGTAGGACGTGCGAAGTCGATTTAACACTTCCTCATCCAAGATAGTCGATTTGCCAAATTGCTGTTGAATCATATCAGCACAACCTCCGCGCAACCTAGACAACGCAGGACTTGGTTCACGACGCTCAGGGGATTGTCTTCAATCATCTGCGGACTGTAGCGAAGGACGCGATAGCCGAGTTCGTTAGCCAGGTTCAACTTCTCTTTGTCCTTGTCGCCAGCATGTCGCCCACCGCCGACGGCATACTTTCCCCCGTCCACTTCAATCAGCAGCTTGCCCGCCGGGAATGCGAAGTCTGCACGATGCTTCCGCTTGACCACTTGCGAAAACGGGTACTCGCTAACGGGTATCGGGCTACCCGCTGGCGCAAGCTGAATCCAGCGCGTTAGAAACAAGTGCGCTTTGTCGGCATTCTTGTTGACCGCTGGCAACTTAATCATTTTCGCCGCCTTTGGTTTACGGGAAGGCCGCGACTTTGGCTTGCTATAGCTAGTACGGGCGGTCTTGGTGGCGAGTTTACGAGTGGTCATTTATCGCCTCTAACAGCAGGGGCAAGGCATACGGTTTAGCGAGGCGCGCACGGGCTAAGGCTACATATTCAGCGCTAATGTCGCAACCGATATAAGAGCGTCCTAATTGTTGCGCGGCTAAAGCAACCGTACCGCTACCCATAAACGGGTCAAGTATCTTTTGTGCTGTGGTTGCCAGAATGCAACGCTCTGCCAAACGGAATGGGAAAGGCGCAGGGTGTTGGGTGTTTAATTCTTGAGGAATTTCCCATACATCGCCATAAGCATTTGCCTTTGGTGCAAGTTTAAAACTTGGTTTAGCTATGAGATAGATAACCTCAAATGTTGGGAGGAAGTAACCCTTATTAAAATTCATCCCTCCGGCACGTTTCCAGATAATCACTTGGCGAACTGGAAAGCCAGCGACAATATCTTGCCTATCCTGCAATAGTCCATTCTGTACACGCCATTTGTGGTTATAAAAAATAGCGCCGTATGGTGATAAAACGCGCATACATTCCAAAAGAATATCCCTCTGCCACTGGACATATACCTCATGAGGCATATTATCGTCGTGATCGGAATAACCATTTTTCAGTGCGGCATTAGCCCACTTACCACTCTTACCCCCGCTTTTCATCCCGTCGCCAGTTGAATTTTTGAGATTGTAGGGCGGCGATGTGACAATTAAATCTACGGACGACTTCGACATCGCCGTCAATAATGACTTGGCGCTGGTATGGTAAATTGTGTTTATTTCAATCGCGTCTAGGTTGTCCATTTGTTATCGGCCTCCTTTTTGGTTGGGGGGGGTATTGATACCTCATCCCCTAATTATACGTATTTTTGCAAATATGTATATGGCAAACTGCCATCAGAACGCGGTTTCCGGCAAACCAAGACAGCGGTTGACTGGGTGGCGGGGCTGAAATAGTGGTCGCTCACCGTTCCCCCGCTGCCTTGTCTTTGCTCACAACTATCGCGTAAGCGGCGCTCACGGCTTCGCTCACGGTTTGCTGTGGACGACTGATGAAGACGTGTTTACCCTGACCGTCGGCAACGAACACAAGGCCGCTGACGTGCTGGATACTGTACCCGCTGGCTTGCAGGTAATGGATGATCTGGTTTTCGGTGGTCATAGTAGCCTCTTTTGAATAACGGTCTCAATTTTCTCGATTTTCTGGCGTTTCACTTTCCCGTGTGCTGCAATTATCCGTTTGGATAACCGTCGCCAATATGCGGTTGAATCGCTTGCCCATCTGATGATGACTGTTACCCGCCGCCCGTCTGCGAAGTCCACACGAAGGACATGCTGACCGTTATCCATCCAAATATAGGCGGCCTCTATTGTGAATTTCTTATCCACAATTTTCTTGAGCATCCACTGGCAGCGACCTTTGATTTCCGGCAGCGGCGCTAACTTGTCTGGTAGACTAGCGCTCTCATACGGCTTGATTTGCGCTTTCCAGTTACCGGATTCCGTTACGTCTTTTCCCATTCCATACTCCCATCCCATTATACTAAACAGTTTGAAGACGGAACACGTGTTCCGTCTATGCGTCTTTTTACGGTTACTTCATCCCCATGATGATGGAGACCTGTTTGCCAACCTCGCCAACAATAATCATGTTGTTGTAAAAGCTGACTGGCGTTTCGTTTTCAAACCCGTACACCGCTTCCTCTAGGAAGCGTCCGCTCATTCTTTGCGTGTGGTGTGGGAAGTTGAACGGGGTGACGGCTTCCATCTCGCACGTAACATTGCCAACATCCGGCGCACACGCGCTCACGGTCAACTGGTTCACATCCGTTTGCAGCGTAATCGGGTCGCTGTCGTTAACTTGTCTACCGAATACCCGCGCCCGTTTTGCCGCCGCCTCAATATCTTGTGCGAATACAGTGAACGGGGTTAACCGCGAGGGGATGATAGAGCCAAAGTTCATATACTTCATCGACTCGGTGTCGCCAACGGCATACTTGCTGGCGGGCGTCCAAATATCGGGAAATCGAGTGATTACTTCCGGCTGCCAGCTTACGTGAATGCGGTAGCCGTCAGCCCCAACGACCACTTCACCGCTGTCTAGCAGACAACGGTAGACATAACCCAAAACGGGTCTGTCCTGATATTTCGTTGTGACCGCCCCCATCTTGACCCAACGCTCAATGCGATTGAGTTGAGATTTGGTGAAACCCTGTCCCTGCCGTACCTTTTTCGATTGTGATCTTTTAGCCATTACGGACACTCCATTTATGCGTTAGCCAACGATTTTCAATTTCGGCGTTCACTGACTTCTGTAATTCATGGATGGCATTACTTAGTTGCCGCCCCATACACGCTTTGCCGTAGCACATCAGGTCTTCCGCCCATGCGCTTAAGTCATCCAAATATTCCCGCTCCCAACTAACCACTAGGCTATCGAGTGCGAGGGCTGCTGCCAGTTTCCAGCAATCGGCGATATCGTTGTCAATACTGGCAATATTCATCAGGACTTCGGAGTCGCATACACGGGCGAGAACCCGTGCGCTGCGATCTGCAATCTGGTAGGTTTCGTGTTCGCAGAGGATCATGCGTACACCGATTGCTGGCGCTCATCACGGGCTTCTAACTCGTTAGCGAAGGCGCGGATGGCCTCGCGTAAGTCTTCGGTTACCATCCAACGATCCATGTCTTCGGTGTCCTGAAACCAGTAAGCTACGGTGATACCGTCAGTGACGGCTTCCACGTAGATGTTGGCGGTTTCCAGAAACCCAATACCCGTCATCTGACCGGGAAGGTCGTCAAGGGCAATCTCGCGGATCACCGAAAGCAAGGTTTCGGCTTGGCGGCGGTAGTTGGGGGTGGTACGGATTAGGCTAGTCATTGGTTGTCATCTCCTATTTTTGGTTTACTACCCGTGTGCGGCGGGTTGTTTTCTTAACTTTCTAAAGTATAGCAGACTATATACATATTGTCAATAGTATGTATATAGTCGAATGTATAGCTTTGCCGAATTTACTTTATTTAGAAGAGTGCGGGGTTAAAAGAGGGTGGGTTGGCTAATGCGCTCGGTGGCGAGGCTATCTAGTACGCTGGCTTTGAAATCGCCGGGGAAGTCTTCGCGCCAGTGACTTGCTGCCAGTGGTAGGCTTTTGAGGTTGCCTTTGTAGAACACCGCCACCGATTGCGAATCGAGGACGGTCAACAGAGAACGGAAGTGGTCTACGTCGGGCGGGAAGTATTTACGACCTGATGAAGCTGCTCCGATTACCGCCCACTGGATAGCGCCTGAATAGCTAGAGACAAGTGCCGACACGTCCCATGACAGCGGCTCAAACGAAATCCAGCGCACGGGTACATCCACCCGCTCCAAGATGTCCAGTATACGTGTGAGCATGGCGGTTTGCTGTTTACGCGCAAGCGGTTTGCCAAACATGAAATCCGGCGGCGAGGATGCGCCCACCCACACGTTAGCGGGGAACTTGAATTGCAGCAGGCGGGGCGCGTTTTTGGTGAGCAGGAAATAGATGTGCTGCGGGGTTTCCCGGCATACGGTTAACACTTCTTCAATCTGTTCAGATGGCACCCACGCGCCCATCAAGTCCGACATCGAGTCGAGAAATATTCCGGCTGGCGTATGGAGCGCCGTTGGTTCTTTAAGACGCTCTGGATTAAAGTAGTGATGGTCAAACCCATGCGGCATAAATTTATCCGACCTGAATTTATTAGCAACGGTTTCCGCATAGCATTCGGCAGTCGTGCCATCGGGCATTGTCCATCGACAGGCGTGATGACAACCGCCAACTGGATTCCATGTGTACCCGCGCCGTCCGTAAACCCGCGTCCATTCGATAGAACTCTTACTTTCTGGTTTCTGTTCATTCATCGAAACGTCCCTTTTTAAATAGTTATACGTATTATACGGTATATGTATATCGTTAGACAATAGCCATTTTGCCGGATGCTGTATACGGGTTGCGCCGTGAACGGGTTGAGTCCGCTTAACTTTTTGTGTATACTGTAGAACAATTGAGCATACTATTGCAACGGATGAGGGCGCAACTTGGAAAACGAACCGAAGATAAGCCGGAAAAAGATTAAAGACTTGCAACAAGACCCGTCAAACGCTAATGCGGGTACAGAGCGCGGCCTCCGTATGCTGGATGACTCGCTTGCTGAAATCGGACTAGGGCGCTCTGTTGTCACTGATAAAAACGGCTACCTGATTGCTGGCAACAAGACAACGGAACGCGCTGTTGACAGAGGGTTTGAGGATGCGATTATCGTGCATACGACGGGTAAACAGTTGGTAGTTGTGCAGCGGGACGACCTAGACTTACTCATTGATGACCCAAACAACCCCGCCCGTAAGCTGGCGTATGCCGACAATAGAACTTCCGAAATCGGGTTAGCGTGGGATGCCAGCCGGATAGCTGCCGACATTGAGGCCGGGATGGATTTGAGCGGATTGTTTACGGATGATGAGATGGCGGACATCATGGATGAGGCGGCGGGAGCGTTAGCGCCGGACGACTTCAACGAGTTTGATGAGGACATCGAAACCGAATACTGCTGCCCTAAATGCGGTTACAAGTGGTCAGGGAGACCAAACCCAGGCGGCGAGGAAACGGACGAAAGCGTATGATGTATGAAGTAGATAGCCATAAACCAGAATACCGCGTCCCATCAATGGGGGAAATCGCCGCGCTGCCCGATAACGGGTATCGGGTGCTGTCCACATTTTCAGGTTGTGGCGGCAGTTCACTTGGGTACAAGATGGCAGGTTTCAAAGTTCTGTGGGCGAGTGAGTTTATCCCCGCCGCGCAAGATAGCTACCGCGCTAATCATCCTGATACGATCTTAGACACGCGTGATATACGCCAAGTGAAGGTGCAAGAAATTTTAGACAATATCCAGATGCAACCCGGTCAACTGGACATCTTTGATGGCAGTCCGCCGTGCGCGTCGTTTTCGACATCGGGTAAACGAGAAGCCGGATGGGGCAAGACGAAGACGTACAGCGATACAAAGCAGCGTACAGATGACCTATTCTTTGAGTACGTGCGCTTAATTCAGGGCGTGCAGCCAAAAGTATTTGTCGCCGAGAACGTTAGCGGTTTAGTTAAGGGAGTGGCAAAAGGCTATTTTCTTGAAATCTTGGCAGCGCTTAAAGGGGCGGGTTACAACGTTAAAGCGAAGGTCTTGGATGCTCAGTGGCTTGGTGTGCCGCAGATGCGCCAACGGGTGATTTTTATCGGTGTGCGTAACGATCTTAATGTTGACCCGGTACACCCAAAACCGCTGTCCTATAACTACAGTGTGCGGGATGCGATCCCTTGGATTGTTAAAATAGAGACCCCTAAAGGGCTATTAGATGCTGGCAAGAATCACAGTCCTTGTATCGTCACTAGCCCGAGAGAAGGTTCGTATACCCACTTACTCGTAGAGGCCGAAGCCGATATTAGCCCGATAGAAGGTTCGCATCCCCGCTTCCTCGTAGAGCCCGAAACCGATATTAGCCGTTTTGCGATTGGGCGCGAGTGGGACAATATAAAACCCGGCGAAAACTCCGAGAAATACCTCAGCTTAAAAAAACCAAGTCTGGGTCGCCCATCGTATACTGTGACTGCTGGCACAGGGAATGAGGGCGTGGCGAGTGTTGTCCATCCTACGGAAAAGCGCCGTTTTTCTATTGGCGAACTTAAACGGATTTCGGCGTTCCCTGATGACTTTATTTTAACGGGTACATACGACCAACAGTGGGAACGCATCGGACGCGCTGTACCGCCTGTGATGATGTACCATATCGCAAAAACAATTCGAGATGAAATCTTATGCAAGATAACCTCCTAGTAAATTCTCATTGGGTGTTCAATGAAGACGTGACGACTATATTCGATGATATGTTAGCGCGCTCTATCCCGCAGTATGACGTGATGCGTAAGGCGGTCTACGATCTAGGGCAGCGCTACATTACGCCCTCCTGCACAGTAATTGATCTTGGCTGTTCACGCGGGGAGGCACTCGCGCCGTTTGTTGAGGATCGTCAAGCAGGCCACTATATCGGCATCGAAATGTCACCCCCAATGTATACGGCTGCCCGTGAACGCTTTCGGGATAACGAATCGGTTGCCGTGCGCTGCGAGGATTTGCGAACCTATTACCCGCCCGAAGACGCTCGATTAACCCTGTGTATTCTGACGCTGCAATTTACGCCGATTGAATATCGCCAGCGGATACTGCGTAATATTTACCGCCATACGCTGCCGGGCGGGGCGTTCATTCTGGTAGAGAAGGTATTGGGCGCAACGGCGGAACTTGATATGGATATGACAAGTCTGTACTACGCGCTGAAGGATGAGAACGGATACACGACAGAACAGATTGAACGTAAGCGCTTGTCCCTTGAGGGCGTATTAGTGCCTGTAACGGCGCGATGGAATGAAGAGTTATTGCAGATGGCAGGTTTTAGCCAAGTCGATTGTTTCTGGCGTTGGTGTAATTTCGCCGGATGGATAGCGGTTAAATAATCTCATGACTAGACCTACCGCTCCACAAGACATCATCCTCATGCGTCGTGAACGGGTTGCCAGTTTACGCGCTCGCGGCCTCAGCCAGCGGGAAATCCAGAAAGCGTTATCGAAACCCGTCCACGAGGGCGGCATGGTAAACCAGCATACAGGCAAGCCGTTTGACCTCGCGCAGATCAACCGCGATCTGAAAGTGTTAGAAGCGGAATGGCGCAAGCGGACGGCGGAAACGCTAGACGACCACAAAGCACGTCAGTTAGCCGAACTCTTCGAGTTGAAACGGTTTGCGTGGGCGCAGAAAAGCGGAATGCTGATCGCTAAGGCGCTGGAACTGGACATCAAACTCATGGGGACGGGTGTAGAGCGATTAGAACATACGGGTAGAGACGGCGGTCCCATTGAACACCGTGACGTAAGCGAGATGACCAATGACGAGCTTGCTGCCATCATTACCGGAAAACCCTAACCGTCAACAGCAAGCCGCTTACGAAGAATACAGGCGACGGCTTGCCCGACAAAACCTACTGGCGTTTACGCAGTACACGTTCCCTGACTACGAAGTCAACTGGCATCATCGTATTCTAGCTGACAAGTTAACGAAGTTTGCGACGGGCGAAATCAAGCGCCTGATTGTCCTCATGCACCCCCGTGCCGGGAAAACCGAACTCGTATCCCGCAGACTGCCAGCGTTTATCTTGGGCTGTAATCCTGATGCTCACTTTATGGGCGCGTCATACAGTGCCGACTTTGCCAGTGATAATAACCGTCGTGTGCAGCGCATCATGGATAGCCCTGAATACAGCCGACTGTTTCCAGCAACCAAGCTCTATGGCAAGAATATTCGCAGCACCGCTACTGGTTCTTATCTTCGCAACTCTGACGTATTTGAAATCGTAAACCATAAGGGATCGTATCGCGGTGTCGGAGTGGGGGGAGCGGCGACTGGATTTGGATTTGACCACGCGGCACTTGACGACCCAATCAAGAACCGACAGGAAGCTAACTCGTTAACCTATCGCAATTCGGTGTGGGACTGGTTTCGTGCAGTGTTCTATACCCGCCAAGAAAAAAATGCTGGTATCCTGATAACAGTGACCCCTTGGCACGAAGATGATGTTGTCCATCGCATACTAAACCTAGCTGCATCTGACCCGCAAGCCGACCAGTGGGAAGTTATCCGCTTTCCGGCGCAAGCTGAGGAACCTCTGTCGCCAGAAGACCCGCGTGATTTGGGCGAATGGTTGTGGCCTACCAAGTTCACGCCTGACATCTATAGGACACTTCGTGCCACTATCGGCGGTTACGAATGGAACGCGTTGTATCAACTGCGACCAACCGCGCCAGAAGGTAATCGTTTTAAACGCCACTGGTTCAGAGAAGAAAAGCGGGTCGCTGTAGCACCCGTTAAAGCCCGGCGCATTCGGTACTGGGACAAAGCCGGGACAGGCGACAGTGGGCAGACGACGGGCGCTCGGACAGCGGGTGTCTTACTTGCAATTACGGATGACGGATTGGTCTATATAGAAGACTCGGTAACGGGTTACTTTTCTTCACTTGAACGCGAATTGGTCATCAAGCAAACGGCAGCAGATGATGCACGTAAGTATCAAAACGGTATCACGATTTGGCTTGAACAGGAACCCGGCAGCGGTGGCAAGGAAAGCGCTGAGTCGACCATCCGCAATCTTTCGGGCTATCCAGTTTACGCGGACAGGCCATCCGGTGACAAGGATACACGACTCGAACCGTTTGCAGCGCAAGCGGAAGCCGATAACGTCTGGTTGGTAGCGGGGGACTGGAATCAGGACTGGATTGAAGAAATGGTAGCTATTCCAAACGGTACACGCCGAGATCAAGGGGATGCTACAGCAGGCGCGTTTAACAAGTTAGCGTTAGCGAAAGCCTCGATGCCCACGCGCTGGCGGCAGGCAAAGGTGAAGGGTCGCTAACGGCACTCCCTATTGAACGCGAAAACCAAAACAGAAGTTGCCTATTGACAATATACATATTTTGGTTTATACTTATTTTTATAGCTTAGATAAACACCCGCGCACACGGGGAAGGAAACAAAATCATG
>ENA-ORBV01015567-ORBV01015567.1-microbial-mat-metagenome-genome-assembly--contig:-NODE-15567-length-11163-cov-6.262583_pt1 | contig 11163 bp, 9 predicted proteins | sample MGYA00237777_ERZ505514 | MGnify/ENA primary metagenome ERZ505514 (study PRJEB26160, sample SAMN06269048) | microbial mat metagenome | isolation source: Oligotrophic lake microbial mat | place...
TAACTAGCTAGAGTGATGAATACATGTAATACACTAATAGCTAGCTAGTACAATTGTACTAGTAGCTATTAGAAAAGTTGTCTAGCACCCTCTTAGCACTACTAGCTTTATCATTCACATCCATATACGAGATATATCAATACCAGTAATTGTTGATCGGGGGAGACCTACTAGTTGTAAAGAACAAGAGTACGATACAGTTCGTTGCCAAAATAATAATTACCGTACAATCCACCATGATGATTCCTTCCTTCCTTCGATTCGCCCATCCAACGACGTCGCGTGTCTTTGCATCGTCTAGTAGTAGTAGTACTGGCAGATTGCTGTTTTACAGTACTACGGGTGCTCGACAACAACAACAACAACAGGAACACCAACTTGTATCGGGTGTAACCGAGGACATGGTGGTCAAGGATCCCGTGCTCGAAGATTTCCTTCGTTCTAATTTCCCCCACAAGTATGAAGAAAGCCAAACTGCTGCACAGGCCTTACAAAACAATTGGGGCGAACAACGACGACAAAAACCCAAGCCACCCCTCAATATTCGTTCCTTGGCCACGATCAAACGCGACTCGGATTTGGAAGAAGGAAGCAATCGATGTTTTGCTTTGAGACGAGAAGGCTTTATTCCCGGTGTGATTTATGGGGGAGATCCGACACAGGGCATCGACGGACAGGATGTTTCCAAACGCATCTTCGTCAAAACACCCCAAAATATCCTTCAGTCGGAATTGGATCGATACGGACCAGGATTGGGATCTCGAGTCTTTGATGTGACCATTTATGATTCTCGGGATCAATTATTGGCAGCCGCAAAGGATGATAATAGCAGCGGCAGCAGTGGCGGCGTGGTTCATCGCGTCATGCCACGGGATATTCAACTTCATCCCGTCAATGACATGTTGTACTGCTGTAATTTTTTGCGATACTTTCCGGGACGAGTCATCAAAATTCCCGTCACGCTCATCAATGAAGAAGAATCTCCAGCGTTGAAACGCGATGGCTTTTTGATCCCCATCAATCGGTATGTCGAGTGTGTCATTGACGAAGGTGTGCCCATTCCCGACGAATTGGAAGTGGAATGTACGGGTCTCCAATTCAGACAAGTCGTTCGCTTGGATCGCGTCTTGTTTCCCGACGGAGTGCGGCCAAGTAAGAAGGTAACGAAGCACAAAGACTGGATGATTGGACCCATTCATGGAGCCAAGCGTGGAGTTGATGGTGAGGATGGAGAGGGCGACGAGGAGGAAGAGAAGTAATTTTTCTAAGTGAAATAGGTTATGAATAGATTTTTTTTTCACTCTTTAAGAAGCTCCTCTTTGTCCGAGCAAACAAATGGATGAAGCAACTTTAAGAAGATTCCTACATACTAGCTAGTTACGCTTGCGTAGATTTGGTTTCATTATTGATCGTTCAGTGAAAACTTGTCAGCAAAGGTTCCATTCGTTGTCAGCCAGCTCGGCACCTGGTGATCCACAACTCCGTTCCTTAGAGCCCCCGACTGAATCACACCGCTTACAGGAATAGACGCCCCCTGCGCAGACCATGCCATAATACTTACTCCAGTAGGCAACGAGGCATCGACTTGCCAGAGCTTCTTGCTGTCTGCTGCGCTTGCTTGGTCAGGATCATAAGCCAATGTAAGATGTGGGGTCTCCACTTTTACGATATTAGGAGTGAAGGACGTCACCTGGACCGCCGCATTCATGAGAACACTTGGCCCGCCTTCAACCGCACGTGTGCTGTACCGAATCTCTCCAAGCACGATCGACTGTTCGGTTCCATGATGGCTCCATACTTCTGCCATTTGCTCAAACTCTTGCGGAGTTGATGTTTCTTTGACAAACACCAAGGTCACATGAGGATTTGGTGGGCGAGCCGTGCTGGGCAATACGGCGATCCCTTCGTCTCTCAAGTGGAGAAGAAAACGGGTGTACAGATTTTGGACGGCGGCCTTCCCCTCTGCACTGAGCAGCGTCCAAGCAATAGCAATATTGGGACCACGAGAAGGCCTACCGTTCTTGGCTGCTTGCTCGCTAGCAATCTGAAGTATTTGTTCCAGGGTCTTTCCCTCGGGGTTGTTCTCTGCGGAGCGGAGTCCCTTCGCCATTTTCTCAACCTTGGCGCGGGGTACATCGTGAAGGTTCTCCAGGCACTCTAGAGATGTCTCTGTGTCCAGCGTCATGATTGAAACAGACGATTGCTGTTCCATGGCAATTTCTAGGTACCCAGCGTACTCCCACGCCATAATACTCGTGTTCGATACAACGACTAGGCTGGTGCTGCTGTCTTGTAAAGCCTGTCGCGCTCTTTCTTGGGCATCTTCATGGGCATCCGATAACAGATCCACATGGAAGGGACAGGTGGGGCCAAAGTAATCATCCGCCTCCACTATTTCGACTTGGTGTGCGTCCCATGCAAGCTTTAACGCCCCGGCCACTGTGCTCTTTCCTACGCCTGAGACACCACGTAAGATAAGCATCTTCTTGGTGGTTGTGGAAGAGCATATGATAGGCACAAGTCGACCTTTGACGTCGCCAAATTTGAGATCAAGTGGTGCCCTAAACAGGTCTTCCATGGAAGGCAATGCTTGTTGTAGGGCATCTTTCGCCTGTGCCACAGCAGCTTCCGAACGCAGGCGTTTAGACCCCACTGAATCAAGCTCTAGCTCGTCTTTCTCGCCACCAAGACTGGGAAGGCCTAATAGTCCACTCAGGAACTCCTCCTTGCTAGTAGACACCCGAAGAATACCCCCAAGCCCATAGTTTGCCGCGGGGGAATCGAAGACGAACTCATCGGGATCATCATCACGTGCACCTATGGACAGTTTCACGTCGGGGTTGGCAGCCAAGAACACCGAAAAGCTCTTGCGAAATGGTCCGAAGACGTCTGTTTTTTGTTTTTGTTTCTTCTTCTTTCCCTTGTTGGCCTCCTTGGGCCTGTTTGGCTTTTGCCCTTGAGGGAAGACGTGATTAAATCCTAATTGAATGGTGCCACTGTAACCTGTTGGAACTTTGTCCCACTTGAAATCGGGAGCCACCAGCCGCTGGATGATGTCCTTGGGCGCAGCAAATACTTTGGAATGATCTAGATTGTATTTGGCACAAAACTCGGCTATTCGAAATGCCATACCGCAGCGAATTGTTAGCGCTGGGGATGTATCATCGTTGTTGTGGGCAGCAGCAATATCTGCTGCCACAAGTCCCACGCGACTAGCCAGCTCTTGATATTCTTTCCCAAAGGCCGAGTCAGCTGGCACACAAACATCAACGTTCACAAAACCAACTAGTCCAGCCACTGTAGCATCCACTTGCGTTGCCATTTCTTGTAGCCACATGCCAAAATGTGCATAAAATAGTGCAGCCGCCCTCACTACCTCGCTGGGATCTTGGCCGACACAAAACTCTTTGGGGTCTGGGTAGGGTTGCATTGCTAAATCCCCAAATTTTTTGCGACAAAAACGAAAGACCTCCTTGTGATACACGTGGAATGACATGGGCTCATCGTCGTCCTTGATTCTCTGAAGAAATCCACGAAATTGGCGGTGTGTAATGTAGCTTGCCGTTTTAGCTTTGAACAGTTGGCGAATAACGCTATCACCTGCGTCGGTTTCGGCCATTTCATAGCAGACGGCACCTTCTCCGGCTAACTACCTTAAATCAGTATCGGCTGTTGTTGCCACAGCAGAAGAATCAAACCATTGGATTTCTTTGGTTGTCGATGAGGATGATGATTCTTGGGGAAAGAATCGCCCTTTCATGAGTTCTCGTGTCGCTGATTCAAGGTCTTTTGGTTTGACAAACATTGTTGGCTTGCAAGTTTCGGGCGGTCCTTTGAGAGCTTGTCGCCACAAGTCAAAGGTGAATTGACTATCGACTCGAAACACAAGGCCCGAATGCAGCGTATGTGTGGTACCGAGTGGGGGCAATTGGACCATCCCAATAAAAGCCAAATGGTCTACCGGCCGTCCATGTTTTCCATATTCCAAAACGACGTGTTTATTGTCGCAAAATTCAAACAAAAATAGATACCCTTGCTTCCAAAGCGACAAGGCTAGATCTTGGTTGAATAGCCCACTGTGCCAGATGTCGGCAAAGGATTGAAAAATATGAGGTGGCAACAGCATGGGATCTACCTTTGTCTCGTCACTAAAGGTGGTTTTGCTTTCAGTGCTGTTGTCAGTGCTGTTGGGATCCTTTAGAATTTCATCCAGCAGCCCCGCACATTCACATACACCCTTGGAATTGACAAAGAGCCAAATTTGCTTGGTGCTTGGATCCGTGTATCCATAAACGCCAGCATTCTTCCCGTTGGCTTTCCAGGTAAAAACGTAATGGGTGGGTGACAAATTTTCAGTTCCAGGAAAACATTTGACGGGTGGGGCATGAATGTCGGTTGATGTTGTTGTTGACGGAAATAGTGTCCCCTCTTCCAGTCCTTCGTCACCTTGTCCTGCAAACTTCTTGTTTCCGTGAATTATGAAGACGTTCGTGAGCAAATGATCCACCACCAAGAAAAAAGCTCGTGGAATATTCTGTTGCAGGCAAGGAAAGAGGTATCCGGTGTCATCTGTCATTCCGAATTTCCCTTTGTTTCGAGATGCTTGTACTTTGATGGTGAGCGCCTCAAATCTTCGTTTGGGTAAGGGCCATGCATGTTCCAGAACAGGACCCGATTGTCGAGCAGTCGGCGACAATTTGACAAAATCATACCATCGCGCAAACAAGACGCCCTTCTTTTGCCGTTGGGCGGCTTCTTCCAGTGACACCAACAAGCGTTCTTGACCTCGACAGTACAAAATTTGATTGCCATGTTCTTTGTGATAATCCTGGATACTTTGAAAAAATTGCTGGGTAAATTGGCTCAACGTTGGACTGCTTCGAAAGCTCTCATGAGTATTCAGTAATTGGAAAAGCCACAATTGGAAGCCTTCGTCTTCGTTACTAAATGATCCCATGTCGGTATTCTATTTTTTCGTTTTTGACGTGTAGGTGCTTCTATTCTACTTAGTATTATTGAGAAATTGGGCTTTGGTGTACGGCTGCAGTCAGCGTATTGTAATGGGAAGAGGACGCTGCTAATATATGGCATACAGATCAGATGGTTCTTCTCAACTATCATACAACAGCATCAAAGCTACTCAACTGCATGCATGAATCGTTTGGGTCTGTCTTGCTTTCAGACGTTTGGTGCATGGGTGTATCCATCAGGGTTTCATTCAAACGTGGATACATTTTTAGGGGTAGAGCTTCAATCAGGATGCAGTCGATTCCCGAGTGCCGTCACGAGTCACGGAGTGTCAATCAGGATCATGCAATCAAAACGGCCCCGCTACAATGTCCATACTCTAGCTAGCTAGACTAGTTAGTTAAATAATTAGTAATCGTACCACTGCCGAACCGACCAAGCGACCCTTCGTTGTTTATTTACTTGATTTCATTAGTTTTTCCATCTGCAATTCATTCATTACAGTACTCCAGTAGCTAGCTCGTGTAGCTAAACACACCCGCAAGCATTGCAGTGTTAGTATCCGTCTCCAGTTGTGAAACTACTATAGAAGTACTGCAGCACGCGAAGAAAAACGAAGAGGTCGATTGAAGTGGCGGGAGCATGAACACGAACAAACGAATCCCACAGAATTCATCGAGTTGAAGCGCCACAATGGACCCACCTCGCAGCAGTTCCACTACTGCGGGCGCGGCTAGGAGCTCCATCACTGCTGCCAACACCCCCACTACTACTACCAGTACCAACCATAATAGGAGGAACGAGGATGACAATATGGGTGCCTTTTTATTTTGTTATTCGCGCAAAGAAGATTCCGTAGAGCAAAAGTTGCGTCAAAATGAAGAACACTTTACAGATTTACAATTGTGGCTGAATTCCGATACCAACATTTGGGATTTGGCGGATGCCTTGGAACAGAACACTACCGTACAGCAAGTCTGTCTCTTGATTCACGAGTCTTTTGGTGGAAGTGATGACACAGACGACACAGTGATTGTGGACGGCCATCCTGCACAACAGCAACATGCGCATCAACATGATCATGACGAGAACAGCACCGTTACTACTGTTACTGACCATACAGAGCAAACGAATCAGAGTCTTGTAGTAGAAGAACATCATCACCATTCAAATGCAAGTAGTGCAAATTATGATGTTTTGGCACTCTTTCGTGCTCTTGGCGGACTTCCTCAATTGACAAGACTCTTTGTAAACACGTATCGGTTCCCCTTTGTGGCCAAGCTACCAATTCTAGCCGTTGCCAGTCTCTTTGATCGACGACCAATACAACACGCGTCACTGTCTCAACAGCCACAATTGCCGCTGTCCAACAATTTGGTCGAATTTAAATTGTGGAGGACCGATTTGACAGTATCACAACCCGACCATGCCGAGCAACACTTGCTGGAATGGGCACAAGCCATGGTGCGCCACTGTCACAATTTACGAGAATTCCGACTCATTAAATGTCGTCTCATCCTCCAAAATAACAACAGCAACAATAATGACAACACTAACGCTACAGCCACTGCACAAGATCAGCGCCAAGAAGCATCTCCTAATCGACAGCCACGACAAGCTCCAGTGCAACGTCATGAAGCATCTAGCACGGCATCTACGACAGCTACAACAGCACCAGTAACTTCATCTTTAGATCCGCTCATGCAAGGTCTTTCGAAATTACCGTTCTTGCAGGATGTGGAATTGACTGCTACAGAATTATCTGACCTGGGATTCCTCTCGCCATGGGCCTTGTCACGACTCTTGAAAGATGCCCCAAATTTGCAATCATTTAGTCTTTCCAACTTTGATCTCTCCGAAGACGCAGTCCTTGCCATTGCGCATGGTCTCGTAGTCGAAAAACAACACCAAGACCATCCACCAACTAAAGAACCCAGCACGAAAAAAGCTATCCAACTCCCATCCATTCACAATGAAATCGCGCCTGAAACAAAAAGTAGCACCACCAACAAGACTCGATGCAAAGTCAGTCACGTTCGTCATGTCAAATTATCCAAAGTAGGAATTACCGCCAGCATGTTTCGAAAACCACTTCGTGAGTCCTTTCACACAGTCCTGGAGTCCAATTATCATTTGGAAAGTCTCTTTCTTTTCGATGAACGCAATTTACAAGAAGAAATTGCCTTTTATACCAAACTCAATCGATTGGGTCGTCTGAAATTGTTGCAACAAAATGACAATGCGTACAATGCACCACTGTTTGATTCCACAACCACCATCAATAATCAGGAATGGATTGATTTGTTGCTGCAAGTACAACATGATCTACCCGTCTTGTATTATTTTGTCCGAGTCAATCCGCTTATACTGTGTGCTGGTACTCACCAGTCAGCCAGTGCCGCCCAATGCCCCCCCCCAAACCGACCGACCAAAACACCATGAACAGACATATCGTAACATGAAAAAGTGAATGCGTGTTGCATGAGGCAAGGGTCACAGTAATCCGTGAAGTTATAGCAACGGCCTTGCTATTGTCGCAGGTGTCATCATCATAAGCAGCAGAATCACCAAACAAAACAATTGCACCACCTGTGTTATTGGCGTTGACAGACTCAACAAAGCAACAGTCCAAGGTGTTCGCCCCACGCCCGAAAGAAATGGTCAGGCGATAAATCTAGCTAGGATTTCTGCTTATCAATCTCAGATTCTCACAAGAATGCATTCAAAGCTAGCTAAGGTTTCAAAGTGTTAGATGAAAATAATACCATGAGAGCAAGTGAATGGTTTAGTACGGATTATTACAGTTCTTAAATTTAATGAAGTTAGGTCAAGAATCATGACCATTTCTATTATATAGCTAGCGAGCCAGTCTTTTCGTAGCAGCATCGTCAAAAGCATAGTAGGGAGCCACTGCGTTGAGTGCACCGACAATGAGATCGGCTTCGTTTCGGACCCCAGAAAATGCCACCGAAGTAGAATTAGCAGTAGCACTGAATCTTGTATAAATATTGTTTGGAGTTGGAAGCAGAAATGTGGCTGAAGCATCGATCAGCTGGTGTTGTTGATCTCTGACTTCATTGAACATCATTTGCGCCGAAATGGCTACATTCTCTGCCGTGGTTGCCAAGGTCTTGGGTCTACATCCACTACTACAAATGTCTGTCCCCGAAACTCGATGATGATCATGACTGTTGGGTCTGGACAGGATCAAAGGGGTAACGGATGGGTATGGCATCGCTGCTGCTGATGGTGTAGTATAATGATGCATAGACAACGACGACGACGTCCCAGACGTTGTTTTTGCCAGTGCTTGCATGATTCGTTCAAAAGGAATCAATGGCATATCGTCATCGTCGTCATCATCCATATCATCATCGTCGTCGTCATATCCACCACCGCCATTATCACTTGAGGTAACACTGCTTGTTGCAGAATTGCCACGACGATGGGCCACAATAGTGGGGCTACTACCGCAAGTACTGGACACGGCGGCCGCTTCCTGTGGTTGCTGCAGTGGCGGCAGGAATGTGGCTATCGTTGCCGTTACAGTTGGGGAAGGGGTGATCTTTCCACTACTGGAAACAGTAAAGACATTCATGGCCCCCAATCGAGTGCGACGCACTCCACCTTTGCCACCACCAATTTGAGGCAATGGAGGAAAGCAACTCAAATCGGGTTGATGAACAGGAGGTGTGTACATCGTGGACGACGACGCCTGCTGCTGCATCTGCCTTGCCGTCGAAATCTTGCCTTTGCTTCGCTTCATGGTATTGGCCAATACTCTTTTTTCACGAAGAAAACGTTCATGGTAATAGGCACCTCGATCAATTCCAGATTTGAGAGTTTTGAATCCGTACAAGTTGAGTTGCCGTTGAAAGGAATGAAACTTGGTCTGACGAAAGTACCTGCATACAACGAAAGAAGAAGCAGAAAGAAAGACAACGGTTCGAGTGAGTGAAGTCCTTTTGACATGAGATATCGCTGTGTACTTGTCTTGTTTAACACCATGGCTTACTTACAGTGGCATGATTCTGGCCAACAACAACAACAACAGAGAAAAGCGAGCAAAGAGAAAGAAAGAGATATATTGAGTGCACAGTCTACCTAGGAACAACTTTGGTATATTTCTTATATATACACAAGCTCTTTAAGTGTGGGACATCGTACTGTACGTACCGGGATGCAAACTGGTCGGGATCACGAATGGAAAAGCTCCTGCCATGATCTTGCCAAGCCACAATGTCCGTCATACCTTCGTGATAACATTTGGTCAGTAAATCATGAAGTTTGGTAGGAAAAGAAAGTTCTTTGGGACGCTTGCGCCTTCGTTCCGCACGTAGGCTTGGTTTGGGAGTAGTAGGCACATCCGAGTCTTGAACAGTGGAAAAGTCACGATAGAGATAAGGACTGGAGGAAGAGTGGATGGTGGAAGTGGACGAGGTGATTGGCATCGTAGTTGTTGTAGGATCAGCTTTCATCTCCACTCCAATAGCAGCAGAAACAGAGGCAGTGCCAGTGATGTTGGCAGGAGGGAGAGAGATGAGCACCTGGGTTCTTGTCGCTTGAGTGGTCATGGTCAACTAGCTATAGTAAGGATGTATCCATCAAGAGGTTTGTTTATGTATGGGCTAAGGTAGGGTTGTGTGTGTGTTCTTTACGATGTCTTTGCAGTAGTTCAGTTATCTGTATCAGGGCGTGGTTGAGTTGTACGTCCCGGTGGGGTGTAAGGTTCAAAAGGAAAGAAACGCAGGACGAGTTGCCGTGTGATGTCATTTACGTCGCAATTAATGTAAAACACTAAATGCTGCAGGTCCTGTTCATTTAATGTACGTAAGAGACTTCAATCCCTTCTGTCTGATTGAAGTCACAGTACTAAACAGTGCTTCTCAAAACCTTCCTTCCTTTCTTCCTGTTCGAGCTCAGAACGAAGGAATAAAACATACGGTTCGTTTAGCATCGTGCGCACGTTCAAAAACAAGCTACATGCAAAATGACGTTTGTGGAAACTTATTCGGAAGGTGATGAAACAACATGGTTTTACTAAAAAAGTCCATGGGGCACTGTTCAAATTTGTATTATCGGAAATGAGAAACTTCTGTCCTTCTTTTCAACAGCAAAACTAATCTGTACAATCTGCTACTCCAGCGAGGAACGTTAAAATGACGACAGTTTTGGCGTCCTGATTGCACTTCTGGAACTTGCCACAACAGAGGGACAGACCATTCATTAAATAGATGGTTCATAAGATTTACGACATCGGTTTATAAATTATGGTCTCTTGTACAAAAGGACTATGAAACAAATCAGTCAATAAAAAGGACCATAATTAGGAACCCTTTGTGGAAAATGAGACCATAAACAAAAGGGTTCCTAAAAACAGGTTCCTAAATCTACTGGTAACAACTGATGTCTTAGGACATAATTTAGGAACCTTTTATGAAAAGGTTCCTAATTTTGAAAAGGGTTCCTAATTAGGAACTCTTTCATCTGGCATTCAAATAATCGGTTCCTGTTTGTTGGGTTCTTTTCAAAACGGTTCCTAAACATGCATAAAGGGTTCCTAATTGCAGCAAAAGGACCACAAACATTGGATGCCAGTTGCGGCAAGTTCCTGCCAAGCTATCTTTTTTTATTTAACAGCTGCCATCCTTCAGATTCTTCAAACTAAACCTCAGCCTGATCATTAGCACTGCAGCACCAAAAGCTTCTCAAAAGTGGAAATAATGCCTGTTGTGCTAGACAGAGCCTATGTCGACAATTGGCTGGCTAACCACCACTTTTTTACCCGTCTTGCGCATGCAAGTGCGACCAAGTTCTCTGCAACTGCTGTGCGTGCGTCCAGCTTCAGTTAGTTGCCCTTCACAGAGGCTGAACAAATGAGAAGGCAGTAACATGATTGGCTAATTTAACCGGTGCGACATGACAATGCTTACGGATGCGACATCTTTAAAATTGGAGACATTCTGCTACTGTCCATAGCTCAGAACACACCTAAGAGTAAGAAACATGGATTCCAATGATAGAATTAAGCTACGATGGCCATGTTTTTGCCGTCCTTCAGTGTCATTTTGCCACGTTTACAAACAGGTAATGAAGCAAGATAACTCTGCGTGTCCCCCCTGTGAGACATAGTCATATGGAACGTCGGATCCATGACTGAATCGATCACGATCTCTAGAACGTCCAGCAGGCAAC
>ENA-ORBV01015571-ORBV01015571.1-microbial-mat-metagenome-genome-assembly--contig:-NODE-15571-length-11159-cov-5.800578_pt1 | contig 11159 bp, 12 predicted proteins | sample MGYA00237777_ERZ505514 | MGnify/ENA primary metagenome ERZ505514 (study PRJEB26160, sample SAMN06269048) | microbial mat metagenome | isolation source: Oligotrophic lake microbial mat | place...
GTGCGCATGTTTCGTCATGGTGACATGCTTTTATTACCACATGCCCGTAGGATTACACAACATCGTAACAGAACACGGCGTGGGAACTCATCGTTTCTGTTCCACTTTGTGTTCCGCATTAGATCTTGTATCTTTTCCATTAGAGCACACATCAGTTCTTGGTCTGGAACTCGGGACACGACTCTGATTCGTGGGTTGAATCACGGATGAAATCGTGCCATTGTCACATTGTTTCTCGTGGCAAAGTGCAAAAATTGTTGTCTGATTCCCATTGTCATAGACCAGGAAACCAATTTGAGTAGGCTGTGACAAAGGGCATGTTTTTGTTGGCAAGGATCAATGGAGGCAAACATGGCATGTGAGCATCTGTTGTTCAAAATGCAAAATCGTGTTGAAAATTCAACGCAGACAAATCACAACAAGAACACATCCTTGTCTTGAAGGAGCTTTGAGCCAATGTGGGCAGTCTGGGTCTTCAATATTTTGTGTAGTGTAACTTTTTAATGCATTGGGGGCATGATAGCATTGGTGGTGCTTCTTGGGATGTTGTCGCAAACTGGAAGACTTTTTGATTTCGTGCACCAAACATTTTTGGGTGTGCATTTTCAACATCTGGATCACTGTTTTTGAGACCTTTTCAAAAGGCATGGTTTGAAATAATTGGGGATGTGTTAGGAATATTTCCAATCATTCCTGTGAATTTATCAGACTGTCTGTGCCATAGCTGGTGTTGAGGTGGAAAAGGGGGTTCTGACGGAAGGCCCTAGCCCTTTTCTTGCCGTTACCATGACGTAATCATTTGACGCACACGAAGCCAACAGTAAGAAAAGAAACAACAGAAGGAGCAACTGCAACAACAATACACCGTCGCGCTTCACGTTTGAATGAGGACGAGGAGATAGCCAGCATAGACACCACCCATAAAACGAAGGCAGAGGCAGATAGTACAGCCAAGAATTGAGCAGCGCCGATCCACGCCACGGCGAAAGTGCAAGCAGCATGCCAGGAACCGAGCAGAAGGAGCAGCAAGTAGAGGAGGAGGAGCTGCAGTTGGCGCGTCAACTGTTGACAAAAATATATTGCCGCGATGACTGGGTAGACAACAAGGAGGCTCATGGTCGAGTCCTGGACCTTCTAAAAATCTATCCGTCCTTCGCATCGCGGCCCTTCCAGTTGTCAAAAATGGATAGTAAGGATATCCGAGTGCCTCTCTATCATTTTCTGTTGGCCGGTGCAGATTTGGAAATCATCAAGGCTGTCTACAACCTCTACCCCGATGCCATCAAGACAGAAAGTTATGGGGTGTATGTTCTTCCACATCACTTCGCTTGCCACACGGCGAAAGGAACAGCGGAATCCATAGCTTTTCTTATTGAGCAGTATCCCGAAGCCCTTGATGTTACGGAGTCGATCAAACTTACACCAATCGCTTGTTTCCTAAAACGTTGCGAATGGCATACTGGAAATCCACTATCCCATGATCCACCAGACTTGGAAGTTCTTTCCAATATATGGGACCTTCTAATTCAGCATGGCCAGGTCGTGTCTGCATCCATGTTGGAATTTCTATTGAGAGAAGCCTTGTTTTTCTATGTTTGAATTCTTGGTACCAAGAATACCCAAAGGTGTGATGTTTGAAAACTTGTTTGTGGTCCATCCGGATAGGTTTACCATGCAACTCGCAACAATCTTGGATACTTTCCTTCCATCATTGAAAGCAGTGTTTTTTTGTCTTCGTGGTATTGAAAGAGAGGTAGTGCAACATGTTCTGCGCTCCCTTGTCAAGAACACATCACTTTCACGTGTGTCCCTTCATTTGCCGAATGAACCTGGCGATTATAGCCAGACCCTTGCAGATTGCCTGAAAGAGAATCGGTGCTTGATAAGCCTTACCCTCTACCATGACGAGCGCAATGAAAAACGCTCGGACTCATATATCAATGCGATAACAAATGGTTTTCGTCGCAATACAACAATCCAAAATCTCACGCTCGGAGGGTTTAATGCGGACGTTGGAGCATTCGCTGCTTTGCTTGGTGTGCCCCCCAAGAGAGTACTTCTTCATAACTGCCAGGTACTACCGACGGAAGATACGAGCACTATCCATCGCAGAGGCGACGCCAGCACTAGTAGCGATGGGGGTTATTGCAGAATGGAAGAGCTGAAAGTGGCGTCAACTGCCATCCCTCGTCTGGGAAATTTTCTACAAAAGCTTGTCAAGCTTTCGTCGTCGCTGAATCGATTAGACGTATCTTTGCCGGAAAATTCGGCAGACCCACCGGATGACGATGCCAAGCAAGTCGCATCAGTGCTCATATCTATTTTGGAGCAAACAAAAATTACGCACCTGCGATTCATGAACTATCCTCTTGACGACGAGTTGTTTTGCAAGCACTTGGAAACGAATGAGACATTGGTATCTTTCGAATTCAACGCTTGGAACGTTTCTATCGTTCCGCCTCTCGCTGACATGCTGAGAAATCACAATATGACCATTCAGCAATTAAGTTATCATGGGTGTCAGGACCGGCCCTGGCCATTGTCACAGGAATATCCGAGGGCCTGCAAAGAGATCGTTCATTATACAACGCTGAATAGACTTGGTCGAAAGCAAGCACACAGCTTGACTTTGACTCCCGGAGAGATGACAACCTTGCTATCTTCAGCGATGGAAAAGTCCCCTCGACAAACCATGACTGTCTTTTTTTTGTATGAGCTCTTGAGAGAATCGCTATCTACGTGGTGTGACAATGCCGCAAACAAAGCAGACGCGACGACAGCGAATGTCAACAAGCCTTCGGCGGCGAACCATCAAGGAACCAAGCGTAAGCGAAATGGTGACGAAGAGTGATCGCTTGTATCTGCGTAGACGGTTTCCTCACTTTCCGGAGCCTGCCGAAGTTGTCGTCTTCGAGGGTTTCCGGGTAGCTCTTTCCGGTTTGAAGCTGTTGCTGGAGGCAGTGTCTATGTGAATCGTTCCAAATTTGGAAATAGTGACAAATAGCATTTGGTGGTGGTGTGGCTAGTTTCGACGCCGGCACGATTGTCCTGGAAGCCTTTGTGAGGTGATGGGAAATCAAGGATAGCCGACTTGATCGGTGTGGGACTTGCCGATCTGGCCGGCAAGTTTCCTGGATCCGATGATGCCCCGTTCACAACTCCGTCTTCGTTCCTTCGAAGCTTATTTTCTATTTTTGGCACAAATTCAAAGAGGTTTAGCTTGTATTCAATTGTATGTGCAACATTTACTTGCAACATCATTTTCTTTGAAACAAGACATTAGATCCGATGGAAGAAAATAGGTGAGAGAATGAGCGAACAAAGGACGGACTGGAATCCACCCTGCTTCCATTCTACTTCCATCATTCGATACGTGCTTCGCATTTTTCAACGCTTCCACAACAGTTCATAAATCCAGAATCCCTTGATGTGACACCGGGCGCACCGACGCGGGGATACTTTTACCGTAATCGGCACGCAACGGGCACCACTACTACTAGCTAGCTACTAGCTAGCTAGTAGAGCAGCAGTACCGCAATAGGGTAGGTACGTAAAAGAGTGCAGCACCCGAATTAGTAAGGAACCAAAATTCCAAGGGCACATGAAAAAAGATTGATGATTATATATTAGAACAAAATAATAATATAATTATAGTCTACCTTAGGGCAACATTTGAAAAACGTGCACCCCGTCTTTTACAACAGCTAGCTGCAGTGAGTGTGCACCAGGCGCTAATGGCAACAAGCTTTATTAATTAGTCTAAGCACAACACTTGACTACTATGAAGTCGGCGTCATCCTCTTCCAAAGGTGCAGCCGATTATTACATGCCTACCACTGGTGGAAGTACCACCAACGGCAACGGTGGCTTGCCGTCTCTCGACGAGGACGACGAGCAAGAAGAAGAACAAGTCAAGGAGCAAGACCCGAGGAATGCTACTGCAACAACCCAAAACAAGAGCAAGAGCAAGAAAGATAGTACTACTGCAGCTTCCAACAAGAGCGATCCTCCTCATAATAATGAAGCCGCCTCTCTCCTAAAATTGTCACTCTCCCAACGCGTGGATCGATTCATGAGCTATTGGTTGCACAAGACGGTCTTACGACCCCAATTTTATTTGCGACGTCAATTGTTTTTGGGATTTGGGAGCACCGCGTCTTTGGCCGTCTTGTTTTTTGTGTGCATTGGCATTTTGAGTGCCTCGCTCAGCGGCAAGACCGTCATGGATGAAGCCCGATTCGTCCAAGAAGATTTGGCACGCTACGCTTTGGGCACATCGGCACGCTATGTGGCCGAAACCATTACCAAAAAATTCAACAATTATGAAACTGCTTCGGCTTTATTACGCGAGGCCAGCATGGATCGAATGGCGGGATACAAAACGCCAGAATTTTTAAATACGAGTACGACGGATGTGCACGTTCCATTTGTGGACAGTCTGACAGGACAAGCGAAATTTCCCCTTCAAACTCCCGACTTGATCCGATTGGATTGGAATATTTCTTCCAATTTGCGGACGGCCGAAGATGCTCAATTGCATTTACAGGGACGACAAGAGTGGTACAATTTGGGAGCAGCAGCGGACAACATCAACAATTTACATACCGTGTCCACAAGTCATGCCGCTTATTTTATGCAAGGAAGTTGCCATCCCCAGAGTGTCAATTGTACACCTGCACACAACGACATTCGTACGGGAGGTGTCCTTCGTCCAACAACTACCAATTCCTTTTTGTATCAAAAATCCGCCGACATGGTGTATCTTTTAAAATCCTTGTACGAAGCCATGCCCGATGCCAAAGCCGTGGGCGTGTATTTTGCCAATGCGGGGGCGGGATCCTACGTCAAATTTCCAGCCCAAATACGGCCCAATGGAACCTTTACGTCGGTCGGATGTCAATGGATGCACGACAAGATCAATCCCGCCACGGGCCAACCGATTGGCACACTGGAAGAAATTGCCAATTGTCATAACATTACAACGTCCGCCTCTGTCGTATTTCCATCACGGGAATACAATGCCCTCGAGAGGCCTTGGTGTGTTCGTCAAGCGACGGCTCCCGATGGAACACCCGTCAGTACGGGTCCGTATTTGGATGCGGCATCGACCATTCCTCATTGGGTATTGACCTTTGGTCATGGTGTCTACGACCGAATCACCCACGAATTCGTGGCGTGTACACTGGTGGATGTGACTTTGGGATCATTGGGAGCGATTATGCATCAAGTTCAAATGGGAGAAACATCGTCCGTAGCACTCTTACGATGGACACCTCAACAAGGCACCACCAATAACAATAATCTTGGCGATCGTGCCGGAATGGTAGTGGCATGTGGAAATTGCAACATTGATCCCTTGGAACAATCGGAACAATTGCATGTGACGGATCCACGGTTGGGATTAGGTGTGGATGCAGCCCTGCTCAAAGAAATGAAGGACTTGGTCGATTACACCAGAATACAACCATGGGATCCTGAAGAGGTCAAACTCTTGTACAATCAAACACTCTTTAGCAATGAAGGACGTCTCATCATGATGTACCCGATTCCGTTCCTGCCATCGAACTACGATCCCAATTATTCGCCTGAATTTATGATTGTCATTACCATTTCGGAACAAGAAATATTTGGAGATTCGGATGATATGGATGAACAAATACGAAGTGACGTACAATATGTTATCAGGGATACCTGTTTGATTGGACTGGGTGGTTTGGTTGTCATTTTTGCGTTTCTCACGTGGATGAGTGCCGCATTGAGCAAACCACTTTTGTGGATGCAAGAAATGACGGCGGACGTCATTACTACGGGTGGGGATGATTTAGCGGGAGGAGTGCACAAGGTCAATATTGCGGCCAGCAGTGGTGACGGTGTGGATTTGGGGGGAAATTCAGCGACCGGGGGTCGTTGGAATTGCAGTCCACCGACAGAAGTCACGGTCCTATTGTCCGAGTTTCATGCCATGATGGATGGGTTTTCAGGAAAAGGAGCAGCCGATGTGGCAGATGCCCGGACGAATGAAGTGGAGAACAAATTTCAATGGAGAGAGGATTACCAAATTTTGTATCCCTATGACTTTCGCTCCAACCGAAAAGGAACGACGGACACAGATGACGAAAGCCAAGATGGTCGCAATATGCAATTCGCTCCTGATACTGGTAGGTGTTGATCCTCTGGCGGTTCGTGTTTTTGTTTTCGGCCTGGAGCATTAGAACTAACTTGGCGACACACGTCCCTGCTTTTCTTCTTTGGAACTCAAAAGTATCGATCGTCACCCAAGCCACATTTTTGTCCGCTTTAACGGAGTCTAGCATTGTACAGGCACTGAAACAACCTTATTTGGATTTGACGGAGTCCCTGTCAAAATCCGTATCGTCAATAGCGAATGCGAGTTACACGGCTGGTATTGAGAAGCTTCCTAGCTGGGCGGCAAAGGTCCTTCTGAAGGCAACGGAGGAAGAAAATGAAGTACCTGATTACCTTGTATCTCCTCCAAAAGTCCACAAGGGTCCTAACGTACTAAAGGTGGACAGCAACCCTGACGACGCGAAGAAACCCATTGATGTAAAGGCTTCGTCGAGGATTTTTTGGTATGTGCAGTTGACCGTTGGTATCCCGATATTTCTGGTTGCAGGTAAGTACACAATGAATTTTAGGCATTGCTCTATGTCCCGTTCCCTTGGAGCGTGCTTTTGCGGAGCATAAAGCTGACGAAACGCTACTATTTGCAACAGTCGCCATCGTTTATCTTGGCGAGGTTTGGATTCTGTCCAATCTTCAAGTGTGGCTAGCTGATGTCCGTGAATCGTCGTATCGGCTCGAGAAGGATGCTATCGTGACGGCCACCAGAGCCAGGGCTGACTTTGGAACAGAGGTGCGTGTCTTTTGTTTTGCTTGATCTGCCTTTCCAGAACATCTCAGTGTCATTGCGGAAGCCGCGATGCTGTCCAGGCTGCTCGAAGCTCATAGGGGCGCAGGAATTCCTGGTTCTAATCGCAAATCCTTGCTTCCTACTCCTGTAGGTAATATCAAGGTTTATGAGAGATCTCTTTCTCTACACAAGAACGGCCGGATGGCTCTTGTTCGGTGCTGTTCAAAGGTCAGACGCATTCGTTTCTTACAGAACAGGAGGAGAGGAATGCAAGTCTTTCGAAAAGGGCATCTGCCCATATCAACAAACAAACCCGATAGCGTGCGACTGCGCTTGGGACGATCCAAATGCAAAGGAAGGCCAGTGTCTCAGCTTCGAAGGAGGGGCGACTGGATCAAGGTATTCGCAAACGAGCTCCTTTGAGGGTCAGCGAACAGATGCATCGGCAAACGGTGACAGGGAGTCGACAACGTACCCAAACAATTCGTTCACCCCAGAAGAGACATCTTGGTGGGTATATGATGGTACTTTATTCGCGCAAGCCAGATGGGCGTATTTTTCTCTTGTCTCCTCACGCACTTGTGTTCTCCTTTGCACATGAAATATGCGTTGCAGGTGGGCTGACCCAAAGGAGATGCCCGGATCAGACCAGCCCATTGTCAGTGGATTCAACAATACGTATGCCCGTGTGAGAGTGCTGTCGGCGATGTCGGCGCTATGGTCGCCCGTATACAACTATGATCCAGGGCGTGGCGAAGTTCGTCACTTAGGATCGTTTATCGGTAAATTGACTCCGGCATGTTTGAACCGAGTGGAAGGCATGGAATTCTCACGTCCGACCCTATCATTGCGTGTTTTCTTTTTTCTCTGAAGGACTGGAGGCTGATGGAATGGTAAATTGACTTTAGCATGTTTGAATGGACTGAAAGGCTTGAAATTTTCACGTTCGACCCTTACATTGAGTTCTGTCTTTTGCTTTAAAGATGATCGGTGGTGCGGGTGGTTGCAGCGACGGCCACCTCAGCTACCCTCACTTTCAGTCATCTGAATCGAACCGCGCTTCAGAGGTGGCACCCCATCTTTGCCCACTTGGGAAATATGGTTATGATTGCCGGGTAAGTCTAGCGGTTACTTATATATTTTACCACCGGCTGATTTCTGAAGTCTGCTCGAGCTTACGCAGCCTTATGAATGTTCTTAACATTTTCTTCTGCAGTGTCGCGGCTGGTATGCGTCCACGAAAGAAAAAGAGACGTATATATCTTCGCCTTACATTTTTTCCGATGGCGTACAGGTGTACGTAATGTCTTGTCCTTGATGAGGTAAGGGTTTCTTTTTGCAATTCTCAATTTGTTTTCTTTGCTGCACGAACCACCAGTGGATTAAGTGCTGCCGCAACACTGCGAGATCCTGTCACGTCAGAGCTGGTAGGGCAGGCTCTGTTGGACTTTCTTCCATCTGCTATGATGGTAGCACTTGGACCAGACCGAACTCTAATAGGACCAGGCGACCTTGGCTTCCCGATCGTGATTACACCTGAGGAAGATATTTTTGGATCAAATACAGTTTATGGTCCAGGATACAGTTTGAGTGATGGGCCAAAACCAATAGGCGATATTATTCTACCCGAGGACTCCAATGCTACCGCGAATCGTCGTGGATTTGAAGCCATCATCGCCTCGATGGAAGAAGGCAAAGAAGGGTACGTCGACGTCAGCCATGGTTTGGGTTTCCTTTTCATATGCAAGTGAAGCTTACAATAGGGTTTTACTATCGTCGCTAGGAATGCAACCTTCGTGCGATTGCGAAATGAGACTAGCGAGAATGTGTTTCTAACCTATGCACCAGTTGTTGTGAGGATTCTTCGCCCTTTGGACCATCGTGACTTTGGGGCTAGCTGTAACGTCTCTTCGAAGCTTGTATATGCCATTGGAATGGGAATTGTAGAAGGGGATCTTTACCTACGTTTTCAAGCGGTGGAAAGTACCGTGATTCATCAATTAGGCATTGCGCGGGGTGTTAGCATTATGGCCTTGTTGCTGATGGCCATCGGATTTTCCATTCTCACGTACTACATCTCTTTGAACATCACAAGGCCTATCATTGGTTTGACAAAAATTGTTAAGAGCATCAAAGACAAAAGCCTTGGCGAGGAGCTTCCTTTGGTCGAGGGGTCCCGAGAAGTACAGTTTGTACACGAGAGTTTTCAGAGGCTTATGCAGGTGGTCAAATTTGCCAATACAGTAAGTTGCTGTAGTCTAGCGGAAGTCGTGTCTGTTTAATTGTCATATTATCTGGTCTCACATTAGAATCACATGGAATCACGTCGTGTCAAGGCTTTCTTTGCCGGGGATCGAACACAATCTTATGTAGCAATGGAAGGTACGGCCTGGACGCTGCGGATAACGCAACGATAATATTAACTGCTCAGACATTGCATATGCTTACCGACAAAACTCACTTGCCATGCCCCGTTCCTACCAGATGCGCTAAGCCTATTTATTAAGCTTGGGAACCAGAAAAGTATCGGAGTAGCGTACAACAATGTGAGTTTGTCTACGGTGTCGATGACGCTCATAGTGTGTTCTTGCGTCTAATCTATCGCTTTTTCTAGCTCGGCTCCATGGTGTTACAAGAGCAGATGGAATCCCACGGCACGGATAGGCTTTTCAACAACAGGTACGAGCTCATAGCTCCTCTATTATTCTTCGAACAGGCCGGCACTGTCCAAGTAGTGTCTGATACATTTTTTTGCCGCCTCCCAGTCTTTTTGGAGTTTGTATAAGTGAGATCTATTACACTGGAATCAACTATTTCAACGAAGCAGTCAGGCACGGGACATTTGAATTTGAAATTGCCCGCGACACTCCAGATTTTGCTGCGTACGCAAAGCAGGTGTGTGGGCTTCCGACGTTTTATCTTTTCCGCGCTAATCAGACGAAGATGTTATAGGAATCTCGGTTCTAACTTTCGTTCTTTTCTATCCCGCAGCTTTCTAACCGGCACTTTAACAGAGGAATGTTTCTTGTGGTAAGTACTGCCACCGCGCTTACGGTGAATATCGTTGCAGCTTATCTCGGATCGCTCAGACAGTGCGTTTCTCGTTGAAAAAGGTTGTCCGGCATCACCCTTTGTGCCCAACCTGGATCACCGAAGACGGTGTGAGTGACTTGCTCAAAGCGAAGGCTTTAGATCTAGAAGTTCTTCAGTTTTTACACAAAAACAATTTGTTCCAAGCCCATGAAGTGCAGGAATACGAATCTCTGTTGCGACGTGCGCGGGGCATACTCAGTTTAGTGCGAAACTACAGTTTTGAAGATCCCTGGGGAATCGAAACTTTGATAGAACAAGCCGAGACGATGTTGAATGAAGCGTCCCTCAGTGTGAACAACTCGCGTTTATTTTTTGACATGAGCCGAACCGGAAGACAACAACAGATTGACGATTTAAAAATCCAGCGTGCCTTTTGCCAAAAGGACTACACAACCGCGGGAAAGATTGCAATGCGAATGCTTGTAGAAGACGAATTCATCATTGATACTGTGATCGTCAACGCATCTACGGCTGTGAATCGTTACTTTGCAGAAGAAGGCATCCGAATCCCTACAATCAATGCTACGCAATACTTACATCGTGAAACTCGCAAAGCCCAGGGTCAGTCGGCGAAATTGTTTGTTGTGCCTCTTGCTTGAATGCTTCATTTACTAATGACGACTCTTTCTTTCGATCCAGTTAATGTTCTAAGGGAAGCCAAGAATGTCTTTTTTTGCTTAGACTACAGCGGAAGTATGGCCGGAGAGAGGATGAAGCGGGCTAACAAGAATTTGCTATGGGTATATGGCGAGCTGTGCTCGGACAAGGATTGGGTAGGGTTCATCCGTTTCAACCATGACATTGACGCAAAACTTTGGTTCCCAATGGGGAAAAAGGGAGATTGGGGCCAAGTCCAGGAAGCCATATTGGCTCTTGCCGTCGACGCTGAGGGGGGCACCCGTCTTTATGCAGCTCTCAATCGCTGCATCACGCAGATTTTACGAGCAGAAAACAAGAACGATACATGGATCATTGCACTCACAGATGGCGAGTCTTCGTGGGATCATCCTGCTAAGAGTGTTGTGGAAAGGCTTAGGAAAATCAACAAGCAGCGCACCCAAAAGATCCATGTTATTATCATTGGGTTTGAAGTTCCAAATTCTGTTGTGAAGAGCGTGGACGCCATCACAAGTATCACTGACAAATCCTGTCTCTTATACACATCTGACGCTGCCGACGAATAGAGAGGTGTAGA
>ENA-ORBV01015573-ORBV01015573.1-microbial-mat-metagenome-genome-assembly--contig:-NODE-15573-length-11159-cov-3.147537_pt1 | contig 11159 bp, 12 predicted proteins | sample MGYA00237777_ERZ505514 | MGnify/ENA primary metagenome ERZ505514 (study PRJEB26160, sample SAMN06269048) | microbial mat metagenome | isolation source: Oligotrophic lake microbial mat | place...
GCATTTGCGCCCGCGCGGGAAGCCGCGCCCGCTTCGGCGCTCGGCGATGCGGGCGCGGTCGCGACGCGCATCGTCAGCGATCGTGGACGCGACGCGGGCGCGCCGACGTCCGATGGCGAGGACGCCGCCGGCGAGGGTCACGAGACGGGCGGCACGGCGGATGAGAGCGATGGCGAAGGTGACGGAGACGGTGATGGACTGCATGAGGTAGTGTCGGCCTCAGTCGCGAGCTGCATAAGTGAGACCAACGGGAAACCATACCTGGGAGTTGTTACGTTGACGACGCGTGCACCCATTCCCGAATGAATGTTGCATTGGTAGTACAGCCCGCTGGTCAGATTCCCTGCTGAGGCTGTGTATCTGAAGTTGGCGCCTGCAACGCTGATGGGTCCAGCCCACTCGGTGGCACCAAAGCCTCCCGAGCTGCTCGGACTCAAGATGAGGGGATGAGAGCCGCATGTACCGCAAGGATTCTCCAATTCGTACGTGACCTCGACCCCGGCCAGCACCTCCAGCTGACCGTTCGCGTACGTCCCGCTGGGGCTGCTTTTGTACTGCATGATATACAGGTACCATGCATGCGCCCGGAATCGCAAAGGTTAAGTTTCGCCAAAAAGACGAACAAAGCAAGGCAGAGAGCATGGCAAAAGGAGTGATATTGCCAAATCGCGATCGCTAGCAGCGGTAGCCGCGCGAGCACAGCAAGCTGCTGGGAATCTGCGTGGGCTTGTTGATCCTTGTTTGCAGGCAACATTCACATAATCTCGCGTACCTTCCAAACCCCACTTTCGTGTTTGAAACAGACGTTGGTGCTACTAGGAGTGCACACAGCTTCCGTTCTCGAAGCGAACAGCATGCAAACACAACTCCAATGCAAAAGTACGGTCGAAACTTGCAACAAAGACATCGCCACGTTTCGCGTGATTTCTGAACCAGGCAGGTGATTCTCAGCAGCCTGAAAATGGTTGAATCTAACACCCGCGAAAGATATGACTTGCAGCCAGCACGCAGATCTTCAGCAAGCGGTGCACTTCGCAAACAGCTGCACAACCACAAACTGAACACAAGTGTGTCAACGTGATGTTTGGCTATTTTTAGACCTCAGCCACAGTGGCTGTAGTTTTATGACGAAGTGTCACGTCATGGCAACCCACCCATGCATGCAATGCTGCATATTATAGGAAGCTACGAACCTGGTGTCCGACAGCGGCAGGTGTGTCATACGAAGTGCGTCTTGTTTTTATTCAGAGAACATGACCAAACGATCAGGCTGACCAGCCAACTACGACCGTGAAAGGGCAGACAGCCGTTTCAAAACCGGCTGCAGCCATATAGCTACACACTCGGTAAGTACAGAAGTCAATACCACACGTACAAGCGTGCGTTGTTACCGGGTGCTGTCGAAAGCAGACACCCTCACGGACAAACAGATGAAACGAGACACGTCAGAAGCAGCAGCCAGGCTCGTCAATCCAGTTGAACCGGCATCGACTCAGCGCCAGACTGCTCTGACGATACAGGCGCGATGACGGAATCTACCACCGCTGACGCCGTAACCACTGTAATGCTATCCGAAGGTGCGGGGTTCAAGCTCGCAGACACGTCCATCGGAGAAGGTCCCTGAGCGTTGGGGACCTCGACCGCTGGAGTGACGGCCACGTCTGCACCCGGTGCTGATTCAAGTACATCAGCGTTCGCTGCAGTGACTTGAGCATCAGGTGCGGCAGACTCGGGATTCGAGGACGGTGTAGCTGCAACAGCATCCGTTGTCATAGCCGCACCGCTGGACGCACGCTGCTCGGCCGTTGGAGCTGACGCGTCGGACGGGCCGGTGAGATCTGTGACAGCCGGAACAGCGGGGACAGTTCCCTCGACGCGTGGGGCTTCAGTAGCCTGTGGCGCATCGGCAGGTCGAGAGGCAGGGGACTGCGGTGGTGCGTGTTGGTGCTGCTGCTGCTGCTGTTGATGCTGCAACTGTTGCTGATACTGCGCTTGCAGCTGCTGTTGCTGTTGGACTTGCTGTGAATATACATACTGTTGATGCATCAATTGAGATGGGTATGAAGCAGGGGCGCCGCTGTGGCCTCCAGCCCCAGCCTGAGAATTCGAAGCGCTTACCGAGGCAGGCGGGTAATACGATGAAGGCACACCCCATGCAGCGGCACCGGCTGAACCGTATCGAGCGGGACCAGCAGCTGCTGCGGCAGACGGGGATGCGATGGAAGGTGAGGCCTGGTATCCGGCCCAGCCGTACATGGACGCTGCTCCCGGATACGATGAAGATGAGTTACTGTACTGTCCTGTTGCGTATAGAGGCATGGTGCCAGTGGCTCCGGGGTACTGGCCTGCGTAATACGACATGGGTGCTGCACCGTAGGGGGTTGAATAGTAGCTTGAATAACCGCTTGTGGGCATACCGCTGTGACCGCCGTACATGTTCTGATAGTACGAGCTTGCGGCTCCCATCGCAGAGCTGGTGGCTCCATAGCCGCTTTCGGGTCTCGATGTCGGAGTGCCCGCCGCGTTCATCGGCGATACGATCGATCCCGATGGAGAGGGTATGGAGCCAAGTCCACTGTTGGCAGATGATGGTGCCCCAGCCATTGCAGCTCCAGACGGCGTGGGCACCGTGCGACTGTACATCGCAGCATACCCTGCAGGATAGCCGTACTGCGTCGGGGGGTAGTACTGAGGATGATAGGGCATATAGCCCGCTGGGTACGCGCTCGGAGGATAGGTGCCCGGTGGGCGACCAGCATAGTAGCCCATGGCACCCATAGACTGGGCGTAAGATCCAGTAGGCGGTGCGTGAGAGGTGGAGGGCCCCGTACCGGGAGGGCCACTGCTGGCTGATGGAGACGCTGCTGCTGCGGTCGGTGTAGCGGCATCGTTCTTGGAAGAGGCAGGTGAGGGTATGTCTAGATGGATGACATTCCCAAGTGGTACGTGAGGTCGAGTTATAGCGGTTTTAGACATGACAATAACGATTGTACCATCTAAGCGTGGCGGAGGTTGCACGCCGGGAGCAGGCACAGGAAGATATCTGCGAAACAACCAAGAAAAAAAAATGAGCGCCTTACGTACTCTCACCCTGTGACGTGTGTGAGTCGGGCTATGCAACCGGAATGCCCCGAATGAAATACATACCGCGCATCATAGTAAGGCGTGGGCTGTCGTGGCGGCATGCCGCCCATGGCGGGACCGGGGGCTGGGCCCACACGGGCAGACGGTGCAGATTTGGGTCGAGCAGAACCCGTGCTCGACTGCTGCGGTTTGTGTATCTTGGCTGGTGGTCCATCAGAATGGTCTCCGTATCCGGCCTGTCGCTCTGCTGCATGCTTGGCGCGCATCTACACAGCCGAGTTGGGAAGCGAGGCGTCAGCAACATCAAACACAGCCACACATGGGGTTCGGGCATGACAACACCCATACACACCTGCTCAAATATCGGAAATGCAGACACACACGTTCACACACATACGCTCGCATACACACAGATACACGCGTACCTTGATCAAGTTCTCAAGTGTTATCCATTTCACGCGACCGTCGGAGCGCATTTTTCGTCGGAGCACGACTCGGAGCTGCACAAAGACAGATGCCAACCAAACACGTAAGACAATGCCGAATGCAAACTGCCAAGGTTGAACACAAGCTGCATCGATGGTACGAACCGGTGAATCATAATCATCGTCTGAATACAGCTCATCCTGCACCACACCATCAGAGCAGGCACGCCGCATACGAGCAGCGCTTGAGAATTGTAAAAGTATAAATTAGAAACAACACTTCACCGGCAGATATACCTGATAGCGCGAGACGCTACTGTGCTGCCGCTTGACACCGTGCTTCTGGCTGGGAGAGCTGCTTTGTGTTATATGCCGCTACGATATCAAACAACGCGTGACCAAATGAGAGTACAGCATTGATACACTTTGTGTAGATTACATAATCAATCTGCGCGGAATTGCGGCATCTTCAAAAGGCTTTGAACATGAAATGAACCCTAGATACCAAGAGTAACACTTCCTACCATGAAGGAGAAATCCTTATCCGATGCCATCAGAACATGAGCCGGTATGTTGGAGCGAGTGGATCGAGGTGGTCGGCCCTCTGCCCGAGGGCTGACCAGCGCGCTCACAGCGTTAGGCGACGACTGCGCCGGTGCCACCGTGACCGGACTGGATGACGGTGGGCGCTTTTCCAATGCGGACGGAGGCAACTGGGCCAGGGGCACGTCGGAGAACGAATCCATCGGATCTTCCTCCGGAGCCGGAGTCGGCAACGCTGGGATTGGGGTGGGAGGCGATTTAGCCTTAGTCACTGCTGGGTCAGGCTTAGACTCAGACTTGGCCTCCGGCACAACGATCGCGGTGTTAGGTGCTGGAGTCGAGGTCGAATCGGGCACAGGTGCGACAACAGGCGTGCTCGGTTTGACAGGGGCTGAGGCCACTGGATCTACTGCGGGACTAGCTGGCACAGCAGCGGTGTCTGATGCCTCTTCAGACGACGCCGACTTGATCGGAGCTGCAACAGCTGGCGTACTGGCTGGCTCTGTGCACAATCACAATGAAACATCAGCTGCTTCATTCGGGTAAACGCGGTATTGAAACACGATAGCCTCGTCGAAAGTTATGCTTAGTATCAACCGCTTCTACCCACCTTGAACCTCAATCTTGCGAATTTGAGCTGCTGGTTCGTCGGAGCCTGCCTTAGACTCGCTCTGTGAGCAGAGAAAACGGGTCAATACAACATGCCAGCAACTTTTGCGAGCGAAAAACAGCGAATGTTTGAAATACATACCGTCGCAGGCGCCGTCGAAGCGGCTGCAGTCGATCCGGAAGTAGACGCAGAGACCGCGTCCGCTTTCTCAGTGCGTTTTCGTTTATTCCCGGCGGAGCTCCGCTTGACGGATGCCAAGACTGCAGTCAACCGAGCAGTTGCCGCGGCCACATCCGGGAGAGTAGACAATGGGATCAAAGGAGCGCCTGCACGGGAACCCGCGCTCAAACTGGTCGACGCTGGCGAAGAATCAGCACCCGTGCCGACTCGTTTGGTAGATTTGAGAGCCGGACTCGCAAATCGCCCCCGCTTCTGTCGAGCAAGATTAGACGAAGCTGCAGCGGCCGAATCGCCATCTGGAGCTCCAGGTGACACACCATTCTTGGCATTAGCGTCATTGGGCGGTAACTCTGTCTTGACCTTAGGAGGCCTGCCTACCGGCCGCTTCACAGGCACAGGCGGCTGAGCCACACCGTTCGTACTGGCAGCCGCTGAACCATCTTGTGCCGCTGTGTCCACTGCTTCCTCGTTATCCGACGTGTCCATTTCACCACCAAAGAACTGATGTCGGCGGGCGATGTGGGCATCGCAAGCACTGGGGCTCCAATCAAGGGACCTGAAGAAGTCGTCAGCGTTGGCGAACCCCAGCACTTTGGCGTAATCGCCGACCACCTTAGCCTTCAAGAAGCTCTCTTCGGGCTCCCAAGTGTTCTTGCTGTCAGGGTACCCCTTCCATTTGACCAAAAATCGGGGCTCCAGTTTGTTGCCGACTTTCAGTAAACGATGGGAAGTGATGCGTTCCACCTGTAATGAAAGAGTCAGCAGGCATATCAAGCTCGGAGTGAGTGTAAGATGAAAGTAGCATGGAACGGAGACGCGGGTGCTGGTAGCTGCAGCTGCGTGCTGATCCAGCTCGACACGTACCAAGAAGATCTTCCCACCATGGACCTCGCACAATACGCCTTCGTATAAGCCGATCTTCTTGCACACTGCTTCGTCCAGGCACTTGTAATGATAGCTTCGACTGCACTTTCCTTCCATGCAGCGGATGACACCTGCAACCGAGATGGATCAATCATGGGCACCGATCACAATCACAGCAAGGGCCCCCGTACCTCCAGCTTTGTTGCACCAGCTACATCGCTTGTTCCGACGAGCAATCACTCGTTTCAGGTTACGCGGCACCTTGTTGCCCTGTACGACCACTTCAGAATTCCACAGGACACAGTTCTTGTGAAGGGCCATCACGATCTCCGCCCCCTGGCTCATCATGGTGTACGCTCCTAGAAAGGTCTCGGGGTCTCTCGTATCCACTTCCGTTTGACACAAATAGCACTCCATGGACGCAGGGAGCTTCTTCGTGTCCATGATGCGGATAGGCTTCGGGCCTCTGCCTCTGCTCATTGCTGAAACCACGAAGCACACAGCAACAATGGGTAAGAAAACTCGCCGATGGAGCATGAACAGGGAGTAGATCGCATCATAATGATGTGCATCGCGGCGCGCAATAACGACGCGATCGAAGGTGATGAGTCATACTTGTTGCAGGCGAAACTGATTGAGATAGGTCTATGGCGTATAGCCCAAGTGCTTGCGGCAGCAGATACAGAACACCACTTGACAGCCGCCGGCTTCAGAACCTATCAGATACGAGTTCACGGCGAATGCACATCAAACCAACCGTGAGGCACTCAGCCGATCACTTCGATATATAGCCGCGCGCGTGCCAAGTGCATCGAGACATATGTATCGTTTGCGCGCCGCTTACGTGCAGCATGGAAGAAGTGAAACAAGGTCTCACGTCATAACCATGTAGACAAGCACATTCAACATGTTTTACCGCTGAACAATCAACGTATTGATGCAAGCTACTCAACAAACCAACACAAACGAGGTGGCAAACCAAAACGCTGTTTGCCTCGGCCCGACGCATGTGCAATCATAAAAGCAACGGCGGAATCAAAAGAAATTCATTCACTGATATCGTACAGAAAGTTTGCAAGCACGACGTCACGACAACACTCAAGGAACGAAGCGCTCGGCAACGCCAACGAATCCAGACAGCCACGTCAAGCAATGCAACGTCACCACGCGTTCGTAAAAGTATCGCTGTTTGCGCAATGAAATTCTGAAAGTAAATAGCAGGATGATATCACACATATGAACTCTACGAATTGCGAGCGTTGAAACAACGTGAGTATTGCAGTACTCGGCACAGATAGTTGCCGATGCAGATTCGTATATTGCGCAGACAGCGCCCCAGAACTACGCGACGTCAAACTTCGCTCACGCTGCTTTAAAAAAAATTCTAACATTGACAATGCACGGAGACACAACGAGTGCATCCGATACATACCAAAGATGTCACCTGAAGTGGAAAAATGCCGTCGAACAACAGCGCGATCTGCAGCGCAGGCTTTCAAAACCGATTCACTCTGAACGAAAATACCCTGCGGGTTTTACCGGCCTCCCATATTATTTTACTTTGGGGTGGCCAGAGCACGACAAACATGACTTCCAGATCTGGAGAACATGTCATTTTGTCACTTTTTGAGCCGCGTTTCTGGGCAATGGACTATGGAAACAAGAGGTAGAATATGTAGGAACTCGACAGCTATCGAACAATGACATCTTCTGCATGCATTTCTCAGAATGGCGGTCTGCATCTCGCAGCTCAGCTCACACCGTATCTTCGGAGGCGTCACTAGCCTGACAGGTACAACTTGAACCACATGCACCGGGTGACCGGGGCCGGGATACAGCTGGATTCTGACAGTCGACCGACAGTTCTTCATTTGAAGGTGGCCTGGAAATAGAGCCGAGAACGAAATTGTGCGTCAAAATGAACGAAGCGCGCAGGCTTCTGATTTGCTGTACACCACTGCGACTTGAATGGAGCATCAGCATTGAGCTTGACTGCGATGATATTGTAACTCGCGCCTTCAGTAGCTCGTGCGTGGTCTTGCAAAGGCCTCTACAAAGTCGCTGCGAGGGGCAAGAATGCGCAGTAGATGGCGCGGCGCATGAGTAACCCAGTCGTTTTGTCATGGGATCGCCTGCATGACTGCGCGTTTGCTGCAGAACGCACGTGAGAGGTAGTCGCGAAACAGCTTCGCTCCAGATTGACACATCTTGGTTGTAATGCCGAGCGCGATGTGCCGGTCGGCACTGGGCTCCAAGGAATACGCCAGCCAAAGCGGATTCCATCGGCGACTTCTACGAACGCATTCGCCATCCAATCAGTCTGTTGCAAAGAAAACTTGCGCCGTGCATGCCATCCGGTTGTTCAAGACACCAACACTGAGAACTCTCGCAAAAACTGTTTGGCCCGTTGCTTGCATCGCACTGTCTACACAGAGCAATCCCAAAGCTTCAAAACGACTCGTTCGCCAGCAGTCGGCCAAACAAACGCTGCTCGCAGCTATGTCAAGAACACGTTTGAGTTTCGAGCCGGCGGTAGCTTTCTGACATTTCGAGACGGTTCTGAAATTGGAGATTCGACAACAAGCTCAGAAAGATAGTCGAAAACAATCCATTCGTGTAGCGTCAGGCTCGTGGCGTAATAGTGGCAAACGGGCTTGCGGCGTTGAGGGCCACGATCGTCCAACGTCCCGGGTGTGATCGGGGCAGTTACGCTTCTGCAGTCCCGGTCATCACCCTGATAGTCTTGCCTGGCTCCAGTATTATGCCGCATCTTTCCAATGAAGTCATCTTTGGGGCCTAGCAGCGCGCAAGGACTTACGAGCGAGTGTAGCACCTTGACGAGTCGCGGCTTGGTTACGGACGCGTGGAGGCCTTCAAGCAAGCTGCATACTAAATCATTATACCAGAACTCAAGGGGTGCTCCTTTCTGCGAGTACAATAAGCCAGCTCTTTGGCAGTGTTCGCCCCGCTTTCTCGCGGCACCTCGCTCGAAAGCGTAGACAACGGTGATTTGCAGTACGTGACAGCCTCAGTCGCTGACGCGCTCGATCCGGAAGAATTTGCCCATCGCGCCTTGTGACAGGGTTCACACAATTGGGTTCGCACCATGCGGATCACGGTAGCTAGTTGTGCTGGAGCCGGGTCAGTGGAGCCAGTTGAGCTTGCCTCCGGCTCCCCGAGCAGCCAACTCGACATTGACCCGAGGCTGACGGTGGTCAGTGCTCACTGCTGACAGTGCTGCGATCACGTCACAATGAATCAGATCATCGGGGTCATGACAATTGGGTCATGATCAATCATTGCATGTTGATCATTGTTTGTCGCTCGGTCCATGTGGCACCGGGCCATGAACCAACAGTTTGTATCGAAGATCTGCATCGAGATTGTTGATGATTTGACCGGGTAAATCACCGGACCATATCAGTGTCATCGCTGATGATCGTGTAATAGCCGCAGATGTACTCACTCGGCCCGGATCAGACCTAGACCGTCACTCTACGCGAGCTCCAACCGAAACCAATTCTCATCAGCGAGGGTGCTCAACGCGATCCAACAGTCTGATTTTACGAGTGCAATCCGACCACTGCGCGGTTTGTCGACGAGCGAATCAGTCGAGGCGTCAGTGATTCACGATAGCTTTCGACGCAGACCACTTGTAGCACCCTCCTTGATATATCCCTTTATGTCTCCCATACGCGATACGCGCGCGTGATATAATCCCGTTACAGCATACTAGTCACAAGCCTCGGTTGTGTACACTACTTGGATCCACTTAATCATCAGTGGGATTCTGTCATCTTTTACAGTCAGCAGGGGATCTGGGATTATCGCAGAATATGTCGACAACAAGAAGAGCAAAACGCAATATTGACAAGCAAGACTCTCATGATCGAGGCGATCTCGAAGCTACGACAGACACGACATCTGGATCGTCCAGACACGTTGCGAAAAGGGCTAAAGCAAATGTGAATGCGACAGTCACAGTAACTGCGAGCGAGCAAGGCGCGGGCATCATGCATGTGGACTTGCCCGTGAACAGCGCAGACGCGCTGCTGCATACAGAGTCAAAGGTTGCGACTGCCTTTCCTGCCTCTATGACCTCCATGGATTCTGAGACTACGAAAGTGCCGCATCGATTCAGCGTCAAGGTAAGATCACAGGATCTCAACTCTTCGAGTCGTTTCCTTCTTTGTGCTTTCGGGTCGCATGCATTGTTCGACCGGTGCCGTGTCGAGACACTGTGTCAGTCTATCACTTGTGTGGTGGATGCTAGAATGCCTCTTGACCATCGTGTGTTGCTGTATTTCTGGCAACACGAGCGCTCAAGCGCGCGTCTAATGGTTTCCTGGGCAATGACTCGTTCTATTCTGCGTTGCAGCATTCGGACTCTACTACGCAAGCTTCCAAGTCAGCCGCCCCTAAAGCAGAGCACAAGTGTAATTCACGACCGCTGTTTGTGCTTGCACATGGAGCTGGTGCTGGGCAATCTCATCCTGCCATGAAGAAATGGGCCAGTTTACTGCAGGGCTTGGGTACGAAAATCCGATGCTCTCAGAGCCGTGGTCAAAGCATGACCGTGGCTTTGCTGTCTCCAGGTGACGTGGTCCCATTTAATTACGAATATATGGACGTCAAAGAAAAGGGTGGCAAACGAAGACCACCAAGCCCGTTACCACATTTGATAGCAGAGCATCGGGTCGCTGCTTTACAGGCACAAGCAAAGCATCCTGGACAGCCGATTGTGTTGGTACGCGTCGCGATGCGAGTTCCTGTCCCAAGCATCTGCGTTGAGACTGCGCGCTATACGCGCAGATCGGCCGCTCAATGGGTAGCCGAGTGGGTTGCCACGTAGCTCTCGAAAACGCAACCATGGCACCGTCTGACCAGCTGCCCATCTCCGCGGTCGTGTGTTTGGGTTATCCGCTGGTTGGACAAGGATTGAAAGCTCCGATGCGCACTGAAGTGCTGAGTAATTTGGCAAGCACCATTGATCATCCACCTGTGCTCTTCGTCAGCGGTACGCGCGATTCGATGGGTCCCATCGACAAGATGCAAAAGGTGCTTGCGGACTTCAGTGCATTGAAGTCTGAGCTCATGATCGTGGAGGTACGGCTGGTTTGCCTGCCTACGCTAGGCGACTGCAAGTTGCATCACAACACTCGTTTGTCTGCGCGTTTTTAACGCAGGGAGGAGATCATGGTCTCGATGTGCCCAAGAAAAACGCGCTGTCTCAACGAGAAGTTGATCAGCGAATTCTGCTCCGAATACAGCGGTTTGTGGAAGGGGCAATCTCTTCCAAAGCGTCTGCGGCATGAGTAAGTCGATCGTCGGAGTACCAGGCTGCCATCGGCGCTCCAGTGGACCACCTGTTGACTACGGGGGCCCAACCGACGTAGCACTTTCTGTATCGCTCGTTTACGTAGCAGCTAGCACGTGGAAGCGTTCTTAAGTGC
>ENA-ORBV01015574-ORBV01015574.1-microbial-mat-metagenome-genome-assembly--contig:-NODE-15574-length-11157-cov-16.992780_pt1 | contig 11157 bp, 9 predicted proteins | sample MGYA00237777_ERZ505514 | MGnify/ENA primary metagenome ERZ505514 (study PRJEB26160, sample SAMN06269048) | microbial mat metagenome | isolation source: Oligotrophic lake microbial mat | place...
GCAAAAAGCTGGTGCATCGGCGCAACACCTTCGGGAAAAGTTTTGCCTTGTTTCCATAAATACGGCTGGATTTTTTTTAGATATATCCACAATTCCGCTGAATATTTAGTGTATTTAGCTTCGTCAAATTTTCCATTTAGTGCTTGCGTTCCACCGGCGATGTCAATTAATAATGCTTTCAAAAAAGTTAACCCCGTAAATTGATTATCAAAAGTAAATTTGCCCAGATTCGCTTTCACAAATGCCTCTAATTCAACGCGATTTTTCGGCGGATTCGGCACTTTTTCGCTGTTGTAAATGATTGCCATCTGCACATTGCCCCACGGACACTCGTAGCCATTCACCGGCTGCTGGAAGTCAATTCCAATAAAAGGATTCTGAAAATCAATGTATTGCGCATTTGCCAGCTTATCCGTGAACGGACCAAACAAGCCATCAATCTGCCGCAACTGGTAAAATGTCTCGCCATTAATCCACATCAAATCAATTTCGCTATTTTGCTTTTGCGCCTGCATTTCCGCCATCATCAGTTGCACAATCGCATTCCCTTGTCCATTAGAAACATTTAATGTGATATCATATTTTTTTTTCAAATTCGGAATGACATAACTTTGCATGTACGCATTAATCAGCGGGTCGCCCTGCCACATCATGAGATTGACGGTGGAGCCTTTTGCTTGTGCGAGGTTTTCTTCCCAGCTTAGTTCTAAAGGGTTGGGTTGTTGAGTGGGGAATGGAGAATTATTACAAGAAAATAAAATAATTAAAATTAATAACCAAAAGTTTTTGAATTTTTTCATTCTTCTATTTTTCAAATATTTGTTTTTCATCATCCCATCCAAAAGCGCTACCAACCGGAGCATCTAATAAATTTACAATCGAATCATCTTGCCTCAAAACTGCTCCGAGCGAAACAAACTGAAAATTATCATCATTATCCGCATATTCCTGCGTTTCTTCACCAGACATGATTATCCAACCCGAATCCATGGTTCCATCTTTAACTTCGCCTTTTCCTTCCTCTCGATAAAAATATTTTACGGATTTGCCTTCCTCTAAAACTTGGTTTGAAACATAACAACGGTGAATATATTTTTCCGCAATACTTTCTTCAGGGTCATCAATATCAGTAGCAACAATATGTTTTTCTTCAAATTCGATTTCATCTTCGTATTCTAAGTCTTCAATATAAAATGGCTCGTTAGCCAACGTACCTTTATATTTTCCATTATTGATTTCGGTAATTATAACCCACATCCGTTCTCCACTTGGCGTATCTTCATCTTCACTTTCAAATTCAAAGATGAGTTTCACCACGTTTCCGGGCTGAAGCTTTTCATAAACTGCTTTAGAGGGTTTATAAAACGTATATTTTGCTCCTTTTGCAATTTGTTCTGCGTCAGCTAAATGCCAAGACTTGCCATTCATCATTTAAAATTAAACATTTAAAATTCCACCACCCCATAATCCGCCTCCACCGTCTCGAACATCCCCTCTGGCTTCACCCCGCACAGCCATTCCGTGAGCTTATCTACATAATTATCCAAATGTGTAATCTGCTGTACACCATGCTCTACAATCGGGTCGAGGGTAGTGGCGAAGAGCGTGCCGCCGTATTCATTAGTTTCCCAGGAGATGATTTCGCCGTCGGCGTTGGTTTGTACGATGCTCGCGCTTTCCGGTACGCGGGTGTACGCGCCGTGCGTGTGCCAGCAGGCGTGGCGCGGCTTCAAGCCCTCATAAATCGGGTGCGCGTAGTCCGTGTCGCTCACGGGCGGGTTGTGCGGGTCGTTTACCCACCAGTAGTTATTCACCGGGCGGTCTTCCCACTGCGCATCGAGCCAGTCGGCGGTGCTGTCGCCTTCTACGAAAATTTTACCGCCATTTTGTAGAAAATTATACAGCAAATCCTTCCGCTTCGCCAGCGCTTTTTGGTTGGATTGGAATGGAATGACGAGGGCTTTTAAACCTTCTAATTGCGATTCTTCTAAATCATGGACGTATAATAATTTGTATAAATCCTGATATTTGGGCGCTTTCGCAAATACATAATGCGACCACACGCCGTTGAAAATCAAGCCAATCGTTTGCATACGCTCTACATTTATAGGACACGGATTATTATGATTTAACTGGTCTTTTAAGATTTATATAAAATCATAATTAAACTTATCAATCATAAAAAATCAGTGTACCATTATTAAAAAAGTTTATTTAGCAAATTATGATAAAATTTCACCAAATCATTCATACTTGTTTCATCATCCGTCGTGCCATACGTAAAGTCGCCAAGCGGTCCACTGGCAGTCAGAAACATTTTACCCGGCGTACTTTGTTCGTCCAGTACCATGATGGCGCGCCCCCACGTGTCCTCCAACACCACGTTTGCCTGCGGAGCGGCTTCAATATAGCCACACGCCCACCAGCCGCTGATGCCGTGCGAAAAGGTAAACGAATCTACTTTTACATTTTCAAATAAATCATATTTATCGTCTTTAATCGCGTACCGAATGTCAATCGTTTTTTTAGAATTATCCATTCGCCATTGATTGCCGGGAATCCAATCGGTAAACCAGCCGTCGAAGCAGAACAGCGTTTTGCCTTGATTTAGAAAGGTTTGTACAGGTTCTTTCATCCGCAACATCGCTATTTGGTCGCAGCCATTTGGCACCACGAGTAAATCGTAATCGGAAAAATCATTTGGAACGGTTTCTCCAACTTCGAGAAAATCGTAGTGGGCTTTCTCGTTTGATTGAAAATACTGGCGTAAACCGACGATGCCATTGTCTATTACTGCTGCTTGTATCATATTTTTTATTTACAGGACACTGATTTTTATAATTATTAACGGACGTTACGTACACTCATTACATTAATAGAAACGCGGATGACACGGATACTGCGGATTTTCGCGGATTTTTTTGCTTCATTTCAATTTATAGACTTTTCGTTAAAAAAAAATGAAATCTGTGTGAATCCGCCCAATCCGCGTCATCCGCGTTCCTATTGTGGTCATTTGTGTTCGTAACATGAGTTATTATAATGGCTTACGTTTAAAAACTAATATTTTATCACAAAAAAACCTTAATTACCATAAATAATCAGTGTCCTATTTTAAGATTTAAAATACATACCGCACCCCAAATTGAAACTGCCGAGGCGCACTGGCATTCCTGCGCACGAGCACACCGGAGGCGCGAGAACCCGCTTGAATTTGATTACTTTGCGTCGCGTTATTGCTATAACCACTCAGGTTTTGAATATCAAATACGTTGAAAATATCTGCCCTAAGTTCCAGATTATTGCTACCCACTGCAAACGCGTATTGAATACCCAAATCAAAATTATTCGACCAAGGTAGGCGATCATTGTTGCGGCTTTCACCAGGAAAGCGGTCGCTGTTGCCAACGTAAGCATCGCCGAAAGACGCGCCATCGCCATTCAAATCGGTGGTGCCAAACACTGCCGCGCTCGGAATGCGATTGATTGGCTGTCCACTTTGCAATAAAGATGCCAATGTAATGGAAAGGCGGTCGGTTGGAAAATAATTTACAACGGCATTAATAATATGACGGCGATCGTTAATAGAAGGTCCGGTTTCTGCTTCAAAATTATTACCATCTAAAGCCCTAAAGTTAATATCTTCGGTATTATTTTCTAAATAAGCCAGCGTATAATTTAATAAATAAGCGAATTGTTCACCTTCGGCTTTTTCTCTTTGTAAATTAAAACTCGCCGCATAATAACGGGACTCGCCGCCGGATTCAGAAACGACCACATTACGCGCCACGCCAGTCACCGTTTTACCACCAATTACAGCCGAGCTATTCGTGATTGGAATCGGGCGCGAAGCATCCGCTTGGGCAGGCGTACGAACGGTCACGTTGCTCGGATCGTTCAGCGGATATGATGCAGCGGCATTCAAATTGCGTAAACGAAACAGATTAAACGATTGATTATGAACTAAATCTACAAAGAATAAACTTTTTTCATTTACTTGTAATTGATAGCCGAGGGCAATTTGGTGCGTATAAGGATTGTCATAACCATTTGGATTCAAAATACGGCGCTCGCCACTGAAGGCACGCTCGCGTTGGTCTTGTAAAGATGCACCCGTAGGACCTTGTAAATATTGAACATTCGCCACACTCGCACCGGCATTGCCATCAAAAGTCACGCGGTCAATATCGGTATCCGAAGGCAAAATTCCTAAACGTACCAACTCGCCGATTTGCGCTTTATAATCTGCGGAAGTTGTATTTTGTTGTAATGCATCACTGTAAATAGCATATACTATTTTATCATAGAAAATGCCATAACCGCCGCGTAAACTACTGCGTTGACTCAGTTTATAATTAAAATTAAAACGCGGTGCAATATTATTTAAATCACCTTCTGCTGCGCCACCTTGTGATAAATTATCATAATCATAACGTACACCCAATGTCAAATTCAAACGGTCAGACACACTCCACTGGTCTTCGAGATAAATGGAATAAATATTTTGCCGTTTGCCAAATTGAGCAGGACGCAATTCTACGCCATAATTCAACACTTGCACATCCGCCGGAATATCTTCCACCGCCAAGTCTGCGCCGCGATTCAAGTTAGCGACTTGTTCTTGTTGTGCCTTTGTCAAACGCACGGTGTAGCTGCCAAAACTGTTACCACCGCCCACGAGTTGATGGTCTGCGCTGATGATGTTGCCACCCGCTTTGAGCGTATGCTTGCCAGCATAGTACGTGAATTTTTGTTGAAATTGCAATGTATTTTCGGTTGCATCAAAGAAATAGCCAGGGTGACCAAGCACGGCAGCCGTTTGTCCAGTTGAGTCTTGCACCACGACCTGTGGACTATTGCCCGCCAATGCTCGCGCATAATTCCAACGGAAACGAGCGTATTGAATATTGGTATTAGAACTAAAATTACTACGTACATAACTGTTTTTCAAAGCAACCAACACAGAATTACGGTCTTGCACATTCCCAGCCGATTGGAAACCGACACCGCCGTCGAGTCCCCCACCCTGCCGTTCGATATTTACAACACCAATATTGGCACGTAAAGAAGAGCTAAATGCATCCGTCCAATTGTGGTCAATTTTAGCGGAAGCGTAGGTAAAGTTATTTTGTCCGCGCACGGTTTCATTTACTTGTAATGCCGGAGAATTTAATAAATTATCTTTTAAATCGGTCGAATGTTCTACATTTACATAATAAAACGTTTTATCGGGTGTAATAGCACCTCCAAAACCGAATCCTGCTTGATACCGTTGAAAACCATCTTTTACAAAATTGCCCGACAAATCACGCTGTGCAAAATCAGATTTTCCATCAATGATGGGACCTGGACGTGAAATTAAAAATGCTTCCCCTGTAAAATCATTGGAACCGGAGCGGGTTGTAATATTGATAACACCATTATTGGTCAAGCCATATTCTGCGGAATAATTATTGGTTAAAACGGTTACATTGCGTGTAAAGCCGACTGGAATCGCAAATTTTTGTCCGCCGAGAAAGCGTTCGTTGTTATCCATCCCATCAATTAAATAACTGGTAAATAAAGAGTTAGCTCCATTAATACTTACATTCGGAGATTCTGGATAGAATCCGGTGGCTTGTGATACATTCGGCAAACGATATAATACCCGTGTAATGTCGCGTCCTTCGATGGGAATTTGTTGAATTTCTTCTTGTCTTAATTCAAATGAAACTTCTGCATCGGTACGGTTGATGCGAGTGGTAGAGCGATTATCCGTTATGACGACTTCTGACAAATCAATCGAACGCTTTTCGACCAACCCCAACTGCACACTTACTTTTTGATTGGAACGAATGCTAATATCGCTTGAAATTTCGGTAGAATAAAGGTCGGTTTCCATAACGGAAACTTTATAACCACCAGTTTCAGGCAAACTTTTGAATACTACTTTTCCTTGATTATCAGTGGTTTGTGATTGTGAAATACCCCGCGTGGTGTTTTCTAATTTTACTTCAATACCTTCTACGGATTGGCTGGTTAGATAATTGACCACTGAAACCGTCAAATCTGCTTGCGCAAAAATGATGGTGCTACTGAATAGCATTATAAAAAATGTTAAGATTTGTTTCATAAAGTGATGGATTGTAAAGTGATTGTTGTAATATAAATCAGTAGGCAGTAAGCAGTAGGCAGTTACTAATGTTGTAAAAATGGGCTCCCTACTTTAAACTAAAATATTACCTAATAATTTATTAAATATAATTACATACCATTCCTGTGAAATGGGTGCACATAAAACTTGGGCAGATAGCATCTACCTGCAAAAGATTTTTTGAAAAATTATGTTAGGAATGGAAGGGCGGCGCGCGTAACAGCGCAGTAGCGGAATATTTAGCAGCAATAAAAGGAATGTCAGCAACGGGTTGACTACCAACGCTGTGTATAATATTTTTTAAAACTTTATAAAGATAAGTAGTGGTAGCAAGACTGGAAAGTGCCTTTTGAAAAGATACCGCATCATCCACATCCGTGGCGGGTGCGAGATAGTAACAGTCGAGTCTTTGCTTTTGGGCATAGGTGATGAGGGAAGTTAGTACGCTTTCGGTCTGCCAAGGAAAATTGATAAAAGTGGCTCGATGATAAGCGCTGCGTTTTAGACCGATTGTATAAACGCCACCATCTTTAGCAGGTCCAAGTACGAGCGGCGTATCTTGTTCGAGCAGTGTTGCAATGCGTTGTAAGTGCTTGGAAGTGAGGCTTAAACAATCATTGCCAACTGCTACTACATTTTCAAAACCTGCTGCAAAAACCGATTCGATGGCATTTGAAAAACGCTCTCCAAAATTCGCACCGACTTGTTGTTCTCCTTTGATTATAAAAAAAGGCAAACCCGATTGACGCGTCACCTGCGTGATGTGCCGGTTGAACGTACGCACCACTTGCAAGCGCGCACGTACCCCCAATCGCTGATGAAACGACTTGAGTCGTGCTTCTTCTTGCTCGTTGCGCACGAACACGAGTACCGCCGTGGAGAACAATGGGTGCATAAGCTTTTGTATAGTTTGTATAGATAGCTTGGTTCAAAGATAGTAGAAAGTGTTAAATCCAATATGTCTATGTACGGACATTCGAGGCAGATTGGTTTGGATACGGGGTTTTATGTGCGTTTTGCTATTTAAAATGGCACACTGATTTTTATAATGTTTAAGATATTTTATGAATAATTTTGAAGTAATGTTAAATCATAAAAAAAACCATCCTTATCCTACAAAATCAGTGTGCCATTTGTACCCTTTTTTTTTCAACGAAAAACCGTACCTTTTGCGTGGATTTTATCCGCCCTCGTATTTTATCTTTTTCCACGATTAAACGCATTGTACACACTATGAAATTGAAAGCCGGTACGGACTTTATTTATCAGGTTATTGAGCCCACGCCGGTAACGACCCTGCTAAGACCCCACCGCCAAGCTGGGCAATTTATACAAGAAGACTGTTTGCAAATAACACCTGCTACGCAAATCAACGATTACATAGATGGTTTTGGAAACCGCTGCCAACGAATGCTGTTACAGCCCGGCGAAGTCCGTATTCATACGGAAGTGGTGGCAACAGTGGAAGACCACGTGGCCGAAAATTGGACGGCGCCTTATATTTTAGTTGAAAATCTACCTTACGAAGTGATGCCTTATTTATTGGCAAGCCGCTACTGTCAGTCGGATACGCCAGAAATTGGGCGCTTGGCTGCCGCTATTGCAAAAGACATTTGGGTGGGGTACGAACAGGTCGCCGCTTTTAGAAACTGGATTCACAACAACATTCAATACGAATATGGGGTCACGTTCTCTTCTACCACGGCGCTCGATATTTTCCACAATCGGGCGGGGGTGTGTCGGGACTTTGCGCATTTGGGTATTTCGCTTTGCCGCAGTATGAATATTCCGGCACGGATGGTGGTTGGTTATTTAAAAGAATTGAAAATCATGGACTTACACGCGTGGTTCGAAGCCTACATCGGGAATAAATGGTATGCGTTTGATGCCGTGCAGGAAAAAACGACGGGCGGGCGCATCATTATTGGCTATGGGCGCGACGCGGTGGATGTGGCGGCTATTACCCAATTTGGGAATGCGTACTTACAGATGATAAATGTGTGGGTGGAAGAGGTTGGGTGATGGGAGGATGGGGTAATAGGGTGATGAGGTGGTCGTGCTTGCGGGACAAATCGGGGTAATGGATGATGCACCTGCAAGAAGAAGCTTTACAATTGTTAAAAAATAAATACAGTTGCTCTAACATTCATTTCAGTTGCTCTAACATTCATTTCAGTTGCTCTAACATTCATTTCAGTTGCTCTAACATTCATTTCGGTCACGCTAACATTCATTTCGGTCGCTTTAACATTCGTTGCAGTCGCTCTAACATTCGTTGCAGTCGCTTTAACATTCATTTCGGTCGCTTTAACATTCGTTGCAGTCGCTCTAACATTCGTTGCAGTCGCTCTAACACTCGTTTCAGTCGCTCTAACGTTCGTTGCGGTCGCAAATAGTTACGTTGCGTTAGACACTGCGAAAGTTAACGTTGCTAATTTGCTTGTATTTGAGGCTATTATTGCCAAACAGGGACTTTACATAACTTTTTGTGATACTTATATACTCCGGCGAATGGAGACTCAACGAGTTGATTCAACTCCGAATGGCTGACTTGCAGCATTCCTTTGCTACCCACCTGCTCAAAAAAGGCGTGGACTTGCGCTATATTCAAGAACTGCTCGGACAGGAAAGTAGTAAGACCACTGAAATCTATACGCATAACTTGTCCCGATGCACTCGGGATCACGCATAAAGGATGGAATAAAATCAAAAGCCCAATTGATGACTTAAAAATTTAATGCAATGTTTACTTGTATGATTATATCCTTTGTTTTATCTTGCTTCCATAAGTAATATGATATGTTTCTATTAAATAATCGGGGCTTCCAACTGGCTTCGCCAAGTAATGTAGGATACGAACTAAGCAAATATACTTGCACCTCCAAGGGACTAAGTAAAAGGCGAAATGTAGTAATACAATAGTTGGGCGGCATTTTCAAGTATAGTCCTAACTTGAAACTTTCTACCTTTGAACCAACAGACAAAAAACATAACATCTGACAGTCAGCATGGATGAAAAAATAAAAAATAAAAAAATAAAATGGCTGCGCCGAAAAAAATTCAAAAAAAATCACAACCGCCTGCTACCGTGCAGAACTTTCCTATCGTAGGTATTGGGGCAAGTGCAGGAGGGCTCGATGCATTCAAGCGATTGCTCACAGCGATACCCGAAAATTCAGGCATGGCTTATGTATTGGTGCAACATCTTGACCCGTCGCACGAAAGTATTTTACCAGAGATTTTGCAGCGGGTAACAAAAATTCCGGTGTATGAAATTACCGATGACATTCATCTTGCACCCGACCATATCTACATAATTCCTCCCAACAAAATTCTTACCTCAACGGATGGTGTGCTGCAACTCGCTCCCCGGGAGAAAAAAATTCTCAATCTTTCTATCGATATTTTTTTCACATCGCTTGCCGATGTGCATAAAGAGTTTGCAGTAGGTGTGGTGCTATCAGGCACGGGCAGCGATGGCACACTCGGATTAAAAGCAATCAAAGAACACGGCGGCATCAGCATCGCACAGGACTCGGAGTCCGCTGCTTACGACAGTATGCCGCAAAGTGCAGTGAATGCAGGAGTTGTTGATTTTATTTTATCTCCCGAAAAAATTCCTGTACAACTTTTACAAATCAATGCCTCCTATAAAACCAGTCATTTTTTTAAAGCGGAAGAAGAAGAACTTCCAAAAAACGATGAAGATATTTTTAGGCAAATTTTACTGTTGCTTCGTCAACGGAGCGGCGTTGATTTTACTCATTATAAGCAGCCCACTTTTCACCGGCGCATAGCACGGAGAATTGCCATTGTCAAAAAGAAAAATCTTGCTGACTACCTAAAGTTTTTACGCACCGATAAAGCCGAACAGGATGCACTCTTTCAGGATGTGCTTATTCCGGTTACTTCTTTCTTCCGCGACCCGAAAACTTTTCAAGCGTTAACTGAAACCGTTTTTCCTGCTATCCTAAAAAATAAATCTTCTGATGAACCTATTCGTGTTTGGATTGCCGGATGCTCCACGGGCGAAGAAGCATTTTCAATTGCTATCTCCCTGCACGAATTTTTAGGCAAAAAATTATCTAACCCAAAAATTCAAATTTTCGCTACCGATATTTCAGAGACGGCAATCAAGAAAGCACGAGCAGCCTTTTACACCAAAGCGGAAGTAGAAAAACTTTCTGAAACGCAGCTCAAGAATTATTTTAGAAAAAACAAGGACGGTTACGAAGTGAGCAAACTCATTCGGGATATGTGCGTATTTGCACCGCACAATTTTTTGAAAGACCCGCCATTTGCAAAAATGGATTTAATCAGTTGCCGCAATGTGCTTATCTACATGGATACTTTTTTGCAAAAGAAAGCATTCACTGCTTTTCATTACGCACTCAAAGAAAACGGATTTCTTCTTTTGGGAAAATCCGAATCCATCGGCACATTATCCGATTTGTTTACACAAGTGGAGAAGCACGAAAAAATTTATTCCCGTAAACCTGTGCCGGGTCGGTTCGTGTATGTTGCTACTGAAGAACCCCCCAGCCCCCAAAGGGGGGATTTAAAAACCCGCTCATTCAAAGCGGATGTTACTCCCCTTTTGGGGGTAGGGGGGGGTGATTTCAGAAAAAGTGCGGAGGCAATCATGATTGCAAAATCTCCTGCAAGTGTGGTAGTGAATGAAGCAATGGACATCGTGCACATTTACGGAGACATCACTCCTTTTCTTCAGACGCCACAAGGCAAGCCAACTTTCAACTTATTGAAAATGGCCCGTGAAGGTTTAGCGTTTGAGCTACGCAACGCCATTCACAAAGCAACCAAGGCGCTGGCAACAGTCACTAGAGAAAATATTCCTGTAAAGGCAAACGAAAAACAATATTTGGTTGCGATTGAAATTATACCGCTCACGGATACCATTGAACCACATTACTTAATTCGGTTTGAGAAAAAAATAATCCCTGTTGTGCAGGAAGAAATAAAATCTTCATCAGGAAATAAAGCTGAAACATCTCGAAGGCTTACGG
>ENA-ORBV01015578-ORBV01015578.1-microbial-mat-metagenome-genome-assembly--contig:-NODE-15578-length-11153-cov-8.148068_pt1 | contig 11153 bp, 9 predicted proteins | sample MGYA00237777_ERZ505514 | MGnify/ENA primary metagenome ERZ505514 (study PRJEB26160, sample SAMN06269048) | microbial mat metagenome | isolation source: Oligotrophic lake microbial mat | place...
GAGATCAGCGTGCCCGAGGCCGCCATGGGCGACATCACCGGTGACCTTGCCGCGCGCCGTGGACTGGTCAATGGCACCACGAACGGCTTGGTCGGCGTGATGGTGGTGAAGGGCCTGGTGCCGTTGTCGGAGCTGGCGAGCTACCAGATGCGGCTGAACGCGCTGACCAGCGGCCAGGGCCGTTACAGCATTGAACTGTCGCACTACGACGCAGTGCCGCTGGCGGTACAGGCACAGCTGGTGGGGGCGCACAAGGTGCGGGACGAGGATTGAGGGGCGGTGCGACGGCTCAGGACAAAACCGCCGCCAAGGGCAGGTCCGGCACGCCTGACAGGTTCTCCCACGTGGCGGCCGTGCCGGCGCGTTTGCCGCGTTCGATCTGGCTGAGGTGGGGCTTGCTCAAGCCGGCCGCATCAGCCAGGGCCTGCAGCGCAAGCCCTGAATGATCGCGCCAGGCGCGCAGTGGCGTCGCGCCAGCCGCGATGGCGTGCGCCGCGGCCTCGGCGTCGGCTGCCGCATCCTCGGCATCTTCGACCAAGCCTTTCACACCCCCCTAAAGATCGGCAGGCACGACATGGAAGTCGGGCTTGCCGTCTCTTTCAATCACTAGGACACGATTCATTCGAAATTCTCATTTGGCAGCGCTGGAAGACAGCAAGCTGAGCGGCGTCGATCGTCCGCTTGACTGATCGTTTGCACAGTGGCGCGCTTTTGGAGCCACCCGTGTGGCGAAAATGACATCGATGCCGACACAGGAATCAGAGTTCGACCTGAAGACGCCAGCCGACTCGCGGCGCGGCGCGGCCGACCGCTATTGGGGCAAGGCGCGCCCGAGCGCAGACTCTGCTGGTTCAGCGCCATGCCACCTTCTCGTCCACCACAGCCTGGACGTGGCAGCCGTGGCGGTAGAAGCCTTGCGGCGACTGCCCGCACTGCGCAGGCAGTTCACCAGCAGGCTGGGACTGTCGAATACACAACCGGCTTCCTGGGTTGGCTTCTGGGTCGCGCTGCACGACCTCGGCAAGTTCTCCGAGGCCTTTCAGAGTCAATGTCCCGACGTCTTCATTGCGCTCCGGCATCGCGCATCCAATCCGGCCAAGCCCTACTCATTGCGCCACGACAGCCTGGGCATGCTGTTCTGGAAAGACGTGCTGCGCGACGTCACCATCGACGAGGCATGGTTCGGCCCCGCGTCGGAAGATCTGGCGGACGGGTTCGACTGGTGGGCGCGGGCTTGCACCGGCCACCATGGGCAGCCGCCCACCGAGGGTGACTTTTGGGCGCAGCATTTCGACACACACCATGACCGTGATGCCGCGCTGAGCTTCTTTCGCGAAGTGCAACGGTTCTTCATCACGGCCGACCTGACCGAGGCCATTGCCGCACAAAGCCCGTCGGACTTTCTGGCTGCAAGCACCGAGCTGTCATGGTGGCTGGCTGGACTCACAGTGCTGGCCGACTGACTGGGGTCGAACACCCAGTACTTTGCCTATCAGGACCAACCGCAGGCGATGGCCACGTACTGGCAGCACGCTGGCCGACAAGCAGTGCTGGCGCTGGACGCCAGCGCGCCGCAGGCCTTGCCGGCGCTGCAGCGCGCAGCCTACGTGCGCGAACACGAGACCAGCGACTTCGAAGGCACGCCCGAGCGGCAGTTCGACCACCACCTGCTGCACCAGGTCACCTACGACACGCTGCTGAAGGCCGAGCGCAAGCTCGGCCACGCCGCGGCGGCGCGCTGGCTGGTCGAGCGCACGCAAGGCCGTGGCGCCGAGTTCCTGGCGATGACCGGCGAACATGCCGAGCGCGCCGGTGAGACCGCGCTGGCCATCGACTGCTTCGAGCAGGCGGGCACCGAAGCGCAAAAGCGATTTGCCAATGCCGCCGCAGTGGCTTGGCTGCGCCGCGCGCTGGCGATGCTGGGTGAAGCGGACCCGATGCGGCGTTTCCTACTGCTTGCGCTGCTGGACTCCATCGCCGACACCCTGGGCGACCGCACCGGGCAGGACGCCGTGCACGCCGACATGGCGGCGCTGCTGCAGCGCCATCCGGACGACGCCCGCCAGGCGCGCCTGTGGCACCTGCAGGCCATGCTGGCCGACCGCCGTGCTGACCGCACGGTGGCGGAGCGCTACAGCCGACAGGCCTGTGAGCTGGCCGAGCGCTGCGAGGCGGCCGAGACCGCGGCCCTGTCACACGCCCTGCTGGTCTGGCTGCACTTTGCCCGTCACGAGTTCGATGCGGCACGCCAGCATGTCGAGCCCGGCCTGCAGTGGGCGGGCCGGATCAAGACCGAGCCTCAACGGGCAGAAACCGAAGCCCGGCTGTTGACCTTGTCGGGCATGGTGTCGATGCAGCTGACCCGCTACGACGAGGCCTGCGACACCCTGCTCGGCGTGCTGTCCCGCGGCGAGGCCCTGGGCGTGCCCCGCCTGCAGCTCGGCGCACTGGACAACCTGGCGGTGGTGGACGCGCAGCGGGGGCGCTGGGACGCGGCGGCCTGCTGGGGCGAGCGCATGCTGGCGCTGGCACAGACCACCGGCAACCAGCCCTACCTTGTGAGGGCGCACTGGCGTCTGTCACGTGCCGCCGATGGGGCAGGTGATGTCGCGGCGGCGATGCAGTGGTGCGAGCGCATGCTGCCCCTCGCCCGCGCGGTCGAGGATCGGGTGATGGAGACGAACGGGTTGCGCCAGCTGGCGAACCTGCATTGCAGGCAGGACAACGTGGCAGCGGCACTGCCCTTGTTCTTGCAGGCGCAGGCCGGGTTCAGCGCCATGAATGCACCAATGCCCGTTTGGGAGAGCGCGACGCGGGCGGCGGAGTGCGAAATCCAGCTGGGGCTGCATGAAGGTGCACGGCAGCGCGTGAACGAAGCCCTTGGCGCGCTGGACGGTGAACTGGCACACCTGCCGGCGCACTTGACGGTCGGCGTGCGCTGGTCGTCTTACAACGTGCTGGTCGCGCTGGAGGATGCGCGTGCGGCGGCGTTGCTCGAACAATTGCATGCCGACGTTCAGGCACACGTGGCCGCCCTGGCCGTGCCGGCCGACCGGGACCGGCTCATCCAGAGCAAGCTTGCATACCGCGACATCGTCGAGGCGTATCGGCGGACGCGCGGCACGCCGCCGCCCGGCAATTGAAACCGCGAGCGGGCAGTTGCGATCGCAGGCACCTTGCACGCGCCGCGGCTCGAATGCTCGTGCCGCGACAGCATGGCGCAGCTGGCACTGGGCCGCGCCGACTTGACAGTGGCTGCCGTCCATATCGAAGAGATGGCGCGCCAGGCTGCCGTGTTCGGCCTTGCACACTTTGCCGCCGCAGCACATCGGTCGCGCGCCACGATGCACTTGCAGGCCGGGCAATGGGATGCGGCTGAGCGCGATGCGGCGGCGGCTGTAGCTGGCTTCAAGGCGGCGAGTGACGTGGTCAATGCGCTCAAGTGCCGCAGCCTGCAGGCCGATGCGCTTTGGCGGGGTGGTCAAACCGATGCGGCGGTGGCGATCTGGCAAGAAACTGCCACGGCCTTGCGGCAGCGCGGCGACGAGTCCGGCGCGCGCGCGGTGCGGCTGCGGCTGCGGCTGGCCGATTCACAGGCCGGCTCGGGACAGGCCGATAAAATCGATGCGGCCCGGCACGCCGTGCTGGCCAAACTGCCAGCTCCTGCAGGAGCGCGATGCGCTCGCCACGGCCGAACTGCAGCAGCATCTCAACGCCTTCAGCGACCCCGAGGTGAGCCAGCGGGTGCGCCACACCGTGCCCTGGCACCGCGACGTGGTCGAGGCGCTGGCGCAATCAAACGCTGCCGCTTGAAGACCTGGGCCTGGTGTCCTTGATGGTGGGTGTGGGCAACCCGCTGGGCCTGGTCACGGCGCCGGCCTGGTTCTGGCTCTTCGGCGTGCTGGGGCGGTAGCTGCCTTGAGCCGCCGAACCGGCCGTTCCCGGCTGTCATGAAGCCTTGGGAGCTTCGCTGTGGCACTCAACCGCGTGCTAACCTTGTGCTTACAACGCAATTTTGGAGCAAAGCATGGAAGTCGCCATTCGCAAGATGGGCAACTCGCACGGCGTGCTGATTCCGAAGCCCATCCTCGCGCAGGTGGGACTGGAAGGCACCGCCGACCTTCAGGTAAGAGAAGGGGTGATCGAGATCCGTCCCATCCGCCGCAATCCACGTGAAGGGTGGGCTGATGACGCCAAGCACGTGGCGCAGGATGGCGGAGATTCGCTGGTGTGGCCCGAATTCGCCAATGAAGGCGACCGCGATCTGGTCTGGTGATGAAGACCGGCGACATCTGGTTGGCCCAACTCGACCCGACGGTGGGCAGCGAAATACAGAAGACCCGTCCTTGTGTCGTTATCTCACCCGGCGAGATGAACGCGCACTTGCGCACCGTCATGGTGGCGCCCATGACGACGGGCGCGCGGCCGGCGCACTTTCGCATTGCGCTCACATTCCAGGGCCGACAGGGCCTGATCTTGCTGGACCAGATTCGCACACTGGACCGTGCGCGCCTGGTCAAGCGCCTGGGTGCGCTGCGACCGTCCACGCTGGCGACCACGCTGCTGACCTTGCAGGCCATGTTCGCGCCCTGAAGGCTTTCCGGCTCTGCGCCGGAGCCGCATCTAAACTGCCGTTGATGACCGCCCCATCGGACCGCCGCCAACCCCTGGAAGCCGCCATCGCGGAGTTGCAGTCGCGCCGCAACGTGCTGGGCGACGCGATGGTCGACGCCGCATTGGTCCCCATGCTCGAACGCCTGGCGGCCTTGAACGCGCAGCCCAAGCCTAGCGAACCCGAGCGCCGGCTGCGTCAGGTGAGCGTGCTCTTTCTCGACGTCGTCGGCTCGACGGCGTTGAGCCAGCGCCTGGACCCCGAGGAGATCAGCGCGGTGATGGATGGCGCCCTGGCGCGCGGCGCGACGGTGGTGAAGACGTTTCGCGGCCGGGTCCTGCAGTTCGCAGGCGACAACATCCTGGCCGCTTTCGGTGCCGACGCGGCGGCCGAAGACGACGCCGAACGCGCCGTGCGCTGCGGTCTGGCGCTGCTCGACCTGGGACGTACCCTTGGCGAAGAGGTTCTGGCCACCTTCGGCCACGCCGGCTTCAACGTGCGTGTGGGCATCCACACTGGCGAGGCGCTGCTGGGTGGAGGCGTGGACGGCGAGGGCAATATCCGCGGCATCGCCGTCAACATCGCCGCGCGCATGGAGCAGAGTGCGCCGGCCGGCGCCTTGCGCATCAGCCAGGACACCTGGGCGCTGGTGCGCGGCACCTTCGATGCGCAGGTGCAGCCGCCGCTGGCCGTGAAGGGCGTCGAGGCGCCGATCACCAGCTGGTTCGTGCAGGGTCTCAAGCCGCGCGCCTTCCAGCTGCCGGCGCGCGGCATTCAGGGGCACGAGACGCCGCTGGTCGGGCGCCAGGCCGAGCTGGCCCGCTTCGAGGCCACGCTCGACGCCTTGCTGACCGACCGCACGCCGCGCGCCCTGACGCTTATTGCCGACGCCGGCCTGGGCAAGAGCCGCCTGTTGCGCGAGTTCCAGCACATCCTGTCGGCCCACCGCGCCAGCTGGTGGCTGATGCCGGCGCGCAGCGAGCCCGCCAGCGGCTTGCAACCCTACGGCCTGTTGCGCGACCTGCTGTCGCGCCGGCTGGAGATTGCCGACAGCGACAGCGCCGATGTCGCGCGCGCCAAGCTGGTGCAGGGCCTGGCACCGTGGCTGGGCCAGGCCAACGACCCGGCGCCCGAACTTCTGGGCCATCTCATCGGCCTGGACTTCTCGGCCGCGCCCGCCGTGCAGCGCCTGGGCGGCGACGCCCGCCTGCTGCGCGACCGCGCCGTCACCGCGCTGCGCCTGTGGCTGGAGCGCCTGGCCGCCAGCGACGGCTCGCCGGTGGTGCTGCTGCTGGACGACCTGCACTGGGCCGACGACGCCTCGCTCGACGCGTTGGTGACGCTGCTCCGGGCCGCTTCAACCGAAAAGTCGGGGCCGCTGCTGGCGCTGCTGTGCGCACGCCCGGGCCTGATCGAACGTGTACCCGACTGGGGCGAAGGCCTGCCGCAGCACGAACGCCTGACGCTGCAGCCGCTGGACGCGGCGCAAGGCGGCGCGCTCATCCTGTCGTTGCTGCAACGGCTGAACCCGGTGCCGACGGAACTGGCGGAGCTGATCGAACGCCGCGCCGAAGGCAACCCCTTCTACGCCGAAGAACTGGTGGGCATGCTGCTGGACCAGGGCGTGATCGAGAGCGAGCGCAACGGTCACGGTGACGGCAACGACGAATGGCGTTTCCACGCCGAACGCCTGAACCCGCAACGGCTGCCCACCACACTCACTGGCGTGCTGCAGGCGCGCCTGGATGCGCTGGACCCTGCGGCCCGCCGCGCCTTGCAGATGGCCAGCGTGATCGGGCCGGTGTTCTGGGACGACGCACTGGGTGCGCTCGACACGCGCGGCCCGGACCATCTGCCCGCGCTGCGACGCAAGGCGCTGGTGCACCCGCGGCCCAAGAGTGCCTTCGACGGCACACCGGAAGAGGGATTTCAGCACCACCTGCTGCACCAGGTGAGCTACGACACCGTGCTGAAGCAGCACAAGCGCGAGGCCCACGCGCGCGCCGCCGCCTGGCTGACCCAGCGCGTGGGCGACCGCAGCGACGAGTACCTGGGCATCACCGCCGAGCATCACGCGCGTGCGGGCGAGCCGGCAATGGCGGTGGACTGGTTCATCCGTGCCGCGGGGCGAGCTGAGGCCCGCTTCGCCTACAAAATCTCACTGCAGTACCTCGACCGCGCTGAGGCACAGGCTGCGATTCAAACCGAGGCGCTGCTGCCAGAGCGCAAAGCCGAGATGTTGGGTCTGCGACTACGCCTGTCGGACAGCCTTGCCCTGCGCGAACAGCAGACGCACGCCATCGACGCGCTGCTGGCATTGGGCGAGGCGCATGGCGAGATGCAGTGGATCGCCGATGCCTTGACGGACCGGACCCTACTGGCCTACCGCACAGGACAACTGGAGCAGGCAGAAGCGGCCGGACGCCGAGGCGCCGAAGTGGCTGAAAGCATCGACGCTGCGGCAGAAGCTGCCGTGTGCCGCGGCAACCTGGCCTGGATGGCGATTGAACGGCGCGAATTTGATCTTGCAAGGCAAGAGTTGGCGGCAGCATCGCGCTGGGCCGCATTGGCGCGTCAGCGGATGGAGAAGCGGTCTGACGGCATCTACGAAGTTCAGATGTTGTTGGTCGAGGCCGAGCTGCACAGCGCGCAGAACGACGACGGTGCCCGAGGCGCTGCGCTCACCCGGGCACTTGCGATCGCAGGCACCTTGCACGCGCCGCGGCTCGAATGCTCGTGCCGCGGGGGCGTGGCGACGCTGGCGCTGAGCCGCGCCGAGTTGACGGCGGCCGCCGTCCACATCGAGGAGATGGCGCGCCTGGCTGCCGAGTTCGGCCTTGGACATCAGGCCGCCACTGCGCAGGAGTTACGCGCCAAGATGCATTTGCAGGCCGGGCAATGGGACGCCGCTGAACGCGAAGCGGCGGCGTGTGGCGCCAGCTACAGCAAGGTAAGCGATGTGGTCGCCGCCCTCAAATGCCGCAACCTGCAGGCCGAAGCGCTGTGGCGGGGTGGCCATACAGCGGCAGCGGCGGCGATTTGGCAAGAAACGGCCACGGCCTTGCAGCAGCGCGGCGACGAGGTCGGCGCGCGTGCGGTGCGGCTGCGGCTGGCCGATGCACTTGCCGGCTCCGGTCAGGCCGAGGACATCGAAGCCGCCCGGCTGGCGGTGCGGGCCGAACTGCCGTCCCTGCAGGACCGCGACGACCTGGCCGCTGCCGAATTCAGTCTGGCGGCGCGCCTGGCCGCCTGGCGCGTACTGCGCCGGGCGGGCGACCCGGCCGCGGCCGGCCAGCTGGCCCTGGCAGCGACCGAACTGGAGCAGCATCTCAAAGGCTTCAGCGACCCCGAGGTGCGCGAACGGGTGCGCCACACCGTGCCCTGGCACCGCGACGTGGTCGATGCGCTGGCGCAATCGAACGCAGCCGCGTAAGGGACAGCGCGCCGCTGGCCTGAGCGGCTCGCCGGTCACTATTGGACGGCGGTGCGCCAACCGAGCCCGGCGCCGTGAACATGCCTTCATCGGTCAGCCACCGCAGGCCGTTCGAAGAAAGCCCAGCATGCCGCAACGAACCGCCCGCAACGTGTCCATCACCGCCTTGATCGGGTCTGGCCTGGCGCCGGCCGCGACCGCGCTGCCGATCGGCCGGCAACAGTTCTGAGGCGGCGCATTGGACACCCTGCCATCGATCCTTGGGCCTGAAGCCTTGGGCTGGGCTGCGGCGCTGCTGACGCTGCTGACCTTCGTCAGCATCGACATGCGCCGGTTGCGCCTGCTGGCACTGGCCGCCAACGCGGCCTTCATCGCCTACGGCACGGCGGCCCAGTTGCTGCCGGTGATGGTGCTGCACCTGGCGCTGGTGCCGGTGAACCTGTGGCGTCTGAATCAGGCCTTCCGGCGCAGTCCGAGCCCTCAGCCGGCAAAGCTGACGCCAGCACGACGTGCGGCTCGGCAGCCGACCGGCTGGACACCCGGACCGCGGGGTGCCCGCCTCAGCCGCCGCAAGACGGGCACCGCCATGCCTTCACAGCAACCCGTGTCAGACTCCGGCAGCGCCGCCAAGGCTGTTCGTGACTGCGGCGCGATGTGCCCAGCCTAGACCGCCCGGCTTCGTGGCTCAGGGGGAGAAAACCGCTTACCCCGCGCTGGCGCGCCAGGCCATCGACGCACCTCGCAGCCGTTCGGCCAGGTGAACAGCAATGTTCAACGCCAGGCGCTGACCGAGCTTCGGGTCGGCGGCCGACAGGGTCTCGAAAGCCGTTTTGTCCAGCTTGTGCACCACGGACAAGCGGTCGGCGACGGCCGCCGCGGTGCGGCCGCTGCCGTCGAGCATGGCCGTCTCACCGAACATCATGCCCGGCGGGAAGGTGACAAAACGCTGGCGCTCCGACAGACCCGCAGCGACGATGGAGATGGATCCTTCGGTCAGCACGTAGAGCGCGTCGCCGGGGTCTCCCTCTTGGAACAGCAGCTCACCCGCCTTCAGGTGTTTTTCGTGCAACACGGCCTGCACTTGTGCACACTGCTCGCGGGCAAGACCCTTCAGGAGCGCGGTCTGCGCCAGCGGCACGCTGGACTGCGGTTCAATCATCCCTGCGTCGGCCAGCAACAGCCCTTCCGCGGCTTCGGTGGCGTGGTCGGCGTCCCACCACCAATCAGCGCGTGGCTCTTCGCCGGGTGGGTTGCGGAAGCAGCCGAAGTCGCGCAGGCGCTGACCATGCCGGTTGCCGGCCACCACGCCGGCCAAGAGCATCGTCACACCGCGCTGCTTCAATTGGTTTGACAGCTGCTGCAGCGTCATGGCGCCGGACTCGTCGATGGTGTTCACGCGGCGCAGGTCCAGCACCAGGCAGCGGCACTCGTCGGCCAGCGTCTCGCACGCGCCGGTCAGCCGGGCGGTGCTGCCGAAGAACAGCGCGCCCTCGAGTTCGAACACCGTCACCCGGCGGCGCGCACCGCGCAGCAAGGCTTCCTGCTCGGGCCTGTAGATGCGCCGCGACGGACGCTGGTCGGCGCTGTACCGGTCACGCAGCAGCGACCGGTTGACGCTGCGCATGAAGATCAGCATCGACAGCAGCACACCAGCGGCCATGCCGGCCACGAACCCGGCAACCAGGGTGATGACACAGACGAGTGCCACCACCGCCAGGCTCAGTCGCACCTCCGGCGATCGTTCGCCGGCATGCCATTGGCGCAACAACTGGCTTGTCCATCGGTCGCTCAGCGCGACGGCAATCATCACCATGATGCCGGCCAGCGCAGCCTTGGGCAGAAGCGCCAGCAGCGGCCCGCACGCCGCATACATCAACGCAAAAGTCAGGGCGGCAACGACAACCGGGCGCCTGCCGACAGCGCCACTTTGAATCAGCGGCATGGCACGCGCGCGCCCCAGCGACAGCGGCATGCCCCCGCACAGGCCACTGGTCATGTTGGCGGCGCCCAGGGCCATCAGTTCGCGGCGGCTGTCGTGCTTGCCACCCGTCATCTGGTCCAACGCAATGGCCGAGAAGATGGACTCCAGCGAGCCGATCAAGGCCAACATGGCGGCCGTCAGCAAGACCTGGGAGCCATGCCTCTGCCACAAGGCGCGCGTTGCGGCGTCGGCCAGCGGCAGCAGCGCGTCTGGCATGACCCAGCCCTGCGGCAAGGCGCCCACCATGGTGCCGAACCGGGCTCCAGGCATCAGGCTGGACAGGACGGCGTAAAGGCCGACGCCGGCCGCCAGGCCCAACAGCGGCGCGGGCATCGCGCGCAGTTTCGGGCCCAGCAACCAGACGACTGCTGCGGCAGTTACGCCGATCAGCAAGGCCAGGGGCTGGATCTGCAACAAGGTCGCCGGGTCGTTCAGTGCGCTCGTCAGCGGCAAGCCCAGCAACGGCCGCAGCTGCGCGAACAGGATCAGCAGCACGATGGCACTCATGAATCCCGCCAACACCGGCTGCGGCACGAATCGCGCCAAGCGGCCGAGGCCGGCCACGCCGAAGCCGATCTGCAGCAGCCCCATCAACATCACCGCGCTGCCCAGCACGGCGGCCAGTGACAGCAGCCCCTGCGCGCTGGACAGGTCGAGTTGCGGGTCGCGCCCCACTTGCGCCACCAGGGCGGCAAAGATCACTGTCGTCGCCGAGCTCGGGATACCGGCCGGCGACGCGGTCGCGCCGCTGAGCGCGTAGACCAGCCCGCCGGCGATCACGGCAACCAAGGCGGCCTTGAGGCCCAGCGGAATCGCGGCCGGACCCAAAAAACCCGTGGCCACGATGCCGAGCGACATCACGGCGACCAGGGCGGTCAGGGCATTGACGGCGCCGGCAAGCACATCGGCAGGCAGGCTCGCAGGACGGTTGATCACGGCTCTCATCTGCGCATCAGTTTAGGCCCGGCAGGTGTGGCGCTCCGTGCCGACTTTCCTGGTGTGCAAGCGGTGGCCGAAGGCTTGCTGGGCGCCTTCGCCACGGCGGGCGAGGGACTGCCTGACGAAGGACGTGAGCTGCGCGAGTGCGCGGCAAACAACACCCGATACCTGCAGCAATGGCGTGGCCC
>ENA-ORBV01015580-ORBV01015580.1-microbial-mat-metagenome-genome-assembly--contig:-NODE-15580-length-11153-cov-3.411159_pt1 | contig 11153 bp, 5 predicted proteins | sample MGYA00237777_ERZ505514 | MGnify/ENA primary metagenome ERZ505514 (study PRJEB26160, sample SAMN06269048) | microbial mat metagenome | isolation source: Oligotrophic lake microbial mat | place...
GCGAGAACCTACCTCGCTGCCATCGGGCTACTCGGTGCAACACTTGCGGTCGATGCAGGCTACGACCTCCGCAGTCGGTGTATCCTGCGGGCGACAAACGCCGTGACCTGGGATTTGCTCGGGAAACCAGGCGATCCGGATACGCCATTCACGCTCGACCGGGCCGGTGCCATCCAACTTTACAAGGATTCGCTTGCTGCCGCACAGAAGGCTAAGCTGCCGATTCACCTCGAAGAGGTCATGCTGAAGCCAGAAGAAAAGCTCGTCACGCTGGTGAAGAAGAGCATGGAGATCGCTGCTGTCGAAGCCGGGGAGGGTGCCTAATGTTTGCCCTCGGCATCGAACTCTTGATGCGGCGGGCGATCATTTCGCGGTGGGACAATCGCGAAGAACCTGAATGGCCCCCGCATCCCGACCGTGTGTTCATGACCCTCGTCGCCGCCTGGGGCGAGGCGGGCGAAGACACAGCACAACGCGAAGCGTTGGAATGGCTCGAAAGGTTAGGTCCACCGTCCCTCTCCGTTCCGCTAGAAGTTTCCGAACGAACTAAGTTCACTAGCTACGTGCCGGTCAACGATGATAGCAGCCCGAGCGGCAAAAAAGGACCGTTCGGCGCAATGGGGAGCATTCCAGTTGGCCGAAACCGCCAACCGCGCTTCTTTCCATCCGTTGTACCTGAGTCCCCAACCTTTTCGCTGATTTGGGATCTTGATGTACCTGACAATCTTCGAGAATCCCTCGCCGCAGTTTGTCGCCTGGTAACCTACGTTGGCCACTCCGCTACGCCGGTCCGAGTTTGGATTCAAGACGAGCCGCCAAAGGCGAATTTGGTGCCCGACGATAATCGTTCCGAATTTCGCATGCGCGTGTTCACACAGGGCCGATTGGCTTATCTGAAAAGCCGCTACGAAGCGGGGCTACGTCCGCAACCTTCACTCTGGCAAGGTTACGGGCCGCCGCGCGCAGAAGATGCCTTGAACACCGTGAATGGTCCCTACGATCCAGGCATATTTGTCCTTCGGCATGTGGGTGGAAGAAAATTCGGTCTCGAATCATGCGGGATTGTTGCCGATGCGATCCGCAAGGAGTTAATGCGAAGGCATGGGCCAAATGCACCCGAATGGATCAGCGGCCACGCGCCGGACGGATCCCCTAGCAAGCAATCGCGGCCCGCTTATCTTCCACTTGCTTTCGTCGATCACGAGCACGCGGACGGGCATCTACTGGGTGTTGCGGTAGCCGTCCCGAGAGATTTCGAGCACACCGAGCGATTGTTTGAACTGCTTGGAGCTCACGACCATTCAGAGGATGTTTGTCCCCTGGGTGTACCGTTCCTCTCCATCTCGGTGCGAAATCCGCAATTGGACGATCGAGAAGTTGGAAGGCTGGCTCTCGAACTCGACGAACGACCCGAAGGAAGGCGAGCGAAGGCACTGAAGTCGTTCACGTGGACGGATGCGAGTACCGTCTGGACTACGACAACGCCGGTCATGTTGCCGCAGTTCCCGCGTCGGGAACTGACTTCAGAAGCTGTAGTTTCGCAGGCCTGCGTCGACGCGGGTTATCCACGACCGATTGCAGTGCGTGTAAGCTTTGCTCCTCTCATGTTGGGAGTTCCGCACTCGCGATCATTTCACATCAAGCACAGAGAGGGTCGCCCGCCTCGACCTCTCACGCACACGGAAATTGAATTTGAAACCCCCGTTCGCGGCCCCGTGTTGATCGGAGCCGGCCGCTACTCAGGCTATGGTGCCTGCCGCCCATACTTGGAGGAAGAATCATGAGCCTGCCCTCTCCGGACCAGTTCGACGAGTTTTACAAAGCGGTTCATGGCTATTCGCCGTTTCCCTGGCAGTCGCGACTGTCGTCGCGCACCTGCTCAAGGGAATGGCCTCGCGCAATCGCACTGCCGACTGCGGCGGGGAAGACAGGCTGCATTGATATCGCGGTGTTCGCACTTGCCTGTCAAGCGAAGGGGGCGGCCAGGAGAGTTTTCTTCGTTGTCGACCGCAGAATCGTTGTCGATCAAGCCTACGAACACGCGAAGCACCTAGCTGGGTTGCTTCGCAACACCAAGGACGGAATACTTAAGAGTGTTGCGGATTCGCTGCGAAACATTGCCCAAGATGAGCGCCCACTTGACGTATACGCACTGCGCGGAGGAATGTACCGCGAATCCGCCTGGGCACGATCTCCATTGCAACCAACGATAATTGCAAGCACGGTCGATCAAGTTGGTTCTCGGCTGTTATTTCGCGGATATGGCGTCTCCGACTCTATGAAGCCTGTCCACGCCGGGCTAGTAGGAAACGATGCGTTAATCCTCTTGGACGAAGCGCACTGTGCAAGACCCTTCGATCAGACTGTTCAATCGCTAGAAAAATACCGAGCTTGGAACGACTCATTAGCACCTTTTCGATTCGTATCGATCACAGCGACGCCGACAGGAGATCTCCAGCCCGGGGAAATCGAACGTGACGAGGAAGACGATCAGAGACATCCGGTACTCGGGAAGCGAATTAACGCGAAGAAGCCTGCTAGTTTTGTGATCGCCGAGAAGGCAACCGGAAAAAAAGCAACGGGTGAACTTGTCAAGGTGCTCGAACACCAAGCGAAGGAGCTCGCGAAGGAGTTTAATTGCGTTGGGATTATTGTTAATCGCGTAAAGACAGCTCGCGAATTGAAAGCGAAGCTCGGCGACGATGCAGTCTTACTTACTGGGAGGATGCGACCGTTAGATCGGGATCGTTTATTGGAGGAAAAGCTACAACCGCTCCTATCAAACGCTGAAGGAATTCCTCCGAAGTTCGTGATTGGGACGCAATGTCTCGAATGTGGTGCGGACTTCGATTTTCATGCTCTGGTAACCGAATGTGCAAGCCTTGATGCGCTTCGTCAGCGATTTGGTCGTCTGAACCGCGTTGCCAATCGGCCAAAGGCCAAGGCCGTCATCGTGATCCGTGGCGATCAATCGGATGACTCGACTGAAGACCCGGTCTACGGTGCTAGCTTGTCGAATACATGGAAATGGCTGAATGAAAAGGCTAAGGAAGGAACGTTTGATTTCGGTGTCGCCGCCGTACGCCAGGCACTCGAAGATGTGGACGCAGCACACCTAGCGGATTTGAATGCTCCAGCGCCTGATGCTCCTGTTCTGTTCCCAGCTCACCTCGACTGCTGGGTACAGACGAATCCAATTCCAACACCTGATCCCGATCCGGCCCTTTTCTTACATGGCCCTGACAGGCAGGGACAGCCAGACGTACAACTCGTTTTTCGCGCCGACATGGGCGACGACAAAGAAAAGTGGACCGAAGTTGTTAGCCTTTGCTCGCCGTCCAGCTCGGAGGCCGTTCCGGTTCCGATCAGTCTCTTTAAGAAGTGGATCGCTGGCAAGCCATTCGCAGACAATAGCGCCGATGTGGAAGGTGGAAGTCCTGCCGAATCGGAGGAAATCGAGGAAGCGATTCCTCGGACCGCACTTCGCTGGCGGGGCCCCGAAAAAAGTGACCGGATTTCATCCCCTGACAGCGTTTCGCCGAATGACACCTACGTTGTTCCTTGTTCGGCAGAAGATGCTGACAAACTTGGCGACTTTCCTTACGGTCTCACAGACTATGCGGAAGAGGCTTTTCAGCGATCGCGAGACAAGGCCTTCATCCGTCTTCTTGGCCCGGTGATCGATCCCGAAGACGAAGAATTTGATGAACGAATCTCTGAGGCGATTCGTGCCAAGGTGTCCGAGGATTCCCCCGAATGGCTGGAGCGGGCAGTTGATGTGTTGACAAAGAAAGTCCGGAATAAAGAACAGCGAGAAATCGACCCCCATCCCTGCGGGGGTTGGGTAGTTAAGGGCACGCGTCGCTTAATGCAATTCGATCCGACATACCTGGAGGACAGCGAACCAGGCGAGTCTTTTCGCGGACGAGAAGTCTCACTCGACGAACATTCACAAGGTGTTGCCGACTTCGCCAAACGGTTTGCCACGGGCTGCGGGTTACATATCGACCTATTCAATCAAGTCGGCCTATGGCACGATCTCGGCAAGCTCGACCCACGATTTCAGGCCATGCTTAAGCAATCGTCGCCACGCACAGCGGTCGGGAAACCGCTTGCGAAGTCTGCCCGCTCGCCGCGAACACGCGAGGAGCGTGATCTTGCCCGCGAAGTTCATCGATATCCGATCGGCGCACGACACGAACTTCTTTCAACGGCCCTGCTCGCCAAGAAGACGAGTGACGATCTCCTCTTGCATCTGGTCACCACCCATCACGGGTCCGGACGGCCCTTCGCAAACCACGTGGAGGAAAACGAGTCGGCCAAGAAGCCGTTTACATGCACACTTCACCAAACCCGATTCGAGTTGGAGAACTGTGCTCAAGACATCGCGGGGTGGAACGCTGAACTCCCTGAACGGTTTTGGCGGGTCGTTCGCAAACACGGCTGGTGGGGTGCGGCATATTTGGAAACGGTCTTCCGACTCGCTGATCACGCGGAGAGTGCAGATGAACAGGAGCGTGTTCCCACAATTTGTCCGGCGGACTTCAAATCCAATGTCCCATGTCTTGGTTCCTCGTTGACCAGTCCACGAGCGTTCCACCTAATTCTTCCCGGGCTCGACGGAGCGAATCCGCTAGGCTTTCTGGCTGCACTGGGAACCTTCGTCGTTCTCGATCAAGCAAGTCGAAAAGAGGATCGCCCGTCTTGGCTTACCAGCGACGTTCGGCTGGCTTGGGGAACGGCCGATTTCCCACAGGCACCTGTCCTACACTTTTCCGACGCTCCCCCAGCCCCAACAGAATTTACGGAACAGCTTGCGAAACTATTGGCGCAGGAAGTCGAACTGCACCCTTTCCAGCTCGTGGTTAAAATGCTCGAAAAGGGAACCGGCAAAGATGCAGTTCGCGATTTTCGTCCCATCAGGGATCGGATGCAAGAGCCATTACAAGAGTCTCGCCATCTTTACGATTGGGTCAATGCGTTGTCGTGTGAATCTTCCATAGATGCCGATAGCCAATTGCAAACAGTGCGTTGCGACTATCTCATCGGAAATCTGCGAGCTCTCATGCGCCGAACGGAGGTCGAGCACCTCTTTCGCACCTTGTTTGCGATGTGGGATTTTGCGGATGCCTTGGCCAATCAATCACTTCATTGGGAGCCGAGTGAGGATCGCCGCCATGCATATCAGTGGCATGTGCCCTCAGGCGATCCGACTCGGAACAAACAAGGTGGAATGATCGGAGCAAATAGGCTTGCTCTCGAAGCGTGGCCTTTGATTCCCTCGTTTCCTGATACAGATCCGCTTCGTGTCAGGACTCGCGGCTTCAAAGGTACGAGAGCTAACAACACCTTCTGGACATGGCCCTTGTGGAAGACACCGCATGGTGCGGATGCCATTGCGTCACTCTTATCACTACCTGAGCTACAGTGCGAGGAGCCGAATAGCACGAATCTCAGGGCTTACAGTTGCTCGAAGGCGTTTCGGCTGCAACGAATCCTTGTCGGCAAAACTCCCAATTTCACGACAACGATTGCTGTCGGATAACGTAGCTCCGATGGCGGGAGGTTCGGAATTCGGCTTCGGCCTTTTCGCTACCGAAGGCTAGTCGGTTGTGTTATCCTCATTGTTCTGGCGAGTACCCGTCAGAGTTGTTTTCACGGAGGTTTGTTCCGGGTCTGGAGACCTGTGGTGTTGGGCTTGGAAGCTTTTCCTTCTCCTTTCACCTGGGGTTTCCACATGATTGATGTGCCGTCTGATTCTGCGCTTTTAGAGTCGGGTTACTCTGGACTCGAAGACTTATTTGCTGCCGAGGTTCCCGCCTGCACCGATGACATCGGGCCGCCAGTGCCGGTCCGCATGTTGAACGAGTTCACCTATTGCCCGCGTCTGGGCTATCTCGAATGGGCCCAGGGGGAATGGGCTTCCTCCGCCGATACCCTGCATGGCGAGTTCGTCCATCGCAACGTCGATCAGGAGGATCGGCGCGATTTGCCCGTCGGCGACACCGAGCATCCGGAGGCCATCCATCGCCGATCGTTGCGGCTCGAAAGTGAGGAGTTGGGGCTGGTCGCCATCGTCGATGTGCTCGAACTGGAAGGCAATCGGGCCACGCCCGTCGACTACAAACGCGGCAAGGCCCCCGACATCTACGAAGGAGCCTGGGAGCCGGAACGCGTGCAGTTGTGTGCTCAAGGTTTGTTGCTGCGGGCGGCAGGCTATCAATGCGACGGTGGCATCGTCTATTACGCCGGCTCCAAGGAGCGAGTGCAGATCGAATTCGACTACACGTTAGTGAATCGCACACGCGAGTTGATCGCGGATTTTCGACGAACCGCGGCCTCGGGGAAGATTCCGTTGCCGCTGGTCGATAGTCCGAAATGTCCGCGTTGTTCGCTCGTGAGCATTTGCCTTCCCGATGAAACGAACTGGCTGGCCACGCATCCCGTGACGGAGGCGGAAGAGGACACGAAGGTGATCCAACTTCGGAAGGCGTTGGTCCCGCGCGAGGATGCCAAGCCATTGCACGTCAGCGAGCAAGGGGCCTATATCCGCAAGAAAGGCGAGCGGCTGGAGATCGAATACAAAGGGGAAAAACTGGCATCGGTCAAGTTGCTGGATGTCTCGCACGTCTGCTTGTACGGCAACATTCAAATGACCACACAGGCACAAAGCGAGTTGATCAAGCGTGATATTCCAATCTGCTATTTTTCGCAGGGTGGCTGGTTTCATGCCATGACGACGGGGCTGACGCATCGCAACGTCGAAGTGCGAATCAAGCAATACGCGGCCGCCGCCGATTCGACGCTGTCGTTACCGATCGCGAAAGCTTTCATCTCCGGAAAAATCCGCAACTGCCGAACGATCTTGCGGCGAAACTTGCCCGAGGACACGGAACGCATTTTGGATCGCCTGAACGACTCGGCAACAGAAGCGGAACGAGCCGGCTCGAAAGAGTCGCTCCTGGGAATCGAGGGCATGGCCGCGAAGATTTACTTTTCGGGATTTGCGAAGTTGTTGAAGCCGGGCTTCGAGTTCGATGGCCGCAATCGTCGTCCCCCGAAGGACCCGGCCAACGCGACGCTTTCGTTCCTGTATGCCTTGTTGACAAAGGAATGCCATATTGCAGTTCAAGCGTCGGGCTTGGATCCGATGTTGGGGATGCTGCACCAGCCGAGATACGGCCGGCCCTCGTTGGCCTTGGACTTGGCGGAAGAATTTCGCCCCCTGCTCGCGGATTCGGTGGCGATGTCACTGATGAACACGGGCGAGTTGAGCAACGACCATTTTGTGTCACGTGCCGGCGGCTGCGGTCTAACGCCGGCCGGCCGACGCGCGACCCTGGGTGCCTGGGAACGCCGCGTGAATTCGGAGGTGACTCACCCGTTGTTCGGCTACGTGTTGTCCTATCGGCGTGTGATTCAACTTCAGGCCAGGCTGTTGAGTCGAGTGTTGCTGGGTGAAGTCCGCGAGTACCCGGCGTTCAAGACGAGATGAACCTCTTGCCAAGTATGATCTCTATTCACCCAAGGAGTGCTTATGCCCGAGAAGATACCCCGCTGTCCGCCTGAAGTCCCGAGGTCAGGCGAAGACTTGGTAACGCGAACCTACACGATTCGGTTAGCGACCCCCATGTTCGGCGGCGGCGTCGAGCCGGGCGAGCCAGACGCGGACTTCCCCATCCGAGCCACCGCCATCCGCGGCCACCTGCGGTATTGGTGGCGAGTGGTGAAGGGCTATTCGCTCGGCGAACAGATGTGGCGGCGGGAGGAGGAGATCTTCGGGAGCACGGAATTCCCGAGCCCGGTACGAATTCGCGTCGAAGCACTCTCGAAAGTCGCTACTCTCGATCCTCGATCCTACCGGCAAGCAAGCCCTGAGGCCTATACCCTCTTTGCCGCGATCGAGAACGAGAAGATGCTCGTCCAACCTGGCTTGATGTTCGGGGTACATATCGCCTGGAGACGTGAGTGCTGGCTTCAAACTGCACGATTAGTGCAGAATAAGAGACGATTGAAGTTGAATAAACCTCCTTTATCAGAACAGATCTTCCCTATTGATGACGAGTTGGATCTTGCAATCCACGCGTGGTTCGCTTTTGGTGGTATTGGGGCGCGAACCCGAAGGGGATGTGGGGCACTTCAAGTGGATAAGGCCCTTCCTCCTCTCGATAACCACAAGTGGAGTAAGCATTACTTCTCATTAGAATCGCAAATCGAGCGAGTCTATCGGGGACGCCCGTGCAAGAATTCGATTGATGCCTGGCAATTCGGGCTGAGGATATGGCGTCAGTTTCGACAACCATTGTCAAGCCGAGACGGACCGCGAGTCAGATTTCCTGAGGCGGAGACTATTCGGCGGGCAACGAAGAGTCGCGCAAGGCGAGCGAAGATTTTCTCTCTCGAAGCAATGCCGAATGGATTTCCCCGTGCCGAGCTTGGTTTGCCAATTGGATTTCAATTCAAGGACGAATCTTCGGGAGACCCCAAAAGGACGATTCTCATACCTTCAGGGCTGGACGCCAATGGAAAACCTCTGCAAAGGATGGCGAGTCCGCTTATTCTTCGTCCCGCAACGCTTGACAACGGCTTCGTTGTCCCGACTATCATTTGGCTCAAGTTCCCCATCGCCACCCAAGTTGATCTCGTGTGGAGCGAACAGCAAAAAAATGCAATCTTCAGAGATTTTGCAGATATTCGCGGGCCATTTTTTGCGAGCTACCCGGATTCCCCGCTCGCCGCCTCACCGTCCGGTTCCGCGATCGAAGCGTTCCTCGAGTACGCCAAGTCCGAAGGCTTCCAGGAGGTCTCGCTATGAAGTACCTCCTTGCCATTTCGATTGGGCCGGTGCAAGAGTTCATCTCCGCGGCCCGACGCACACGCGACTTATGGTTCGGCTCACAACTGCTTTCGGAAATCAGCCGGGCTACGGCTCGGGCGATTCCGCACGGGCTCATCTTCCCGTCGTCGGTTCACGCCAAGAATGTAGCAAATGTGATTCTTGCAGAGATCGATGATCTTGATCCCGCTAAAATCGCCGAGAACGCTAAGAGAGCCGCTGCTGCGGAATGGAAGCGAGTTGCGGAAGATGTACGAAGCAGAATCACATCGCGGTTTCCGGGCGTCATTCGTTCGCAAACCTGGGCAAATCAAGTTGATGACGTGATTGAAACTTATTCCGCGTGGGTGCCAAGAACTGACGAGTACTCTGCCGATCGACGGCGGGTGAATCGCATGCTGGGGGGCCGGAAAAATGCCCGCGATTTTCGGGTTGCCATCGGCGAAGCGGGAATACCAAAGTCTTCGCTCGATGGACAACGAGAATCGGTTTTGGAGCGATCCATTCCGCCAGAAGTACGACATGAACTTCGACTCTCGGACGGCGAGCAACTCGACGTTGTCGGCCTTGTCAAGAGATTGGGATTTGGGAAAAGAACGTATCCGTCTGTCGCGCGACTTGCGGCAGATTCCTGGGTTCAGGGTGTCAAAGATGAGGATGGCTTTGCGGAACTGGTCGCTGAATGCGAGAGGCTAGTTTCAAGGGGATTGCATCGTATCCAGGATTCGCTCTTCAGTGATTTTGCTTTCGAAGGTACGGCTGTTTTCGTTGATCGTCATCACGATTTGTCAACCGAACTGGGCGTTTCAAAAGCCGACCTGTTGCCCTTATCCCGATCAATTGCAAGGCTTAGTGGCAAGCCGAATCCGTATCTCGCCGTACTCGTTGCGGATGGGGATGGGATGGGAAAAGCTCTCGATCAACTCAAGGGCGCGGACGAGCATCGAGAGTTTTCTTCAAAGCTGGCTGGCTTTGCCGGAGGGGTAGAAGAAATCGTATCCCTCCACCGCGGTGTGCTCGTATACTCGGGTGGGGATGACGTTCTTGCTTTCTTGCCCGTCAATGAGTCCCTAGCATGCGCATCCTCGTTGAGCCAGAAATTTAGCACTTTGACTGGCCTCACCCTCTCCGTCGGCATCGGCATCGGGCACTTCATGGAGAATCTCGAAGACCTGCTTCAGTATGGCCGCGATGCCGAGAAGGCCGCGAAGAGTGTCGATGGCAAGAACGCGCTGGCCGTTCATGTTCACAAGCGCGGCGGGGCTCCGATTGAAGTCCAAGCTTCGTGGAAGGATGGCTTGCACGATCGACTTGCGAAGATTGCAAGTCTCATGAACGATCGACAGCTTTCCGGTCGAGTGGCTTACGACCTGCGGCGACTCGCCGATTTGTATGAAGGTTGGCCGAAAGAAACGGTCGAGGTCGCCATCCAACGCGATGTCGAGCGAATCCTCTCCGCAAAGAAGCCCGATGGCGGCGCATCTGGAACGGACACAATCCGCGAGCTGATCAAGAAGCGTGTAACGAATTCCAAAACACTCGAGGAATTCGCCAAGGAACTCCTCGTCGCCCGGCTGCTGGCCGAGGTTCTGCGACAGGCCAAAGGAAAGGACGGTGCCAAATGACGACGATTCGCATTGAATGCCGGGATCCGGTGGTCAGCCGCGATGGCCGGCCTTTCGGAGCCAAGCAGGGGAACAAGATGCGCTCCCTCGTTTGGCCGCTACCCAGCGTAGTTGCCGGTTCGCTCCGCACGGCCATCGGCAAGTCTGCCGAGAAGACCTTCACGGCCCAAGACTCGCGGGATCTATTCGAACTCGAAGTCTCGGGTCTGTTTCCCGTGACTGAGAACTCAACGCTCTATTTACCTTCGCCGAATGACTGCTTTCACCACGAGAGCAAACCCCTCGCGGTTGAACCCCAACGGCTGGATGGAGGGGGCTGCGATCTACCCGAGGGCCTGTTCCCCGTCATGCTCTCGCTCGATCAGGCCAACGAGGATTCGAAGCCGAAGCCCGTGCCTGAGTGGTGGCCGATTGACGATTATGCCAAATGGCTGATTGGTGAACCCATCGACTTCAGCAACGGGCGATACCTCCTCGCTCCTGAGCCCGAAGAACGAACCCATGTGAAGATGGATGCGAAGTCGGGGGCCGGAGAGGAGGGGCAGCTGTTCAGCACGGCCGCCTTGCCGCTCACGCATCTGCCGAGGTACGGGGCTCCTCGCGAAAAGGCAGCGATCACCGACCGATTCGCGGCGATCACCCTCACCACCCGGGCCGAAGCGACCGGTTGGTGCGGGGATCAACTCGCCAAA
>ENA-ORBV01015582-ORBV01015582.1-microbial-mat-metagenome-genome-assembly--contig:-NODE-15582-length-11151-cov-6.207694_pt1 | contig 11151 bp, 6 predicted proteins | sample MGYA00237777_ERZ505514 | MGnify/ENA primary metagenome ERZ505514 (study PRJEB26160, sample SAMN06269048) | microbial mat metagenome | isolation source: Oligotrophic lake microbial mat | place...
CTAGTGTGCACTGCGCTAAAAGCCACAGGCCTTTTGAGTGTTTGCAAATGAAAATCACAAGCTGCAGAATGACACAACAATGAACACAAAAACAGAGAGAGGTTTGATCTGACACCTCGTGTCCAATCCTCGCTTGTGACAGATGTAACGATGCTTCTGCGTGAAGCATTGTTGCGATTAGTGAGATGACCATTGTCTCCACGATGGCCCGTGTTGTTGGTCTTTGTTCGTGACATTGTTGTCCGAACGTCACATTTGGTCAAATGAGATGCGTCGCTTGTTTGGAAAGCTTCAGAGAGCTTTTCTGTTCTGATGCGGGAATCGCTAGTGCTGGAGTTTCCGCATGCGAGAGTGAGTCACGCTTGTTAGTCACAAATCCCGGGTTTGCGTAACTGATTCTGACCATGTCAGGCATTTTGGTGCATTGTGTTTGCCCCTGTGAGAGTCGTTGCAAAGGGAGTCAAATGTGCGCCCCAGCATGGTGACGATGTGCGGCTGAGTGAAGGCGTGGAACCATTGCACATGTGTCCGATCCAGTCCAGATCCAGTCCAGTCCAGATCATTTCAATTGTTGCATCTGCCATTGGACGACACCATTGAATTCAACAAAGGAAGGAGTGATGAAGTCCGGCATGGATGAATGTTCCGCATGTTCCATGTCTCATGGACAGCTCCGCCATTGTTGTCGGCAACCTCAATGCGCTTAACAGCACCATTGTCATTTGCTTGAGCTACCCGGCATGGGCCTAAGTGAGGGTCATGGCCATGCTCACGTTGCTTGCCAGTGCTGACCCTTGTGATGTTGCTTGCATTGTGTGCATTTGGGATTCCCACAATGTTTTTTGCTTGTTGTTTTGAGTCACAAGCTTTTGCTTTTGCTTCTTGATGCATTGCCAATCAGCTTCAAAATGCACATTTAGGAACGCATTGTGGCGGAACACTAGCTGTGCATGCGTTGCACGCAAGGTGCCGGAGGTGGCATGAACGGTTGAGTTCATGGCTCTTCTGCATGCTGCTAGCATGCCAGAGAAGCCACATTCAGGATCAACATCATGTTTGTCCCAAATTTGCCGTGTGCGAATCATGTTGGCTACCATTTGATGAAAAAGTTCAATCATGGAGTTCGCTTGCAGATTGTGCCTGACAACAATCTTTCGAGTTGTGCGCATTCGCTTTTGAGCAAATCTTCGATTTCCAGTGCAAATTCTCTTCCTTTCTCCATGACAATCTCTGTTGGCCATGGATGGTGAGTGAGCCAGTTAACATTTCCAAATGATTGGCTACACAATCTGCTCGCTTGTGTGTGATTTCGCAACAAAGTCGGTTGCTGTTTGCCCCCTTTCTCCTTCCAGCAACAGCACAGCAGAACAATTTTGAAGTAGACAACAGCATGCCCAATCATTCCCTTGCAAGAACAGTGCCTGCATATCCAGTGACTACATCCAGTGACTATAGAAGTAAACAGTAAATGAAAAAAAAATCTAACTAACATAAACGCACTGCAGATGTCCACTACAGTCTTCAACAGTCCTTAATGATCTGAACACCTCTTTGCCATCACCAACGATGTAAAGTCTCTTGTCCTTGAAGTTCCTGTTTCTTATTGGAAGCATGGTGATGCTTAAAAAAAGTACATGATGCAATTGAACAAGTCAGATCTTGGCTGAGAAGGGTCTGCAAGCTGTAGAAAGAAAGAACTAAAAAGGTATGCGGTAGGACGGAGTTGACCTGCAAAAAGTTACTTCAGGTTTATGGAACCAAGCATTTATTCCATTTTTGGGGGTCACGACCCATACTAGCGTTTCATTTGATTACCTGCAGTAGTCATTTAAGAAAAACTAGAGTTCCTAAATTAAATTCTCGGAAAATGACCTGGGTCTATCCTTCCAACAGCTCCCAACTTTTGCACGCGATAGGAGGGAGGGACTTGACGACGACATTCTCACCTGAATTGCTCAAGTAGCGAAGACATGCAGTTGGTGTTGCCGTAACATAAAATGGATAACTTAAGTAAGTTGTTAGATTAACAAAAATCAGAACGGGTACGATGAAAGAGACTACCCCTGGTATTGTCGGTCGTCGTGGTTGGAAGCATCGGTTCCGAATGGGGGTTCCACTCCGTGTCGCCTTCCTGCTTTCGATGCTTGGAACCCAGGAGAAGTGTGTTTTTGGCGTGCAGACTCCAGTGCTTGCAAGCACTTGCAAATTGCTGGATCTTTTTCCGCGACGCAGAAGGAGGAGGTCGTTCCACTGCTGATTGCCCTTGTATTGATTTTTTGGGTGCCATGCAGAGGAGTCCCGTCTGCTCCGGACCTTGGACGACATGGACCTCCGTACTAGCGTCTTCCAAAGCACCACGTGGGCGAGGTCGTATGACTAATGTATCTCCTTCCTGTAGCATCCAAGGTTCACCGTCCACTTGAACGGGAACTTTTCGCAATACCTTGATTTGTGCCGATGCGGTTTGTCCCAATCGATGCGCATGTGTGAGTTGCAGTTTGATGGCGGCCATGTGAGGAAAAATATTTTTGAGACCGCACACTTCCAGTTTCCCATCGTTGGGAGAAGGAGCATGTGGATGATTGGGAGAAAACTCATGGGGTTGACTGGGCTGCTGTCCTCCCCAGAAATCAATCCCATCCGCTCCCGAAGCAATGTTGAAAATTTGAACGTTCTGGAGGCTTTTGGGGATATCGACGGGCGTCAATTCTTCTTGTCTGTTGGGGTTCTCATTATCATTGTTGTTGTTGTCGTTATCCTCTTCATCGAATTGGACCTCAAGTTCTACTCGTTGTGCAATACTGTCATGAGGTGACAAGATCTTTTTGAAGCCATACCAAGCATGGTTGGCCTTGATCATCAAAACTGTGGAAGACCTCCATTTTGCCTTCTCGTCTCGTATTTGTGCACACTGGTAGGCAATCTGGGCGTCCATTCCTACCGATACAAAGCACAGCATGGGATGAACTGTGGTTTTGGAAGTTGATGCGCTTTGTTCTATCACTTGCCATTCGTCCAAAGCAACGACTTCGTTCTCCAACAATTCCCGCAAATATTCTTTCAAGTCGGGAATGATCAACTTTTTGGATTTTCGACCACTACGAGTAATGCAGGAACAACAGTTTTTTGAGGCTTGATTGTCCAGAAATGTTTTCCAACCCATCACATTGGCAAGTTCATTGCCCGTTCCCAAGGGCAAAGGAGCAAATCGAGATGGCCAATGGACAAGCCCGTTTTGTCGTAGTTGAGGATTCCTCAATATTTCCATGGTCCAATTAAAGGTTCCATCTCCTCCCGCCGCGATGACTACGGATGGAACCATAGTAGCGCCTCCTTCCTCATCGCACTTCACTTGCAGTGCCTCTTGTAGTGCGGTCCATGGTGGAGTAGTAGTCGTACTTGCCCAAAAAGAAATATCAAAGGCAGTAATTTTCACGGCGCGATCTTCTTCTAGTTCCACCATTTGCGCCGCAGCTTGCAATTCTTTCAAAAGAAGAGCCCCTTTAAGTCCTCCACTGTTGGGATTGACAAAAAAGATGACACTCGCCACCACTTTGGGTGGTTTTGGCTTTTGGTGCAATGCTGCTGCGACTGTCGTCGGCAGCTCCACCGTGCCTTGTGTTTCTTCGGTTTGTTCTTCTCCCATGCTGTACTTTTTCTCCTCCTTCAACGGAGGAGGGCAAGGTGTTGATTGCTGGAGTAGCACCAGCTTCGAAGCTACAATAGAAAGTAGCTAGCTAGCTAGCAATGTAGATAGTTCGGTCTTGGGGTGCCTGCCCCCTCGAACAATAACAATGTTCTTTCTATCCCGGACTGCATGCATAACAGACCGGGTACTCGTACAGTAGATAGTACTGGTACGTACTGTAGTGGGCATGATAACTGAATACGTGGTGCACGCAATTTGAAAACCTCTGCTTCGCTGGTTCAGGTAGGCAACTGTGAAGGTTGCCGTGCGCGCGCTTCGCCGACGGTTTTGGAGGAAGCTATCTATGCGTTTGCATTGAACGCACATTATATCGTTGCGTATCTTCTGCATTAGACGCACACTATTTACAATTCCTTACTTCAATATGACGAATGATGGGATGGACCATGAAAGAAACACACACATCATTCAAAGTCGTCTCAATCAAGTCTCCATCTGCAGCGAACGACCACCATCGAAGAAGTCAATCCTTCTGCAACAGCTGCAGGGCAGCATATCCCATACTCTACGTACCTCAATCATTCACTCCCTGTATTCTTATATAACTAGGGGATCTGTAAGAAGCCCTCTTCTACGATCCATTGATTCAGGAGTCCTTTTTAAAAATCTCCAAATCGAAATTTAGAATGCCGATACCTACAATGAGCTGTGGAAGAAGGATCTTGGGCGCCAACCATGGTGCTCATGCCAATAATGGATTTTTCACAATGCTTTCACTGGCAATGGCCTTTGCGGCAATGCTTCCAACGACAAGCGGATACATCCATCATACTATTCGAACCAATCCACAGAATACCTTGCATCCCAGGAATCGAATACGTTTTTTACAGCCACTCTTTGCCACGGAGCCTGGACCTCCACAAGAAACCAAACCAGATTATGCCAATATTCATGGTCCCATGGGAAAAGAAATTGATGACATATTTTTGTCCATGTTTCGAACAAAATTATCCGAACAAGTAGGAATTGATTCCGACAAACCCAAGGTACGATCCGATAAACTACAATGTGCCAAGCAAGGTGTAGACACGAAGCAAAAGAAATACCCAACTATGTATTAGAGCAATTCCGTGTTCTAAAAGATGTTCCCTGCTTTTTGCTACAGACGGATTACACTGGCATTATGGATCTTGTCAAGGCCATGAATGCACGGTACTCGGATCGCACAGAAATACAGAAACGGTGTCAAAAAACACTCAGTGAGTCAGTCCGTCCTTCTTCTAAGTAGTTCTCATTATCATGGCTTGTATTGTATCATTGGATGCATTCCATATTCTATTTTGCTCACTCATTCTCGCGTTTTTCTGCGTTGGTTCAGGTCTATTGTTTCCTTCTTGGATGCCGCCTTCGTATGCCGTGCTCTTTTCCAAACCCTTTCCCGCCTTTTCATCACGAATGAATGCATGGGCAACTCGATGGGCTGGAACATGGCTCATGGGAGAATGTGAAGTCAATGACGTGGAAATTGATAATCAAGGGACTATTGGACGGAGTCAAGGGCTACTCGTCAAGCGATGTCGCTTTTTGGAAGAATCCCAATGTGCTTCTGTTTGCGTCAATTGTTGCAAGATACCGACCCAAAACTTTTTTCTACAAGAAATGGGGCTTCCACTGACCATGACACCGGATTATGAAACCTTTGAATGTCAATTTGCATTTGGGAAAGTTCCGGACGATGAAAGTGAAACACTGGCCAAGAGTACACCGTGTTTGTCGAAATGTCCTTCGGCGGGTGCCTTTCGGGAAAAGCATGAGAGTTATGCCGCTAGTAGTAGTGCGGGTAAGAAAGGTTTGAAGGAGCAATGCCAACTCATGGAAGAAGGCTGATCGATTTGGATTTAATAGCTAGCTTGTTTGTTGAAAGATACAAGCCACGTTGCAACTCTTTGTAGGTACTTTTGCAGCGCTACGATACGATGATTGTATGTTAGGCTGCGAATCAAAGATCTTGCTCGGAGGGATGGACGAGATTGGCCTGGCCGTTCATCAAAGAATTTATTTTAGGGTCTCCAGTGATCAGCAATATAGTCCGGCAAACGCCTATTTGGGAGATATGTTAATGATCCATTGGACTCCAAAATTAAATGCTGCCGGTTCGTCGTCTCCTTCCAGCTGAAATTCCTCGTCGAGCGTAATAATGACTGACTGTAGATTGTGGACACCAGGGAAAGGTATGATGGCTTGTTGAGGTACAACTAGCTCTTTGCCCGCTTCCAAAGTCCATTCTAAGCGTTGCGCTCCGACGATGTCAAAATACTTTTGCTTTTCAACTTCATACGTAAACTTGACAGACCGCGCTACAAATTGATTCCGAAGCGTGACCTTGAAGGGCACAATCTAAAGGAGCAGAGAAACAAAGGGATCAGTGTAAGGAATTCAACGCTCGCGCAACAAAACACGAGTTCCTGCGGATTCGTGGTGTTCAAAATCTCAAAACTTACCGCTGAACCGAGCCCGAAATCATGTGATACAGCGCTTGGGTAATCAGCGGAAATTGTAATCGGGCACTCCAATGTTTTGGTCGCCGGTCGAACTGGCACGGAGCGCAAATGGTGTTCCCCGTGTATTCTGGCGTTCCCGCTATTGCTGCTCCCACCACCAAGCTCAGCTGACCACGAACAAATGAGATTGATCTTTGTCGGGCCGCGGTCGGCCGGAAACAGCTTTGCAATGGAGGTGGCGTGTACGGCTCCGATGTCAACGTCATCGAAGGGGCCGTCTCCTGATATTCCACTCTCCTGCCGCTTTGTTCCAGTGTTTGCTTTTCGGATTGAGGAAATGGACTGTGGGTGCGCTTCTTCCCTGTCTTTGGCGGATTGGGCGCGAAGCAGGTCTATTTGGTGTCTCTTCCAGGTACCCTACACACAAACAATGGGGGCATGTGAGCAACTTCCGCATCTCAAGAATGAAACAGGCGTTGCAGCGTTGTTTACCTCAAATTTTGCACAGGCCTTTTCCAGGCAGAGATAATCGGCAGCAGGAGACTGCGCGACTTCCACTAAATTTGTCGTCTCTTCCAAAAAGGGGCATTCGCTGAGAAGGCACACGTTGCCTTCTTTTTCAAGCGAGATGAGACGATAGTGCACCGTCAATCGCTCACGCCAATCGACCTCCACACCTGCACCATCAGTTAACAAGATTTGGCCTGGCAGTCGTTCCAGGCGATAATGCCGGCTTACCAAGGTCAATTTTTCGAGCAAAATCTTGATGTCGCTGGGGCGGTCGTTCCGATGATTTGTCAGCTATGACAGAGAAGAAATGGGTTTGAATTAGAGTTTTGACGAATATCACAGACTCCATTGCAACTTCCCAAAAATGAATTCTCACCTCGACAGACAGTATGTACTCTGCCTTGTTCCATGTTGAAGGGAGAACGGAAGCTGTAAACGAGAGAGACGGGTACACTGGAACCTTGTACATTCTTTTCAGCCACCGATGTGGTGTGTTGTTGCTCGGTGGTGCTGTAGGGTCGTCCAACTCGTATCGATACAGCATGTAGAAATCTTTGGTCCCTCCTCCAACTCCGGTTTTGATTTGGATTGAGAGATCCACAGATTCACCGGGTTGAATCGACCCTTCTTGCTTGAGGTGAGAACCTTTGATTGGGAGCTCAAATAGCGTGCCTGTGGGACCGACACAACAGGATTTTGCCTGGTTCTCGAGTAACAGAACTTTCGAGCCAACGGCGTTCTCCTTGTCAAGAGCCGAGTCATCAATAGACGGAATGTGTATCCAAGGTAAGTTCGCTTTGAGTGAAATGGCCGTCGCTGCCGCTGTACCAATATTGGTCAGCCTGAGGGTCCAAGTTCCGGTCTGCCCGTGCAATAAATGATCTTGAGCATCTTCTTGCCCGCTCTCGCCCCCTTGCGGGATTAATTGAGAAGTCAAGCATGGCATGTCTTGCTTGATTGATGCTTTCAGCAGGATAGGCTCCGCTCTCACTACGACGATAAGTGACCAGTAAACACCACTGAGCAGTTATTGCACAAGGTGCAAACAAAAACAACAATGGAAGCATGACTTACCTCCTTTCGCTCGGTTACTTCTGGTGTTGTGCAGTAGCTTTCCCTCTACTTTGAATGGGTGGTACACCCAGACATCATCCAAGAGACGACTCCGGACACCCACAACCTCCAAATTACCTTCTACCAAAGGACAAATACCCAACGCAATTGAGGTTTGTCCTTGGGCTTCTAAACTCAAGCTCTGCTTGCTCACAACAAAATAAGGGCAATCCAAATCATGTCCAGCAGTCCAAGATCTATTCTCGCCACCGCTTTCTGGAGACAGCCGGGAGAACTCCGGGATCTCGAACTCTAGGTTGGAGCTTTGAAAATTCCACTTTTTAGGTTCCGGTTTGCTGGAAGTGATTCGTATCGCTTCTTGATTTGTAAAGAGACGACCCTCTTTGCTGGTCATTTGAGCCACAAGTTGAATATCTGCCATGTCCACGGGGATGCTCAGCGGATTGTTTAATGTGAAAACCACGCGCATGGGTTCACCTCGTGCTCGAATTGGCGACGGATCGCCCTTGTAGCTGCTGGAACGCTTGTTTCGTTCTATTAGATTGCGGTTCTGCTTGGCTTTGTCAACTTGCGCAATCACGCGTCGAATGTCGTAGTCGTCAATTCTTGCCAAGGCTTTAGTGGTTACGTCGTCGTCCAATTTTTGAACTTTGGTTGCTTCCGCAGCCCTTAATTCTGCCGTGGTCATTATTTTCAATTCCTCCCACGCGGCATCCGATCCTTTGTCGAGTGTCCCAAGTAGCGATGGACCATTGTCGGTACTACTTCCAGTCCAAGCTTCCGGTGTTTCTACGACAATGGAAGCATCGACGATGTTCGGTAGGCGTACGCGAGGTAATTCCAAAACTCGCTGTGCCCCTTTGGTGTACTGAATGACTTCGACGATTCCGTCCAATCGCTCTTGCCGGTATTTGTCTCGATCGGAATTCGACAGCTCCGCCGGTGCCGCCATGCGATCGGCTCCCACTAGCGCCTTTTTGGGGTGTTCATTACAAATAAAGAGCAAATTGTTGACAAACTTTTGTTGCGACTTGACCGAGACACTTCCACCGCTGGGAATTCCCACCAATTTGGCATATAGCTGAACGGACACGGACATGCGTCCCATCGAATACAGCTGCGCAGCCAATGCCGATCGTAAGTGATTGTGCAATTCACTCCAGGGTCTATCTCGATACAGATACAAGGCCGACGTGAAGCAACGAAAGGCGTGGGCTTCTTGGTTCGCCGTTCGGAACATATGCCCGCTCATGAGCATGTGAAAGGCATACTTCCGATACATGCCGGCATAGTGATATTGCGCCGAAGATTGCTCCAACAAGACGGCGGCCCCCAACGACGTTTCATGACTGGATGCACTTGCCAACAAATCGGCCACTTCCAAGTGTCGTCCCGACAATATCGTGTCGGAGCAAGACGACAACCACAAACAAAGGCGTGTCGCACATCGCGTGGCATGCGAAGCCGTGACGGGACGTGCATTTCGATTTTGTCCGTCCGGAGTGGGTCGCTCCTCTTCGGCAGCTTTGGAATAGGCCAAAAGAGCCGTTTCAATGTGACTGACAATATCCCGGGCCCGACTGTAGGGATCCAAAAAGTACATACACAAGGCCATCATTTCCTGGACGGACGCATAATGCATCATGGCCTTGTCGTGTTTGTAATCATCACGAATCAATCGATACATTCCCAACGCCGCGTCATAGTCTTTGACCAAAAATAGCGTATCCGCCAAAAGACGGGTTTGACTTTCAATGGTATCATGGCGATAGGCAATTTCACCCTTGGTCTTATTAATGGTATCTTCGGGATTGGCTTCTTTGGGTTTTCTCCAAAAGCTTTTCAAGACATTCTTGACACCCTTTTTCCGATCACTGACAATGACATTTAAATCCGACAATCGTCGTTCTAAGGATGGCAAGACACTGGAGGTTGTCAACGACTCCAAATATTGTCGCAAGGCCAGCCGATCGGAATGGGACAAACAATTGCCACATTGACCTCCGCCACCCCATTCGTCGGTGGTTTCTTCCCGACTTAACTGTAGTGCCGTTTGTGGCAAAATCCCATTCAATCGCAAAATACTGGCACTGGGACCAAAATGACGTTGCAATTGGGATCGCAAGCCCGCTTCATCCCAATCCCGGGGGCCTTGGACGGTATCATGCAATACCAAGGCTTCTTGTCGCAACAATTTGGGATCGTACAATCCATTGCTATAGGCGGGTGGCAAATAATGACGAGACCCCAATTCGCGCAAGGTATCCACGAGAGGATGTGATTCTTGGGTCGTACAAATGAGCAGGCAGACGGGAGGACAAGCCATTAGGTCATGAGGCAATTGATCGGTACTGGCATCCAAGCCGTACCGATATCGGAGTAACCATGGTATATTCAAGGGGGATGTCAAGGAAAAGGCATCTTTGACGACTTGCTCTTCGTGCAAGGTGCGGGCTTCAAAATCCGCCATGTAATCATGCGATTCGGGAGTCGACGTTTCTTGCAACAAGGCATCGACTTGATCCTCTAGTAAATTGAGTTCTTGCGCCAAATTTCCATCCGATGCCTGCAATTGGGCTTGATCTTGCAACAGCGACTGCGCCATTTCATACGACATGGGCCGTGCCAATTGATCGGGTGTGACAAATTCCAGAGGTACATCCTTCCAACCCAGGGACAAAGACTTGTTGGTAATGGATCGAAAGGGTGGAATGGCCCGGGTGGCATACTCCGGCAAGGTCCGGGCAATCCCTTGCAACATGTCGACCAATCGCAATTGATTTTTCCAAGCGATTTTATGAGCACTTTCCGTTCCCACCACCAAAATGGGTACGTGGCATTGTCGATGTGCCAAATACCGAATCGTGGATGGCAAATGGGCCGTCAAGGGAATGGCCGGTGGTTCTTGTTTGGGAGGAACCCATGTCGTCATATTGGTGGGTGGTGGTGAATTAGCTGTAGATGGTACAGCATTATTATTTGCAGTATTCGTGGTAGTATTGGTAGTGGCCGTATTACTGGTTGTCGCACTGAAATTGGAGGAGGAATCACTCTTGTATCCACTGCTGGAATAATAATTGTTCGGATTGGCCGCACTGCTGCTCGCACTGCTGGCAGCGCTGACATTACTGCCACTTCTTGTCGGCGTTGCAGCCGTAGGTGTAGGAGGGATGGGCGCTGTACTGGTACTGGTACTGGTGGTGGGTGTCTGTGGCTTGGCAGCCCCCGTCATGACGGGCGGCGGCGGCAACTGAACGGTCGTAGGCGTGGGTTGGAACGGCGGTGGCGCAGCCGCAAACGTCGCAGCAGCAGCAGCATTACTAGGACCAGTACTACTATTGGTAGGTACAGGAGAAGAAGCTGCGCTGCGACTGGTAGCGCTCATGGTTGGTGGAGGAGGCAATGGCAATTGATAGC
>ENA-ORBV01015584-ORBV01015584.1-microbial-mat-metagenome-genome-assembly--contig:-NODE-15584-length-11150-cov-10.747133_pt1 | contig 11150 bp, 8 predicted proteins | sample MGYA00237777_ERZ505514 | MGnify/ENA primary metagenome ERZ505514 (study PRJEB26160, sample SAMN06269048) | microbial mat metagenome | isolation source: Oligotrophic lake microbial mat | place...
GGTACAGTCTCCACACTGGGGCTGACACTGGACGGGAAGGTCACATCACCCGTAATATTGAGTGAATAGAAAGCCGCTTCTGTGCCGGTGTTCTTAACAATCAAGTGATAGTTATCATTGGTCTCGAAGGAACCCTGCCAGAAGAGTGGGTCATTCGTGATAAACTCGTTCTCGGTGCCGACGCCGGTTGCGTCAAAGTCCACATCATTGCGCCAGTCATTCAGATCTTCGGCGGACCAGACTTCAAAGCCCACAGAGCCAGTTTGCACATAGAGCGCAATATCAATCGCCGAGATGGCAGCGGTGAGCACACGCCCGCCTTCAAAGTATTGGCTGCGGTACATCTCTTGCCAGAGCGCGCCCATACGCATGGGATCGCGCCCCAACAGAAATTCGCGATAATGCTGGACTGCACCGGCCACCGCCAATTCGCGCCCCGATAGGCCCGATTCACCCCAGCCATAGATGCCCTCATCGGTCTCAACCTTGACCAAGCATTGATTGCGCGTGCCGACCCAGACGGGGTAGCACTTAATATCGGTAATTTTCATGAAATTCCTCAAGTGGTTCTTTGTTTTTGTGAATAGAGATTATGCCGATTGGTTATTTGGGCAACAAAACCCGGTGCAATTGTTCTTGTAGGTGCGGTTTGTAACCGCACAAGTCGGCATCGACCGCGATTGTGCGGTTACAAACCGCACCTACAAGAACAATTGCACCTGGTTTTGTTGCCGATATAACCAATCGGCATAATCTCTACTATAGATAAGTTGTGATGCGTTCCAAAAGGAATTTGTTGTGAGCGAAACAGCGTCCACCACCCAGCCCAGTGGCCCCTACTGTTACGCATATCCGCGCCCGGCAGTGACGGTGGATATTATTCTCTTCACCTTCTACGACAACGACCTGAAGGTGTTGCTGATCCAGCGCAAGCATTCACCGCACCAAGGATCGTGGTCGCTGCCGGGTGGCTTTGTGGACATTGACGAGGATCCCGAAGATGCGGCCATGCGTGAATTGGCGGAAGAAACCAATGTCACCGAGGTCTATCTAGAGCAGCTCTATACCTTTGGCGAGCCGGATCGTGACCCGCGCGGGCGGGTGATTACGATTGCCTACTTTGCGCTGCTCAGCGCCGATCAGGTGGCGCGCTTGCAGATCCAGAGCGCCTCGGACGCGCTTGTCGCCAAGTGGTGGAGCATGTATGCCTTGCCCATATTGGCCTTCGACCATGATCGCATTTTGCACTACGCCTTGCAGCGGCTGCGCTGGAAGCTGCAGCCGCTGCCAGCGACGCGCCCGAGGACACGCGCGTGGCCCTTGGTGTCGAAGGCGACCACGGGTTCGCGCAGCGGCATCGTCGCTGCTACCGATGCCGCTCCCGGCGCCGCTTCGAGGGCTCGCGCGGGCCCCAACATTCCGACTTCCCCGACGAAAAACCGCGCCCGGGCGCCCGCTTTGCCCGGATCGGCGGTCAACCACGCCACGGCTCCGACGAACGGCGGGGCCGCCGCGAGGCTGGGCTCACCGTGCAGGTGCGTGTCGGGGCCGTGGACCGGCTCCTCGGGCCCCAGGGGATCCCCCGCAGTGTCGACCCGCCCGAGCACGAGGCCCTGATTCCCGTGGCGGCCGTCGCGCCAAAGCGCCGCAAACCCCTCGGGTGTCGCGCACAGCCCCACTAGCACCTGCTCGGCTCCACCCCCCGCATCAGCGTGGGCAACCGTGTCCGCGACGCGGATGTCCCGCGCTTCGGGGTACTCCATGCCGGGTGCGCCCGCGGGGTGCTCCCAACCGACCGCGGCCGCGGCGGGTTGCGCGGCGGGCGCTTCGATCTGAGCAACGCAAGGATCCCCGCGCCCCGCGGGTGTGAAAAAAGCAAGTGCGAGGGCGAGCGGGAGGGCGGAACGCATGGGCGAGGTGCGGGGCGGTTGGGGCGGTTGCGGCGGAAAGCCTATCAACCCCCGGCGGGCCCGTTGGGCGCTTCGGCCATTGGAGCGCGCGTCGCTCGGGTATAATCATCGCCCCCTGCGGGCCAAGATGAGGCCGGGGAGCCAACAGGCGCACAGCGCCGCGAATCTGCCGCCGCGCCGTGCGTAGTAGAGGGACTGGTGGCCGGATCGCGCTCCCGTCCGGAGTGTGTTACCGCCCGAGCCTGTCCCCGACGACGCCGCACCCCTCCCACGCAGGCAGCCCCGTACCACCCAAGTAATCCCGACCGGACCGCGCCAATCTCGACACTGGCGGCACCGCGGGGACCAGAAACCGACGCCAGAAGCACCCTTCGAAAAATCTCAGTCGCCCCATTCCGCGGGCCGTTCCCCGACCCCCTGCCGGCCCAAGCCGGCCCTACGCCCTATGAAACTCGTCACCTGTTTGGCCGCTGCGGCGGCGACACCCCTCCTCTTCGCACTCGTCTCGACCGAGGAGAAGGTCGCCTTCTCCGTCGCGGAGGGCCTGTCGCTCGAGAAGTCATTCGCGATGTCCTCGGCGATGTCGATGGACAACTTCAACATGCTGATGAACGGCAATCCCCCCCCGTTCCCCATGGACATGGAGATGACCGTCGAGGCCAGCCAAACGGTCGAGGTCACCGACGAATACCTGGCGGTGGGCGATGGCCGCCCGACAAAGCTCAAGCGGACGTACAGCACCCTGGATCTCGGCGGAAAGTCCGAGATGGAAAACCCGATGACGGGCCCCATGTCCGCAGACACGTCGGGGGGCAGCGAGCTCGAGGGTTACGCGGTCCTGTTCGACTGGGACGCGCAGGCCAGTGAGTACGACGTGCGCTACGCGGACGAGAAGCAGGGCGACAGCGCGCTGCTCGACGGCCTCGAGGAAGACATGGACCTGCGCGCGCTGTTGCCCAACCGCCCCCTCGCGATTGGCGACACCTACGAGATCCCGCCGACCGGCCTCGTCGGCGTGCTGGCTCCGGGTGGCAACCTGCAGCTCAAGCCCGACGACGCCGAGGCCCAGCAAATGGGCATGGGCAGCGACCAGAACCTCGCCGACATGCTCGGCGAACTGACCGGCAGCGCGACGGGTGAACTGCTCGCGGTGCGCGAGGAGGACGGCCGTCGTATCGCGGTGATCCGCCTCAAGATCGACATCGAGAGCGCTCGCGACATGACCGAGGCCATGCAGACAATGATGGCGAACAACGAGGACGTCCCCGGCGGCATGGACGTCCAGTCCGCCGACGTGGAAATCACGATGCAGCTTGAGGGCGAGCTCACCTGGGATCTCGCGGGTGGTCACTTCGTGTCGCTCGAGCTGAAGGGCGACTTCAGCTCGACGGTCGACGTCGCGATGAGCATGGACCCCGGCACCGGCCCGATGAACATCGAGCAGACGATCGGGATGAGCGGCACCCAGTCCTACGTCTTCGCCACCACGCGCCTTTGATCCCCATCTGAGTCTCAAGCCATCTGACGCGGGTTAGGGTCCCGCCACGCGCGGGGCCCTAACCCCACACAACTCTCTCCGCGTCCCGCCGCCGTTCCCCATGAAACCGACCCACAGACTCGTCCTCGCGTTCGGCGCCGCCGGACTGCTTCTTGCTTGGAATCCCACCGACGCGGAGCCGCGTTTTGCGCCCCAGGTCGGCACCTCGGTCGCAAAGACGTTTGCGAGCGTCATGACCTTCGAGCTCGACGACCTGAGCGTGATGGTCGACGGGGAGAACGTCATGGGGATGATCGGCGTCCCCACGATGAGCATGACGTTGGATCGGACCATCACCGTCGAGGACGAGTACCGCTCGATGGGCGAAGGTCGCCCCTCGAAGGTCGTCCGCACCTTCGAGACACTCTTGACCAAGGCCGACGCCGACGTCGAAATGGCCGGGGAGAGCCAGACCGAAACCTCCGAGGGCAGCAGCGACCTCGAAGGGAAAGAGGTGGTGTTCACCTGGGACGAGGCCGCGGGTGAGCACACCGTCGAATGGGCACCCGACAACAGCGGCGACGCGGCGCTGCTCGATGGCCTCGAGGAGGACATGGACCTGCGCGTGTTCCTACCCGGGCGGGCGGTGAAAACGGGGGATTCGTGGGAACTCCCGCTGTCCATCGTCCAGCGCCTTTGGGCTCCAGGCGGTGACCTCGGCTGGAGCAGCGACGACAGCGACGAGCAGATGGAAGCCACGCTCAAGGCGTTCACCGGACAGTTTCTCGGCGACAGTCTCGAGCAGATGGTCACGGGCACCCGCACCGCGACATACCAGGGCATGCGCGAGCTCGAGGGTGTGAACGTCGCGGTGATCGCGATCACCATCGACCTCGAGATAGCGCTCGACATGGCCGACATGATCATGGAGCTCGTAGGCTCAATCGCGGAAATGCCCGCGGAGATCGACTTCGAGCTTACGCGCGCCACTTTCACGGGGTCGACCGCGTACGAAGGCGAGCTCCTGTGGAACATGACCGGCGGTTTTGTCCACTCTATGGAACTCGAAGGCACACTCGAGGGCTCGATGGACGTCGAACTCAGCGTCGACGCCATGGGTGAAACGACCGACGTTTCAGCCTCCGCAGTGTTCTCCGGAACCGAGCGCTCCACGGTGACCGCCCAGGGGCGGTGACGGGCACTGCACCGGGCGCTGCACCGGGCACTGCACCGGGCGCTGCACCGGGCGCTGCACCGGGCTCTGCACCGGGCGCGGACGGCGGGACCTCCCGCGCGATCCGCGCGGCGGCCGACCTCGTCGAAACGCGCGCCGCGTTCGAGGCCCACGAGATCCTCGAGCCCCTCTGGCTGGCCGCGCGGACGCACGACCGCGCGGCCGCCGACTTCCTGCGCGGCCTGATCCACCTGGCGGCGGCCGCCCACCATCGCGCGCGGGGCAACGCCCCAGGCGAGCGCGCCCAGCGGCAACGGGCGGCGCGGTTGCTCGGCCGCATTGCCGCACGCGCGCGCGGCCGTCAGCTTGGCTGGGACCGCGCCGCGCGTTCGGCCTGGTTCGCCGCGCTCGGAGCCGCGCCGCAAAGCTGAGCGCCGGCCGCGACCACCAGGCACCGGAGCGCGCGCGCCTGCAGGGCGAGCGGCAGGTGGCGCGTGGGCGCGACGTGCACAAACAGCCCCCGGGCTCCGTGCGCCCGCGCGGCGCCGAGAAGGTGGTAGTAGGTATGCTCGCAGACGTAGCCGCCGGCGTCCCCGCTGGGGCGCGGCCACGTGGCGGGAGCCCCCGACAGCGCGGCGAGGAGTGGCGCGAGTTCGAGCTCAGTGGCGCGCGCGAACGGTGTGTCTTCCGTCCGCGGCACCGCGACGCCGGGTGTGCCGTCGTTGTCGGGCCGCTGGGCCGTCGGGTCGCGGCGCGCGCGGCGCTCGATCCTCAAGTAGGGCCCGCGGTGGACACCCAGCCCGAGGACGAGGTCACAGGCGCCCTCCGCGAGCGCCGCATCGAGCTCCGGGCCGACCCGCGCGAACGCGACCGAGAGCACGCGGGCGCGGGCGCTCCAACCCGGGGGCGGCTCGTTCGCGAGCACGTGCGCGAGGCGCTCGCTCGGGTTCTCGGGGACACCAGGGAACGGGCCGAAGCCGGTGACGAGGAGTTGCAGCACGGGCGGGGAGCATAGCGCCCACGCGGTGGCGCCGGGCGACACACCCGGCCCGCGGCACTACACTCGTCCCGCGCGCCCAACGGGGTGCGGCCCCACTTGGGGCCAGCGCCCCCGCACCGCAGTCCGCGACCACCACGCCGGTCCGTCGAGCTGGCTGCCGTGTCCGCGCGCCGACCCCACGCCGGCATGACACCCCTTCCGCAAAGACCCCGCCGCGAACCCGTCCTCGTCGCCAATGGACAGGGCTTTTGGGGCGACTCGATCCTCGGTCCGATCCGGCTGGTTCGCGAGGGACCGCTGCACTACCTGACCCTCGATTACCTAGCCGAAGTCACGCTCAGCATCATGCAGAAGCTGCGCGGACGCGACCCGCAGAAGGGTTACGCGACCGACTTCGTTGCGCTGATCGACCGCATTGCGCCGGAGCTCGTCGCGCAGGGGATCCGCGTCGTCGCCAACGCCGGCGGAGTCAACCCGCAGGCGTGCATGGAGGCGGTGCTCGCCGTCCTCGCCAAACACGGCGCGAAGGGTGTGAAGGTTGCGATCGTCGAGGGCGATGACATCTACCCTGACCTCGACACGCTGCTCGCGTCCGGCGAGGGCCTTGGCAACATGGACACGGGACGACCCCTGATGGACGTGCGTGCGCGGGTGACGAGCGCCAACGTGTACCTCGGTGCGTTTCCCATCGCGCAGGCCCTCGACCAGGGTGCGCAGATCGTCATCACCGGGCGTGGCACGGATCCGGGGCTCGTGCTCGGGCCGCTCATCCACGAGTTCGGCTGGGGCCCGCAAGACTGGGACCTACTCGCGGCGGGCACGATCGCGGGCCACATCGTCGAGTGTGGAGCGCAGTGCACGGGTGGCAACTACACCGACTGGCGCCGCATCCCGGACATGGCGATGATCGGTTACCCGATCATCGAAGCCCACGCCGACGGATCGTTCGCGATCACTAAACACACGGGCACCGGTGGACGGATCGACCGCTCCACCGTCGTGCACCAGTTGTGCTACGAGATGGGTGATCCCGCCCGCTACCTGACCCCGGACGTGATTGCCGACTTCACCAGCGTGAAGATCGAAGACGACGGTCCCGACCGCGTGCGTGTGAGCGGAGCGAAAGGCGCTCCCGCCACACCGACCTACAAGGTCTCGTGCTCGTTCGAGGACGGCTGGAAAGCCACGGGCCAACTCACGATCAGCGGACCGGACGCGCTCGCGAAGGCCAAGCTGTGCGCACAGATCGTCTGGCAGCGGCTCGCGTACGACGGTTTCGAGTATGGCCCCAACGAGCGCATCGAGGAGTACCTGGGGGCCAATGTGTGCCACGCTGGCATTGCGGTGCCCGGCGCCAACGACCCCGCGGAAGTGGTCTTGCGCATGGGCGTCAAAGGCCCCGATCGGCGCAAGGTGGACCGTTTTGGCTCGGAGCTCGTGCCGCTCGTGACGAGCGGTCCCCCGGGTGTGACGGGTTTTGCGGGTGGGCGTCCCAAGGCCACCCAGATCATCGGCTTCTGGCCGGCGCTGCTCGACAAGAGCAAGGTTTCGACCAAGGTCACCGTGGTGGAGTCGTGAGCATGACACGGGTCAAGTTGGAGCGGATCGCGGCGGCGCGCTCGGGCGACAAGGGCGAAGGCTCGAACGTGGGTTTGATGGCGCGCTCCCCAGCCGCCTTCGCGTTCCTCGAACGCGCGTTGACCGAGGACGTCGTGCGGCGACACTTCGCGGGGATCAACGCGGGCGCGGTGAAGCGCTACGTCGCGCCGAACATGCAGGTTCTCAACTTCCTCCTTCTGGACAGCCTCGGGGGCGGCGGTTCGGCGTCGCTCAAGACCGACGCCCAGGGCAAGACCCACGGCCTCGCGCTCCTGCGCCTTGAGCTGGACGTGCCGGACGACGTGCTGGCGGCGACGCCGGCGCCTGCGCCGTGACGCTGCTCGACGACCTGAAAGCGCGCGCCCGCGCGCGCGACCAACGCATCGTCCTCGCGGAATCCTCGGACCCACGCGTGGTGCAGGCGGCGGGGGCGCTGGCGACCCAGGGGCTGGTGCGACCCGTGCTCGTGCGTCAAAAAGGTCTGGGCGCGATCCCCGCGGGTGTCGAGGTCGTCGACCCCTCAACCGACCCGCGCCGCGAAGCGTTTGCGGCGAGCCTCGTGGAGCGCAGGCGCAGCAAGGGCCTCGAGCTGGCCCAGGCGCGCGAACTGCTGATGAATCCCCTGCACTTCGCGGCGGCGATGCTGCGCCATGGCGATGCGGATGGCGCGGTCGCGGGCAGCATCGCGGCAACCGCCGACGTCTTGCGCGCGGGACTTTACGGCGTGGGGACCGCGCGCGGCCTGAGCACCGTTTCATCGTCGTTCCTGATGGTCATGGACCACGGACGCGGTTCCGCGCTGACGTTTGCCGACTGCGCCGTCGTGCCCGACCCGACCGCCGAACAGCTTGTCGACATCGCAATCAGCGCGGCGAGCACTCACCGCCGGCTCGTCGGCGAAACCCCGCGGGTCGCGCTCCTGTCGTTCTCGACGAAGGGCTCGGCGAGCCACGCGAAGGTCGACAAGGTGATCCACGCGGGCGAACTGCTGCGGGTGCGCGCACCGGACCTTTCGTGCGACTTCGAACTGCAAGTCGATGCGGCCATCGCACCGGAGGTGGCCGAACGCAAGGCGCCGCGCTCGCCCCTCGGCGGCCGCGCGAACGTGCTCGTGTTCCCCGACCTCGACGCCGGCAACATCGCCTACAAGTTGACGCAGCGCCTCGCCCACGCAGAGGCCATCGGCCCGCTCGTGCAGGGGCTCGCAAAGCCGTTCATGGACCTGTCGCGCGGCTGCACACCCGCGGACATCGTCCACGTGGCGTGCATTGCGGCGCTGCTCGCGGAGTAACCCCGGTTGCGCGCCCCGGCTCGGACCAACCCGGGCTGAGCGCCTCAGGCGGCGGGCCGCAGCTTGGGCGCAAGCACCCAAGCACCCGCGTAGATCGTTGCGGCGATCCAGATCACCGCGCTGAAGCCGAAGGCGATCGAGAGCACGATCGTCAGCACGCTCCCGATCACGGACGTGTAGCCGTTGACACCCCAGGCCCATGCGGTGAGGCGGCTGTCGCCGCGTGCAATACGCGCAAGCCCGAGCGGGAAGGGCATGCCCATCGCGAGGCCGAGCGGCGCAAGCAGCATGAGCGACACCACGATCCGCATCGGGGTCGACCACATCAGCGTGGCGTCGAAGATCACACCCGAGACCCACGGGAACAGGACGGCGAACAAAACGACGACGCCAAGGGCGCGCCGGGGCTCTTTCACGCGGCCCGAAAGCGCGCTGCCAACACCGCTGAAGATCAGGATGCCGAACAGGACGACCGCCAGGGAATACAGCGGGTTGCCGAGGTAGAGGATGAACCGCTGGGCGAGCACGACCTCCACGAGGATGAAACCGCTGCCGAGGGCCGCGAAATAACCCAGCACCGGCAACGTGCGGCTGCCGGGGAGGTCGCGCGCGAGTCGGCGCAAGGGCGCGATCACGAAGAACCACGCCACACCAGCCAAGAGGACCAGCAGCACCATCAGGATGCCGTGTGCCGTGATGCCGCCGAGCGGGTTGAAGAAACTCTCGCGCTCGAACAGGTGGCGGAAGCGCGACACCTCGAAGAAGAACGGACGGTCGTCGCGCGGCGGCGAGACGTCGTAGGGATAGTCCGCGTAGAACTTGGCTTTGTCCGGCGCCGCGGCAAACGCTTCCCACTGGTTCTGGATCGGCTCCCGAGTCACCGGGTGGTTCCAGGGCGAAGGCCGCAGCGGGTGGTAAAGCGGGCGGAACGCGAGCGCTTCGCACGTCGTGTCCAGGGTCGCGAGCTCGGCGTCGGTGAACGGGTCCTTGCCGAACAGGATCACGCTGAAACCGCGGCTTTCCACCAGGTAGAGGTGCCGCGCGGGATCCTCGATGCCCGCGTTCTGAAGCGCGGTGTAAGCGAGCGTGAACAGGCGCAACGTCTCGCGCGGGTGGCCGGTTTTTTGGTCCGGCAGCACCCAGCGGGTGAGCGTGACGAGGCCGCCCGGATTTGTGCGCTCAAGGTAGGTTTCGAACGCCTCGATGGTGTAGAGGAAGTTCTCGCTGAGCGTGAACGCGCCGGCTTGGGTGGTGCTTGCCGTGTCGACACCCGACAGTTGGACGATGTCGTAGGTACGCAGGTCGCGCTCGAGGAAGTGGCGTCCTTCGGCGACATGGATCTCGACGTGCGGACTCGCTTCGGGGTCGTAGAGCCGCCCTTGGAAGTCGAGGAACGCGGTTTTGACCGCGCGCACGACACCCGGATTGATCTCGACCCCCACGATGCGCTTCGCTCCAAAGCGCTCGGCCGTCATGAGGTCCATGCCGCCGCCGGCACCGATGCACAGGATCTCGGCCCCCGGGCGAATGCGGTGCACGAGGCCCGCCGGCAGGTACTCGAGCACCTCGTGCGGACGGCCATCCCCCGCTTCGTCGTAACGGCGCCACTCGGGCACGTTGGTCATGGCCCAGGAATCGATCGTGATTCCCTTCTGGCGCGGCATATCACCCTGGAAGCGCGACGAAAGGCCCCACAATCCCCAGGGCGGCAGGCTGCGCGGCCACGTGAACGCGTCGACGCGCGAAAGCGAAGTCCACTCGGTGAACTCGACGAGCGACGTGGGCCGCGAGACCGCCTTGCCGTCTGGCCCGCGCGGAATCTGCTCCGGATCGACACGCACCGTGTCGCCGAAGGGCGTCTTTGCGAACAGGCCCTCGGGACCGAACTCGTAACTCGTGTAGACGAGCTCATCGCCGTTGTTGAGGATCGCGAGCTGGGGCCGGTTCTCCCGATCCCACTTCTCCACGTGGGATAGCGGTTTGCTCGAGGGCGCCGCAAGGTGCAAGACACCTTCGCGCCCGGGCGTCCCGAGCACCAGCGCGATCGCGAGCGCGGCCGCCGCCGGAACGTGCAGGGATGCGCGTCCGCCATCGAGCGCGAAGCAGAGGCCTCCGAGTGCGACCAGCAACGCCGAAACCAGCACGACGTCGGGCGCCGACAGGTTGAATCCGTCGAACAGCGCGATCGCGAGGCCGCAGCCCGCGCCGGATCCCAGGAGATTCGCGCTGTAGACCTTGGCCGCGCGCTCGCGGTGGAGCGTCAACGTGGCGCTCACTGCCGCTCCCATGAAAAAGAACGGCAGGATCAGCGCGAGGATGATGAAGACTAACGCGCCCTCGTTGCGGTCCGCGATCAGCGAAAACGCGTCGACGCGCGTGTGCACGACGAGCCACAGGGTCGCCGCACTCGCGAGGGCCGCCCAACCGGATAGGCGCGCAAAAAGCGCTCCCCCGCCGAGTACGAGGTCGGGCCAGCGCGCCAGCACCACGCCGCTGATCGCAAACCCGAGCATCGCGATCGAGATGACGAGGAAGCCGAAGTGGTACCAAAGAACAATCGAGAAGATTTTGGTCAGCGCGATCTGCTGCAACAGCAGGCCTGCGGAAACCAGGAACAGCGCCAGCAGTCGGCCGGCGGGCACGGGGGCATGGTCGGGGCTAAGGGACCCCGCGACTTCGGCGCGCATGGGGGGATGTCT
>ENA-ORBV01015586-ORBV01015586.1-microbial-mat-metagenome-genome-assembly--contig:-NODE-15586-length-11149-cov-5.681087_pt1 | contig 11149 bp, 8 predicted proteins | sample MGYA00237777_ERZ505514 | MGnify/ENA primary metagenome ERZ505514 (study PRJEB26160, sample SAMN06269048) | microbial mat metagenome | isolation source: Oligotrophic lake microbial mat | place...
CCCAGAGGCCGACCGCTGCGGAGAGAACAGCCCCGGAAACAACGGCGGGAAATCGGATGGCGAACTCGGTGGTGCCGAAGAGAGCGGTCGACGCTCGGATAAGCCAGGCGATACCGGGGCCTTTGGAGTAGTACGAAAGGTCCAGATGACGCGACCATTCCCAGTAAAAGGCTTCATCTTCGGCGAGGGTGTAGGGGCAGAGGAACGCGAGATAGATGATGCGGGCCAGCGCGGTCACTACGACAAGGGCCCACAGGGATGACGGGCGGGATGCGAAGGACCAGTAGGTGTTGGGTTCGTGCGCGGGCGACTCCGGGGTGAGAACCGCGGAGTTCGGGTCATCGGTCGGGCGGGTGTGCATTCAGTGGCGCGCGAGGCGGCGGTAGAGGAACAGGGTGTAAAGGCCCAGGAGTGCCACGCCGCCCCAGAGGAGGAAAAGACCGCGCGGGCCGGTGCCTTGGGTGACCTGCTCACCGCCCGAGATGGTGATGATGCAGAGAAGGGCGGGCAGGAAACACCAGAGATATACGGTGAGGGGTGTGCGGCGGGTGAGTGTGAGCGCGGCGATGGCGCCGGTCAGGACCATGAGGCCGCACGCGACGGTTCGGGCCATTCGCTCGTTGATGCGGGCGAGAACGGTGTTGTTGAGGTTGACGATCTTGCGCCGGAGTTCGTTGGCGAAGCCCTGAACGCCGTCGTCGGCGAGACGGCCGTTGGCGCGTTCCAGCAGTTGGAACGTGCCGAGATTCAGCATGGCGTTCAGGACATCACCGGGGGGCGTCAGGGACGCAAGCGTGATCTCGGCCCGCGGTGCGGAGAGCGAAGCGGAGGGATCCGCGGCGTCGCGGGTTCTGGCGTTCAAGAACTCGAGTCTGAAGTCGAAGCGGCGGGCGTATCGATCGGTGCCGATGTCGGTGATGAGAAAGACATCATCGGCGGTGATGCGGGTGCGTTCGAGGCTCTCCGGGCCGCCCCGGACGAAGGTCGCGCTCACCTCGGATTCGCCCGCGGGCGGCAGGACGCGCCAGCCGCGGGGTTCCCACGTGAGGCCGCCGGTGGCGACGTCCACGCTGCGGCCGCGTGAATCGGTGAGTTGGAAGGTGGACGAAGCGGTGGCACGGTCGGCGAGGGCTTCGCGTCCGGCGCGTTCGGCGAGGGCGTAGGCGAGATCGCGGCGGGGAAAATCGATGCCGCTCATGCGTTCGGGAACGGCTCTGAGGCCTCGCATCTCGCCGAACGTGAGGAAAGACGGCTTGTCGCGGAAGGGGTCCGGGGTGTTCCAGCGGAGCGTCATGTCCTTGCCGCCGGCGGTCCAGTCGCCCTGGCGAACCGCGACGACATCATCCATCCGCATGACGATGCGTGATTGTCCGGCGGCGCCGCCCGCCCTCGATTGCTCGGTCTCTTCGGCGGGGAAGAGCCACATCTCGGCGGTGGCGGAGGAGACCTCGGTCTCGGGGCTTCCGTTGGCGTCGAGTTCGAGGGCGGCGAAGTTGCGGAAGGCGAGCACATCGAGTGCGCCCGAGGAGGCTTCGGGACCGAAGCTGCGGGCCGCATCGGCATAGATGAGCATGCCTTTTTGCTGGACGGCGTTGCCACGGGCGATCTGGCGGGCGAACATCTTTGAGACGTCGACGGTGACCATCTGCTGCATGCCCCGCAGGAAGCGCGGGATCACCTGGTCGGAGAGAAGCGCGACCACGGCCATGAGGATGACCGCGGCGATGACGGCCGGCGTGAGGATGGACCGGTGTGAGAGGCCGCCGGAGTGCGCGGCGACCGCCTCGTGATCGACGGCCATGCGGTGATAGACGAGCGTGGCCGCGAAACCCGCGGCGAAGGGGAGCGCGTAGGCCATCATGGGGGCGACGGCCAGAAGCATGAAGCGCAGGGCGTCCGGGGCGTCGAGCTTGCCCTCGGCGAGGGGCTTGACCGTCGCGGCGAAGGCGATGACGAAGACCAGGACGGCGGCGGAGAGCAAGACGAGGCGCAAGAGGTGGCCGACGACGGAGGACCAGAGAGTGATGGGGAGGCGGAGTGGCATAGGGGATCAAAGACGGTATCACCGCGCCCGCACACGATCCGATTCAACAGGGAACGCTCGCTCCGATCGTTTGGTCGGTCGCCGAACACCACATCATGAGCCGCGAACAACTGCTCGAACGGGTGTTCGGTTGTTGCTCCGCCGGTCAACGTAACTGCGAAACGTCCACCGTCCCGTCCGGGCGATCTTTGACGGCGAAACCCAGCGCTGCGAGCCGGTCACGGATGGCGTCAGACGCCTTGAAGTCTTTCGCAGCGCGAGCGGCCTTTCGTTCAGCGAGCAGATTCTCCACCGTCGAGTCGAGTTTCAATGTGGCGGGCTGACCGAGCCCGAAGAGACCGAGCACGCTGTCGATGGTGTCGAACGTATCAGCGTCCTGGTGGCAGCCGTTACCTGCTTCACCCACCCACTGATGCACGGCGGCGATGGCTTCCGAGATGTTCAGATCATTGTGCATGGCCTCGGCAAAGCGGTCCAGCACGGAGCGATCAACGGTGATCCCTCCGGCCGCCGATTCCAGAGCGTTTTTCCGGAAGTTTCGCCAGCGGTCGATGGTCCGCTGTGCGCTCTTGAGCCCGTGCATCGTGAAATCCGCGTTCGATCGGTAATGTGTCCCGATGAGCGCGAGCCGCAGCGCGGCGGGCTCGATGCCTTTGTCGAACAGATCGCGGGCGGTAAAAAAATTGCCCTTGCTCTTGCTCATCTTGGTGCCTTCGACCAGCAGGAAGCGCGGGTGGAACCACATCGAGGCGAAGGAACCCGAGTCGGGTTCGGCGTTGAACGCGCAGCAACTCTGAGCGACCTCGCACTCGTGGTGGGGGAAGATGTTGTCCTCACCGCCCGAGTGAAGGTCGATGATCGATTGCCCGCTGGGGGCGACGAATGCGTGCAGTCCGTCGGCGTGGTCCAACCCGGCCAGGCGGGCAACGCTCATCACCGTGCACTCGATGTGCCAGCCGGGGTAGCCCCAGCCCCACGGGCTCTCCCACTTCATGATGTGCGAAGCGTCTTCTTTCCAGAGCAGGAAGTCCGCGGGATGGCGTTTCGCGGACTGGTTCGCCGCAGAGATACGGCCGCCTTGGCCTTCGCGGAGTTTGTCGAGGGTGTTGCCCGACAGGCGGCCGTACGGGGCGAATTTCTGAACGTCGAAATAGACTGCGCGGGAACCGGGGTCGCCGGCCTGGTAGGCGTAGCCGCGCTCGAGGAGGCGGGCGGTAACGGCGATCATGCCGGGGACGTTCTCGGTCGCGCGGGGCATGAGGGTGGGATCGGTTTGGGCTTCAATCGCGAGTTTGAGGCCCAAGGCCCGGGCGTCCGTGCGAAAACGGTCTTCATAGAAGCGGGCGATCTGGTAGGGGTCGCCGGGGTTGATGGTGGTGCCGGCGGGGAGTTTTCCTGACTTCTTGGCTTCTTCCAAGCGGCGACCGGCCACCGCCATTCGGTCTTCACCGGCCTCGCCGCCCTCGGCATCGTCGGTCATATGGCCGACATCGGTGATGTTCATGACGTGGGTCACCCGGCGCGGACCGGTGTGGATGCCAAGGGCGGTTGAGAGTTGGCAGAGCGGGCTTTCGATAAAGCGGCGCAGCAGATCGGCCGCGAGGAAGGATCGGAAGTTGCCGATGTGGGCATCGTCGTAGACCGTGGGGCCGCAGGTGTAGAAGGTGACAGCCGCGGGGTTTTGCGGGACGAACGGCTCGGTGCGGCGGGTCAAGGAATTGAAGAGCGACAGGGGCATTCGGGCGGAAGGGTAGGAAAAAAGGGGGCGGGCCGCCGGTCGGCCGTTTTCGATCGGCCCGTTTGTTCCAGGTGATGCGGATTCGGGCGGAGCGACGTTACCGATCGGGGTGACCTGCACGGTGGATCGGCGGATGGCGGCGGCCGAGAATGTGAAGGTGGCGCGAAGATTCTGGCTGGTAGTGCCGGATGGTGAGATCACCGGTCGGAGCCGCGGTACGGTGTGACCCATGAAACGCCGCCTAATCGCTCTGTTGGCCGCGACCGTTTGCGCGGGAGTCAGCGGATGCACAGCCCGGTCACCGACTGGGACGCCGGAGAGTGGCGCTGCCATCGGACAGCCCGGAAGTCTCCGAGACCATCGCCTCGACCACGTCCAGTTCATCGGTAGTCATAACAGTTTCAAACTGGCACCACAGCCAGAACTGCGGGAGGCCATGCGGCCCTTCTATGGCGGAGTCGATGCGATCAATTACGCGCACCTGCCCTTCAGCGATCAACTAAATCTGGGTCTGCGGAACTTGGAACTGGATGTATTCTTCGATCCCACGGGCGGCCTCTATGCCGAACCCATGGGGCATCGGCTGCTGAGGGCCAACGGGGTCGAGCCTTGGCCACGGACGGACGTTGAAGCACTTTACACTCCCGGGTTCAAGGTCCTGCACGATGCGGACTTTGATTTTCGCACCTCGCACATCGCCTTTGAGGGCTGCTTGCGGGAACTGCGTCGGTGGTCGGAAGCGAACCCCGGACACACGCCGATTGTGGTGACGATGAACACGAAGCAGTCGGCCAGCAAGGTGCCCGGGGCGGTAAAGCCAGCCGCGTTCGACGATGAAGCACTCCGATCGCTGGACGCGACGGTGACGATGGGCTTGGGGCGGGGGCGAGTATTGACGCCGGACGATGTTCGCGGCGAGGCAACGACCCTGCGCGATGCGGTGACGACGAGGGGGTGGCCGACGCTGGCGGCCGCGGCCGGGCGGTTTGTATTCGTGCTGGATGAGGGCGGTGCCACGCGGGACCGGTATCTGAAGTTGTTCCCGGGACTGCGTCGGGCGGTGTACTTTGCAGATGTAGAGCCGTCGGAAGCCGAGGCGGCGATCTTTGTGATGAACGATCCGGTGCGCGACGAGGCCAAGATCCGAGACTTGGTGAGGCAGGGCTTCATGGTTCGGACGCGTGCCGATGCCGACACGAAAGAGGCCCGGGCGAACGATCTGTCGAGGTTCGAAGCCGCGCAACGCAGCGGAGCCCAGGTGATCACGACGGACTACTACATCCCGGATCGCTTGATCGACGACCGCTACATCGTGCGGTTTGAAGGCGGTGGCTTGATCCGTGCGAACCCGGTGACCGGGAAGTGAACAGAGGCCTAGAGGGTGTGGGCCTTGAGACTGGGGGCTTGGGGTGGCGCGGGTGTGCGAAATGCCGGCTGCCCTCGGACAAGGCCCACACGTGAGAAATCAGGACACGGTTTGTGCCGTCACCGTTGAAACTTCCGGTGAAAGGGGATATCCCGTTTGCGTCGCGAGACGCACGACCGCGCCGAAATCATCGCAACGAGAGATTCTTTTGGCAGCGGCTTTAGCAAGCGGAAGGCCGTGCCGAATCATCTGAAGTTCGCCGACCATGCGTCGCCCGTATGCATCTTGCTGCCACCGAGCGAACTTCGCGCGGGGGCCATTGAGCTCGATCCGGTGTTGGATGAGGTTGAAGGGAACAGCGTCAATCGCCTACGAATTCAATGTCTTCCACGGCCCGCCCGGGGAATTCGCGACCCATGCAAACCTCAGGCCGTAGGTCGCTCGCGCTGCGGAATGAATGAGCGCCTTCGCGTATGGAATTGTGCCCGCCGCCGTCCTGCGGATACGCCGGGCGACCGAGATTCGACTGGCGATCGTTCCTTGTTCGTGATCCTGACCCGAGAACACGATCCAATTGTCAACGGACCTCAGCCACGCGTCGAACCCTTGTTGATTGTTGTACTCGCCGCGACAACGTCTCGAGTCCGACGAGGTCGAAAAGGTCGTGCTACGGCGGCCGGGAATCTGAAGGGACACAGCCCATCAATCATGGCGAAGGCACGCCGGGCGGCGAGCACTTCCATCGGCGACAGGTGCATCGGGTTCGTTCGTTTCATTGCCACCTCGCCAAGCGGAGCGGGCCTGCAAACCCGGACTTGCGTCGCCAATCGCTCTGCCGCATTCTACATCCCGGTCCAGCCACCTCACTTCTTATATCGCCGCGGAAATGCTCACGCCGGCCCTACCCCGACGCCCGAGTGAAACTCAGGTGTGCCGACCCGCTTCGAGCAGTTCCAAGAACTTGGCCCGAACGAAGGGGTTCAAGTCTGCCGCGAATGATTCCGGCAGTTTGAGGACGCGTGTGAGTTCGAGGACGTCCGAAAGATCGCGAAGGCGGCCGGGGTTAGTCATTCCCGAGGCGAGTTTGAGTTCGATGAGCGTGAGAAGGTTGAGGTAGTTCACGCCGTCTTCCACATGTGAAACCAGAGCGGGGTCGGGGAACACAACAGGCTTTGGGCGCCCGTCGCCGGGGAAGTCACCCGTGAGCAGGAACTGGATCCGAACTCCGGTGTTGGCGTCTCGCAGCGAACGGCTCTGCGCGAACGTGTGGAAGTAGTCAAGGCCCGACAGTCGGGAATGGATCGTTTCAAGCCCACTCGGTGTAACGAGGATGTCCACTTCCTCGGTGAAGCGACGCAAACCGTGGTGGAAGAGGGCCATGCCGCCCACCACGGCGTAAGGAACGGTCAGTTCATCCAAGCGAGCGGCGATACGGCGCAGAGCATCGTGCACAGCGCTGCGGTCTTCGAAGTGGCGGCTGCCCTCGGACAAGGCCCACACTTTCTCGCGGTCGAGGCGGTCCTCGTAGGTGGTCAGCGGAGCCGGGGATGTGGGCGGCACCCCGGCATGCCGGGGTCGGCCTGTGCTTCTTTCACCGAACATCATGCAGCACCGCCGTATTCAATCCGCCCACACATTCGTCGTCCGACCTTCCAGAATCTCCGTGACCTGGCGCGGGGCACCGTTCGCATGGGCGTAGGGCTGGGCGTTCGGGTTGGAAGGGGCGCCGTTGGGCATTCCGTTGCTTTGGTGCTGACCGTGGGAATGGGGGAAATGGTCGCCCTGCCAACTGTCGGGGTACGCGGCGTCGTCGATGCCCAGCGCAGCCTTGGTCGGGAACAACGGCCGGAAGGTGTCGCACATGACTGCGAGTTCGTTGGTGAAGGTGGCACCCAGAGACTTTTCGACCGTGCCCGGGTGCGGGCCGTGGGGGATGCCTTGCGGGTGGGCGGTGATCGAGCCCTGCTCGATCCCTTTGCGGGCCTTGTAATTGCCCTCGACGTAGTACAGCACTTCGTCGGAATCGAGGTTGCTGTGGTTGTACGGCACGGGGATCGCGCCCGGGTGCCAATCGAGCATGCGCGGGCAGAATGAACAGATGACGAAGTTGTGGGCCTCGAACGTCTGGTGGATCGGCGGGGGCATGTGCAGTTTGCCGGTGATCGGGGCGAAGTCGTCGATGTTGAAAATGTATGGGTAGTAGCAGCCATCCCAACCGACGAGATCGAGCGGGTGGTAGGAATACATGTAGGAGTGGACGCTGTTTCGGGCCTTGATGCGGACCTCGAACTGGCCCTTCTGATCGAAGGTCAGGGGCAACTCGGGCATCCGGAGATCGCGCTCGCAATAGGGGCTGTGTTCGAGGAACTGGCTGGTCTGCTTGCTCACATAGCGGGGCGGCGGGCCGATGTGGCTGCCGTTGGCGGTCTCGATGACGAGGAACTTGCCCCAGGGCATCTCGGGCGTGCCGAGTTTCCACTGTTCGAGAGTCGGGTCCGCATCCGCTGGTTTGGCGACGGCGATCGGCGCATCAAAGACCATCTGATACGTCACACCCTTCGGGATGATGATGTAGTCCTTCGGCCCGAACCTGAGCGTCCCCATCAGCGTGAAGCAGGTGCCTGACCCGAAGTGCACGAAGATGCACTCATCGCCTTGGGCGTTCTTGAAGTGGTATCCCATCTGCTCGACGGGGTTGCACAGGCTCATCTCGCAGTCGGCGTTGCCGAAGAGGACCACCCGCCCGGTCACCGGATCGCCGTTGGGAGCGAGTTTCGCGGTCTTGAGGTGCCGCATCCGCATCGTGCCCTCTTCGACGTACTCCGCCTTGGTCGAGTAGAGCGACTTCCAGCCGCTGACCTGCGTCGGGGGGTTGATGTGGTACATCGTGCTGGTGGGGCCGACGAAGCCTTCGGTGCCGAAGAGTTCCTCGCTGTACAGGGCACCATCGGGCCGGCGGAACTGCACGTGGCGTTTTTTGGGGAGATTTCCGAGTTTGATGTAATACGCCATGGATCGAACCTCCGGGCGGGTGGACAACCGCCACGGAGTTTATGCGGCCGAGCGACGGCGGCCGCGTTTGGGGGGGAATCGGCGATCGGGCATTTGGCCGAATCCCAAACGCCAAACGCCAAATGCCCGATAGCCTTTCTCCGGCCGATGGCTTCTCTCCCTGCGGCCTATGTCGCCATCAGGCGTTCGATCCCTTCGACCACGGTGTGCAGGGCGAGCATGTGGAGTTCCTGGATTCGGTCCGAGGTTTCGCCGGGGACCACCACGCATTCATCACAGAGGGGTTTCACGGCCCCACCACCCTTGCCAAGCAGGCCGAAGACCCACATGTGCTTCTCACGGCCGGCTTTCGCGGCATTCAAAATGTTCGGGGAATTGCCGCTGGTGCTGAGCAGGATCAGCACGTCGCCGGGCTTTCCGAGCGCCTCGATGCCGCGGCTAAAGACAAACTCGAAACCGTAATCGTTGGCGGTGCACGTGATATGCCCCGCGTCCGAGAGGGCGATGGCCGGCAGGGGCGGGCGGTCGTTCCGGAAGCGACCGGTGAGTTCTTCGGCGAAGTGGGTGGCATCGCACAAACTCCCGCCGTTGCCGCAGATCATCACTTTCGCACCGTCCTTGAAGGCGGCGGAGCAGCGAACAGTGAGATTCCAGATCTGCAAAATGGCCTGTTCGTCGGAGCGCAGCGTGTCAAGAAGCCGGGCGGCGCTCATGAACGAGGAATGAAACCAGTCGGGGAGGCGGCTCATCTCGGAAGTCTATTGAGGCTGCCCCGGTTTGGTTGAAATGGGTGCCGTCGCCAATTCGGAAGAATTGGGTGGTTTCCGTTGCATCCTGCCGGTACAGAGTGTCGAAGAGGCTGTATGCTTCGGTTCGGGGGATGGCGGGGTGCGGGTGCAATCGATGCAGCAACAGATTGATCCATTCCAAAGACAGTTTCTCGGTCAGTACCTCGCGGTCGAGGCGCGATCGATCGCTGCGGCCGCCGCGGATCGGCTGATCGATCGCCATCCGGCGTTGGCGGCGCGGTTTTCGCCGATGCCGGAAGCCAAGTGGCGGGTTCATCTGGAAGGCTGGGCGACGGACCTTGCCGCGGCGATCAATGTGGGCTGGCCCGACGTGTTCACCTCGCGATTGCGGTGGTGCGCTGTGGCGTTTTCGGCCCGCGAGGTGCCGATCGCCGACTTGGCCGCGGCGTTTGAGGCGTTCAAGCACGCCTTGGACCGGCATGTTCCGAAAGAAGATGCGCCGCTCCTTCTTCCCTATTTCGATGCGGCGGAGACGTTTTTGCGGGCACCCAATCTGGACAAGGTTCCGGAGGCGGCCGCGGGCAGATTATCGGGGCTGGCGATGGCGTTTCTCGTCGCCATCCTTGAAGGCGACCGGGCCCGGGCGTCCGGAATGATCATGGACGCGGTGAGCGGCGGGTCGTTGCCGGCCAAGTCGGTGTACACGGAGATAGTGGTCCCTGTCATGCGGGAGGTCGGGCGTTTATGGCACTTGGGCGAGATGTCGATCGCGGAGGAACACTTTGCTTCTGCCACGGTGATCACGGTGCTGGGGCGTCTTCAGGCATTCATGCCCGCCAAGCCGCCCAACGGCAAGACCCTGCTGTCGGCTTCGGTTGAGGGGAATTCGCACGATATCGGGATTCAGATATTGTCGGACGTTTTCGAGTCCGAGGGATGGCGGACGATTTACCTGGGCGGGCCGGTTCCGGTCGAGGATATCGCCGCTGCGGTGGTGGATTTCAGCGTTGATCTGGTGGCCCTCTCGGCGACGCTTTCGCAGCACCTGAGCACCTTGGGAGACGCGGTGGCCGCGGTCAAGTCGGCCCGTCCGGAGAATCCGCCGCGGGTGATGGTGGGTGGCGCTGCCCTCGCGCTTGCGCCCAACGCGTGGAAGGAACTGGGGGCCGACGCATGGGGCAAAAGCCTGGAAGACGCGGTGCGGGTCGCCGCTGAAATGTTCGGACTCGGGCACGATCGGCCGTCCGGTCGGTAACAGCGGCTTATACCATCCTCTCGAATATGCCGCCGACCACTGAAGGACCGGTTTCTGAGCCAGGGCGTGAGAAGCCGCCCGAGGTGGACGCCTCGCTGTACCTGCACCCGCAGACTTTGGCCAAACTGGGGTCGTTCGAGTTGCGGGCGAAGATGATCGTGGAGGGGCTCTCCAGCGGAACCCACCGATCGCCGTTTCAAGGATTCTCGATCGAGTTCGCCCAGCACCGCCCGTATGTTCCGGGGGATGATCTCCGCCGCCTGGATTGGAAGGTCTTCGGGCGAACAGATAAATTGCAATTGAAGCAGTACCACCAGGAAACGAATCTGGACCTCGTGATTCTGGTGGATTCGTCGGGCTCGATGATGTATGGGAGCCGGAGTTTCGAGGATGCCTCTGGGGTGGGGAACAAGGTGAGTCTGGACGGTCGGCCGACGTGGAGCAAATACGACCACGCGACGGCGTTGGCGGCGGCCTTGGCGTACATCACGCTGAAGCAGGGCGACCGCGTCGGACTCACGATCTTTTCCGACGGGGTGCGTCAGACGCTGCGGCGCTCGAGCAGCCAAGGAACGTGGCGGCAGGTGGTGGGCGCCTTGGCGACGCACCCGATGGACGCCGCGAACGTGGGAACGAAGACAGACTTTGCGCGGACGATCGGCCAACTGCTGCCGAAACTCTCGAACCGCTGCATCATCGCGGTAATCTCGGATTTTTTCTCGGACACGCAGCCCTTGGAGGTCGCCTTGGGACGAGTCCGGCATGCCAAACACGACCTCATCGCCTTCCAGGTTCTGGATCGTGACGAGGAGCGGTTTGAGTTTGCGGATGCGGCCCCCTTCGTGGGGCTGGAGGGGGAGGAGACGCTGAAAATCGACCCCCGGGCGTTACGGGCCGGGTATCTGGAAGCATTTGAGCGGCACCGGGCGAGCGTGCAGAAGACGTTGACGGTGATGGGATATGACTACCAGCGGATCAGCACGCA
>ENA-ORBV01015587-ORBV01015587.1-microbial-mat-metagenome-genome-assembly--contig:-NODE-15587-length-11148-cov-6.375305_pt1 | contig 11148 bp, 7 predicted proteins | sample MGYA00237777_ERZ505514 | MGnify/ENA primary metagenome ERZ505514 (study PRJEB26160, sample SAMN06269048) | microbial mat metagenome | isolation source: Oligotrophic lake microbial mat | place...
AGCAGAAGACGGCATACGAGATTCGCCTTAGTCTCGTGGGCTCGGAGATGTGTATAAGAGACAGAAGCACTGTTGCCCAATCAATGAATCAAACAAGCACTGATAGATTAGTGAGCCAAACTTCCATGCCATCGGAAGTAAAGCCATAAAGAAGTGACCGTACATGCATGCACAGCAACCATCAAACAAAAACCCTTGGCACTTCAACAGCAGCTATTCATTACCCGGGCTCTCTTCTCTTCCTCCCAGATACTAGTAGCTAGTCTAACTAGCTATAGTTCCTGCCTCTCTACTAGCTGGAAGTAGAACGTGAGATAGAATTTAGCAGTCACTTAAATCAGTCTCGATTTGGTCAATTTTTCAAATTTCACAATTCACAAAGAGCAAATTACAGTACATCATGAACAACCGTCGCTCGTATGCCTCCCCCGTGACACCCCGCGCCACGAGAGGACCCCGCCGTACGGGAAGTTTGGATGATCGTGTTACGCCGGCAGCAAGTACTGGCAGCACGACACCCCGCAGCACGACCAATCCTCGTCGTATTACGACTACATCGGCCACCACTCCTTCTTCGACGTCTTCGGCTCGTGTTCGTGCGAGTACCGCGGGTCGTCCTCCGCATCGCCGTCCGGCTCCCAATTTGTTATTGGACGATTCGGATCACTCCGCCTTAGGAGGCGTGGAAGGAGAAAACGCTGGAGGCTTTAGTTTGAACCAAGTCATTTTGGAACGCTCCCAAGCAGCAGCCGCGGAAACGTCTGGGCAAGTCGCCGCTGGACGCAAAACGGATGACGAAATTAAAAATGAAGAATTGCAGCGTCGTCGAGAAGCGGCGGGATTAATGCAGGCACCGACGGATTTGTTTCAACACAATGTTCATGACATTGTCGATGCCACGACGGGAAGGCCAGTGGCACACAAACCTCCTGCACCCACAACAACAACACCAAAAAAGAAGAAGTATTCTTCCTTGACGGACGAACAAGAAAGCATCAAAGCACAAGAACGAGCATCTCGCGTTGTATTGTATCAAACGGTGCTGAAAGATTCCAGTGATAAAAGCCTTTTTGACAGTGATGACGAAATCAACAACACCGCCACAAACAACAATACGGATCACAATAGTCCACCAGCCAATCAGCAGGAAGGCATGGAACCCATGAGTGATTTCATGGGCAAAGAACAACGCTTGAATTTAATGGATTTGGTCGAACGACGGAGTCATGCGGTAGATCCACAAACGACCTCTACCGTGGCAGCAGCAGTGGCGAGTAGTCGTCCCTCTGCTGCTTCTGCTAATATTGAATACGATGCTCAAGGACGACCCAAAAAGACACAAACGGCTGCCCCGAGCGGTGGTCAACGTCCGGGTGCATACTTGGGAGCACCTGGAACCGGATATGATCGCCAGCGATCCACGCGATTTCGACAAGTCAATAATTCCTTAGTCTTGACCGCGTCATCTCATCAGAGCAACATGGTGGATCTCCTCAACAATGACGATTATAACATCAACAACAACACGACGCCAACAACTGCCACAACGATTGCAAGTCATAGTGCTGTCGCTGTACCTAGAGAAGATCGAGCCCTACAAGTATTACAGCAACATGACCAAACGATTTTGCAAGAATCCATGGAAAAGGGTCAAACCGGAGGAGCCACCACCACAGCACCACCCTCACCAGCCACGGGGAGAGCTACTCCGGATGCTGCCGTAGATGAAGAACAAGGTCTCACCACTACTGCTCCGGGCAATCATGACGAAGACGGTGACAACAGTGATGACAGCAGTAACGACCATATGGACGATGATGAGTATATTCAAACCTCTTGTCGCGTCATTAATCCCGATGCGAATCATAATGCTGCCGAAGAATCGGCTGGAAATCATAACCACGAGCTCCTCGAGCGGCGAGATTCCTTAAGTGTCATGGTGCATAAAAACAAAGCTCTGTGTCGTCTGGGGGGACTCTTGGTAGGCTTTCTTGCCATTGTCGCCATTGTGATTACAGTGGTCATGGTTGTGACGCGAGGAGGAGGAGCAGATGGTGACAGTCCTAATAATAATGATAATGGCATGGCGGGTACGGGTGCCGAAGCTGCCGAGGATACAGCCATGACAGGAGCAGATGGAGAAGGAGGAGTCAACATTAGCAAGACGTTACTTCCCAACGTGGATGATGCTACCTGGGACGCCATTGTTAATAACGTTTCCTCACCGCAGCATCAAGCCTATACTTGGCTGACCGAAGAAGATGTATACATGGAGACGTACGACGTTTGGCGACGCGAACAACGCTTTGCCTTGGCCACCTTTTATTATGCCTTTGATGGTCCCTCCTGGAGAGAAACGGACATGCAAGCACGCGATTGGCTCAAATATCAACTGGACGAATGTGCTTGGATGAGCTCGTATGAACCCAATTCATGTCACAAAGATGGACGTGTCAAAATGCTCAATGTCACCGAATTGCCCGGCTTTCAAGGTTCTGTGCCACCCGAGTTGGCGCTTTTGACGAAATTGGAAACCTTGGATTTGTCCAACAACTATCTTGAAACCACACTCGATGCCTTGTTGCCACTTGGAGTTGGTGCTGCCGATGCCGATGGCACTACTACTGCCAAGCCCATGCCACCCTCGTTTCACACATTCTTGTGTAGGTATTGTGGCTTGCAAGGGACGATACCAGCGGCTCTGGGTAGTGTTTGGAGTGGTCTCCAAACTGTTCATTTGAATAACAATGAAATGGAAGGGGCATTGCCATCGGAGATGGGTGAATGGTCCAATTTGAGGGATTGGCGTGTCGCCAGCAACAAATTAACAGGCCCCATTCCCACCGAGATTGCCAGTGCTTCTAACTTGGAAACCCTCATGCTCGGTTTCAATACTTTGGCGAGTTTTCCACCAGCGCTGGGCTCGTTGACCAAGCTGCAAGTCCTAGATCTGGACAACAACGTTATTGACATGGCCATTCCAACCGAGATTGGTCGCTTGACCAATTTGCTCCAACTGAATTTGGCAAATATGAACCGGGCAGATTCTTCTGGCGGGGCCTCCTACGCCAAGAGTTTGCCTTCGGAAATGGGGCTTTTGGCCAATCTGACGCACCTGTTTCTGCAAGAGATTTCGCTGACGGGAACGCTGCCTCTAGAACTGTCGCAATTGACCAAGCTGGAACACCTAGTGCTCATTCAGAATGCCCTGAAAGGCCCCATTTCTGCCATTGGCAACATGACGAGCATGAAGATTCTCCATCTAAGCTCGAACAACTTCAACTCCACCATCCCAAGTGAGATTGGTGCTCTGTCCCAACTGGAAGAGGTATTACTACAAAAGAATGATTTCAGTGGAATTCTTCCTTCTGAAATCGCCGAGCTTCCCTTGTTGAAAACGTTGCATGTCTATCAAAACCCAAAGATCGTGCCAGAACTGCCGCCAGGATTGTGCCGCCCAGACTTGAACCTTAAAACCAGTTGGTGCGATTCGCAAGCTGAGTGTTGTTCAAGATGACGGACAAAATTTTGAATCTTGAAGTTCACGGGGATGCAAGTTATTTTGCATTCTGCATATTATGTAAAAAGTAAACATTAGATATTAGATGTGAGGTCAACTACTGACGAGTACTATGCATGTTATTCTGTCCATTATTCAAACCATTCTTTTTAGATAAATGAGTCATCACCAGTTAAGAGGAAAAATGCCGAAGGCTAGGAAACAGATGTAAGCTTGAAGTAGAATCCTGTGGGGCTAGAGCCACTACCAATTGGAGAGAACCAGACCAGCACCATAAAACCAAAAAAGTTTAGAGTTGCAGTTTACACACCAGTCGTGATTAAAACAATTTGTATTCTTTTTGAATAGGCAAACCTCTTCTGTAATTTAGGCACACTAGTTCACTGAAACATCAACAAGTGTTATCTGCTACACAACAAAGTGGTGCAACTTAGAAAAAGAAACAATGTTTGGGACCTGTACTGGTAAGGTGTTTTTCAACTGAAAAAAAGTACTAGTAGACAGTCTCATGTAATGAGCTGATGGTGTGCCATCAATCAAGTGTGCACCCTTGTTATCAACTGAAGAAGAACATAGCTGACACCTGGCATGGGACATCATGTGCACCTTTTGGTCAAGTTGGGCCAATTTTTAAACATGACATTTTTGCTTTTTCCTCACAGCTAACAATGGGGATCAAATTCAAAGTCAAATTGCAGCAACAATGAACATTATGTGTTTCTTTTGATGCAAGAAAGCTAATTTCAGGCGAGTAAGCTAAATTTAGGTTACTTACAGAGACACCACACAACTGCAATGGTTGAAGAAAATGAAGCAGATGTCAAGCACAAAAAAATGCCTTTCACGTTCTTCAGTTCCCATTGCCATTTCACTGCACAATTTTGCTGAAACCGCCATGCAAAGCTGCCAGCTACAAGTTCCTGTCATCAACAAACAGTCCTCTTTATAGAGACAAGTTAAGAAGTCATGGCAAGTGTCGATTCTTGTGATCATTGGTTTGTGAATCGCCGCACCAAGGTTTCGAGGGCAACATGATGCGCACATGCATTTTTGTGAAGGGGCATCAAGAGCCAATGAGACCTGACTCACTGCAAGCATCCAAGCGCCAATGCCCCTTGTCTCCATGTGTCTTATTCACCTTGTCTTATGCAACTAGCATGGAATGAAAGGGTGTCCTAGACTTTGCTGAGATAGCAAAACAATCAACATGCCCTCCACAACCAATGTGATTGATCCTGTACGCAAGATCATTCGTTCCTCCCTGTTGAACAGTACTGTACCAACGCCGAAACCTTTGATCACCTCTGCGACCTATTCTTATATATTCCAAAAATTCAAAAAGAGCGGGGAAGGACAAGGAGCACACAGTCTTTTGCCGAAAGTGAGCACGCCTGCAGTGCCACTTAGATCCACCTACCTGCTGTGACCTACAAGTCTTATCTGTGTCGTATCTGTGACCTGTTGGAGATTGGTAGGCGCAACGCCGTGCCCCAGCAGAGGTGCACCGTAGTACAAACCATTCGAGATCAAGATTGCATGCATGAAGGCCGATTATTTCATTGGATGGAAACACATGCATCTTCGCTCCATCGTACAGTATCGCATCGGTTGCTTCACTGACTACGCAGTACCGTACAACCTCGTCCTGGAGGAGGAACCAGAAACTACTACAGTTGTGCCAGTACCCCTACATTGACTTTGTCGGCTTCCTGGACACTCAGGTACATGTCTTCTCCGTGAGTTGACCAAGACCAACACCGCAGACCAAAGACTTCTGCTACACCTCATTCGCTTCTTCATCTACACCTCATTCGCTTCTTCATCTGTGGTCTAGGTTCCTCTGCAAAGGCCTCGTCTTCTCTCCTTTGAAGGTGTCCATCTTTATCCTTTGTCTCTGATTCATGATATCACAAGGCTTGTTGTGGTTAACCTTTCCGTGATATCGACTTTTGATATCACCAACCTAAAGCAATCCGCAAACAAGGGCTATCGGGATCTTCTCATTGTGTTATATAACCAGCAATCTGCACCTGCGTAGCACTTTCACATCCAGTCGGTTGAGTGCCTCCATCGCCAACCTCTGGATCTGCCACAACACGAGATAACGAGCAAACTTCACCTACAATCCAACATCTCAGTTATAGACACAAGGAAGCAAATCAGAAGCGACTACCAGGTTGTCTCCACACAATATTCACACGTATCCGTATCTAGAGACGCTGTACGTGATATAGTACTGTAGCATACACGGCTCACCGTTTCACAACGCAAAAACTGCTGTGATATCGACCACTGCCCAGTAGGTAGACACATCAAACAACAATAAGCTCAGCAGCAACTTTATCAACAACAACAACAACCACCACAACAACGTTATCAAAATGAGTGGCGCGGATATCTTTCTTCGCAGTGTCTACCAGGACTGGCCTGTGGAGGCCTGTAAAATGTACGAACGCCTCGAAGTCCTGGGCCGAGGTAGTTTTGGCATCGTTTGGATGGCTCGTCGTACGACCAAAGCCCAAGACAAATGGGACGATGAATACGTGGCCATTAAAAACATTGAAGTACCGGATCCCAAGGGTGCCCTCTATGCCGAACGCGAGATTCGCATCCTCAAGGAACTCAAACATCCCAATGTCGTCCGGCTCATTCGAGAATTTCCCGTCCACGATCAAAAGTCGCGGATCGTCGTCTTGCAATTGGCACGGGGCGTCAATCTCAACCAATTGGTCATGACCCGGGGGGCCCTCGGAATGCCGTTGGCCAGATTATTGTGTCGACAATTGGTCGCCGCCGTCTCGTATTTGCACGGCCGAGCCGTCATTCATCGCGACATTAAACCCGGCAATTGTATTTTGGAAAATTGTCATTTGGATCCCAAAGAAGAGAACGAATGGATTGACGATGAAACGATTTGGAGTGACGGTGCCGAATGTGCGGATGCCGTCCAAAACAAGAAATGGAAATTAATGTTGATTGATTTTGGATTTGCACGTGCCTTGGAACCCAAGGAAGTCTTTAATCAGCCTCGGAATATGCGCAACTCGATCATTGCCGAACTGCACAAACCAGGAGGGGCGATGGCAAAGGAAATGTCGGCCGCCGATGTCGCCGCAGCGGTGGCAGCCGAACATGACATGTCCGATTCGGAGGAGAGTAAAAGCGACGACGACGAAGGTGATTCGGAAGCCATTGAACGGGCAGCGGCCGCGATTGGTGGTGTCCCCAATACCATCCAAGAGGACGGGGAAGATTTGACGGAAATTCCCGAAGAGGAAGAATCCAATGGCGCTCCCAAGGTGCGGATGTCCATCAAAGAAGAAATGGATCATTACCAAGATTTGCGGAAACCACGTGCGTCCGTGACGGGCAACATGGAACCACTGGAAGAGGACGAAGTTGCGGAAGTGGAAAAGAAGTTTCCGCAGACGATACCCGCCAGGCAGCGACGAAGCAGCACCGCACGGACCAAAATGAGGTCCATGAGTGCCTTGGGAACCAAAGCCTACGCCGCACCGGAAATCAAAAAGAAGTTGCGAAAAAAGACGGCCGAAGATCACGGGAAATCGAATGCTGCTCTCACAGAATGTGTGGCAGATTATGGAATGATTGTGGACGCCTACTCGGTCGGATGGACGATGCGAGTGATCTTGACGGGTGTACCTCCCAACTGTACGATTTCACAATATGTTCGAAAGATCCAAGAAGAGGAAGAACGAGAGGCTGAAAAGAGCCAGGGAGGTTTGTTTTGCTGCTGTTCGTCTCCACCAGAAGAAAAGAAAAAGATTCGTGTTCGAGATGCCCATGATATCCCGAAAGAAGCAACTGTATTAATCACACAGCTCACGAAACCGGACCCAGAAGAACGTATTACGGTAAGAGAAGCTCAAAATCATCCATGGATTTCGGGAGGACACCATGGAGAACCAGCATGGGAATTTCCAGTGGGAGACGTTCCAAGCCAACATGGTGATCCGGTCAAACCACTGGATTGTGCCGGTGATCTGAGTGCGCTTGTGGAAGGATATCACGATGATAATTAACGATGGACGCGCACACGCACGGCTGTTATGATATGTGCAGTAAATTTTAGAGAGCGAAAGGTTGATCAGTGAAAGCTTCTTGTACAGTAGCTGTAGCCGTTGTGAACCAAGTATCTGGGCCAACCGCCGTCTAGCTAGCTAGGAGTAGAGAGAAGTGAGCCACCGTAGAGCCTGGGGCGGGCCGGCGTTGGAGCGCAGCATTACCACTATTAGGTCTATGTCTAAGTAGCTAGCATTACGGTACCATACTTAGTCGCATTACGGTACCATACGAGTGCGTTTCACTGTATCTGCTCGCCATTGGCATTGCCCACCTACTAGGTCTTCCAATCAATAATAAGCAGTTCCAGTGCTTTAGTTCAGTTCTGCCGTGTCAGTGGCTGGCGAGAAGGTGCTTGTAGCTCACCACTTCTTGCTAGCTACCGACCAGCTGGTTACTACAAGCTATCTAATTGTTGTCCCTAACAGTTAACGTGTGACGTTCCTCATTGCCACAAACGAGACACACCAGACAGAGGCAGCAATCAGCGTATGCTAGAGTATTAGTAATGGCCTACAAGGCTACAACCACGTGGGGGAGAGGTACAGTTAGCTAGCATGACCACAAGCTACTCTAGGCTTCGCCTGCAGTTCTTGGATGACCTCGTACATTCTGACTTATTAGCTAGTAGCTACCTTCGAGGGGTATTACAATAAGGATTGGGAGCCAAAACAATTTGGATGATATTGGTTTGTCCCGAATCTGGATATGATTTACCATGTTTTCAAATTAGATTTAGTGATACTCTGTGAGTCACCGACTCGGTCATTCTACGACTCGTGAATTGATTTCACTGATTCGAACCCCATGCAGCGCAGCTCCGTTGGGTTCAAGACTACCTAGCGTGCGAATGAAATCACGGTTTATTCATTGCGTTGTATAAAAAGATTACCGTGATAGAGATAGGATCGAGATCGGGGCGGCGAAGCCAATCAACATCATGATGGTTTTAGCGTTCAACAAACAGCATCCTGTCCTTCAAGCAAGATCCCTGCTGGTTGATAACCGACCTCTATCTCCCTTCATCGATCAGCAATCGTCTTGTGTATCCATCGACAACAAGTACATACATACCAGGAGAACACTTGTTAATATCTACAGCTCTCGTAGTCAGAGTTTTCAGCCAAATCTTTCTAGCCAGTAACTAGACCGACCAGAGGTTAACCTTCGTTATACTCTTGGTTGATATCATCCTTCCGTTGAAGAGAGAGAGAGAGCGAGAGCCAACAGACGCACATTCACAGTAGAATACGTAGAAAGATCCAACCAAACGACATCATGTCGAGCTTTCCCTACATGGGTCATCCGCTGTTTGCGCCTGCTTCGCAGCAGCAGCAGATGCAACAAATGCAGCAGCAACAACAGCAACCGATGCAGCAGCAGCAACAGGTAGGTGCTCTACAGTATTGTACTAGTACTGAACTGACTACTTTACAGTCATGACACCCTTTCGTGACTGCTGCCGGTATCAGCACTTGTTGAAGTCGGCAGAGTGTCTAGGTGCCTTGCCTTGCCATGCCTTTTCGTTCAATCGACTAGGGAATATATCATGCAGGGGATATTATGCAGGGGATACCAGTCGGGGGATATCAGGCATGGGATGCCTATATCTCCCGGATAACCTCGCCAGAAGAAGCAAGGGCAATACCTCGCCTTTCTCGGATGATGTCTATACTTCTACTATATGTGTTGTACTTTATCTTTGGATCCTTTCAAGTTCTCTCATCTCGCCTTTCTGCTTCATCCATGTTGCATTATATCCATAGGGAGGTATGGGCGATGACTTTGATATCAACGAGATTTTTGCGGATTACTTTGCCAATGAATTTGAAGATCCCTTGAATGCCTACACCAGCAGCATGGCCAATTATGGTCAAGGAACTGGAGCTGGACCTTTGCCCACGGGTGGCATCAAGACCCAGTTTCATCTTGGAACCACAGCCGCACAGGCTCATGCGGCGGCCATTGCCGCTCAACAGGGAGGGCAGCAACCACCTCCGCAACAACAAATGCAAATGCAGCAACAACAGCAAATGCAGCAGCATCCTGGAGCGGGTATGCCCAATAAAAAGGCTCGACATGATCCCACCATGGCCATGATGGGTGGTCAGCAGCAGCAGCAGCAGCAACCTGGCGGCGGTGGTGTTTCCTTGCCTGTTGGCGTTGGTATTCAAATGGGAGGAAGTGGTGGCGTGGTCCCTCAAATGGGCGGCATGGGCGGTGGCATGAACATGTGGGATCAGAACTATGCTGGCATGTCGGAACAGGCCATTGCGGAACGTCGTCATCGCAATCGTGAACATGCCAAGCGAAGTCGTGTTCGTAAAAAGTTCATGTTGGAGTCCTTGCAATCCGAAGTGTTGGGCCTTCAAAAGGAAAATGAAAGCCTGCGTTTGCTCTTGCAGACGCATTTGCCTTCCGAAGCACAGGAAATCATTTCCGAGTGTTGTACCGCCAATCCCTTGTTTGCCGACGATGGAGATGATGATGGCTCCGGATCCAAGAAAGCCCAGCCTTTGGAAAAGGCCGACTTTAATCTCATGGAAAGTCTGTCGGGAAGTCAGCAAAACTTTGTCCTCAGTGACCCCCGTTTGCCCGATAATCCCATTGTCTTTGCCAGTCCAGGCTTTTACAAGTTGACGGGATACACCTCCAAGGAAGTGTTGGGCCGCAATTGTCGTTTCTTGCAAGGACCGGGTACCGATCCTCGTTCCATTGAAGTGATCCGAAAGGGTGTCCAATCCGGTGCCGATAGTACCGTCTGCATATTGAATTACAAGGCCGATGGAACGCCCTTTTGGAATCAGTTCTTTTTGGCGTCCTTGCGCGACTCGGAAAACAATATTGTCAACTACGTAAGTGATCTGATGATGATATGCATATGATTTGTGCTGAACTTTAAGGGGACGTTTGTCCGTACTGTTTTTTTATCTACGGCTGTGGGCTCATTATACTTTGTGTTTCACACACGTACTACCACTACTACAGGTCGGAGTCCAGTGCGAGGTGGAACCGGACGTTGGTCAGTCTGCTTTGGAGGACAAAGTAAATTCTGTTCTTCCATTGGAAGAAAAGGACGAGAAGTAGATGATTCGATTCATCCGTCGTCTTTTTTCTTTAATAAAATTGTCCATGTGGGTCGTCGTTCCTTGCGTCAGTGACCGGCGCAGTGCTTCTTACTTTGGGGTAAGAAGGGGGCAAGATCTGATCTCTTTTTCTATTCGTGAGCCACCTGCCAGAACGTCATCGATGTCAAAAAATGAAATACCGTCCAACGCAATGTAATAATCGGGTATTCGTCAGTAGTTGAGTGGCAGGCACAGTCGGCCTTTCTCTCTTTGTTTCCAAGTCTTGCCAGGTCTACCAATTCAGGTGAAACGGAAACGATCATAGTTGTTCTCTTTAAAAAATAAATTACACATCTTGTTTGTCAGTGAATATTTTTCGTCTAATTCATGTTTACGTCTATTCTATTGCTGTCTCTTATACACATCTCCGAGCCCACGAGACTAAGGCGAATCTCGTATGCCGTCTTCTGCTTGAAA
>ENA-ORBV01015588-ORBV01015588.1-microbial-mat-metagenome-genome-assembly--contig:-NODE-15588-length-11148-cov-5.324451_pt1 | contig 11148 bp, 7 predicted proteins | sample MGYA00237777_ERZ505514 | MGnify/ENA primary metagenome ERZ505514 (study PRJEB26160, sample SAMN06269048) | microbial mat metagenome | isolation source: Oligotrophic lake microbial mat | place...
ATGGGCATGCGCAGTACATCGACCACTTGTCGCGCGACTCATGGCATCTCCCGTTGCAACAACCTAATGAGCCGCAGGGTATCGATATTCCCTCCCGACACGACGGCGACGATCTTTCGCCGTATCCCCGGCGCGCGTCCCGTCCGGCGCCTAACGGGACGCGCGCGCGTCCACGAAAGAGCGCGTCCACCCACGAGCGCGATCGCCGCCGCGACGGCCGACGCGCCGGCGCCCTCGGCCAAGAGACGATTCCGTTCCAATAGAAGGCGCAAGGCCTCAGCCGTTTCCTCGAGGGTCATGACCAGTGTGCCATCGATGAGCGTCGAGGCCAGCGGCCACATGTCGGCCAGCACACTTCGCCCGCCGATTCCATCCACGAAACTTGGCGTGTACGCCACCTCACGCGGGGCATCCGAGCGCAGCGACGGAGTAAGCGGAGCGGCAGTCTCCACCTCGGCGGCCAGCACCTCGACATCGGGGGCGAGTTGTCGCGTGACCGAGGCGATTCCGCAGATCAACCCGCCACCCCCATAGGGAACCACGATAGTGTCGACATCGGGAAGGTCCTCAAGAATCTCGAGCGCGGCGGTGCCGTTTCCGGCTATCACCGCAGCGTCCGATACTGGGTGTACGAAGAGGCCATCGTAGCCCGGGGCGCCGTGCTCGACGAGGATTCGCCACCATGCATCGAAGGGGAGACGCACAATGCGACCGCCCAACCGCTCGACGGCCGACGTCTTGGTGTCAGGCGCGTGCTCGGGGACGACAACAGTGCACGCGATGCCCATCTCGCGGGCGCACCAGGCGACACCCTGCGCCATGTTCCCGGCGCTGGCGGTCCAGACACCGCCTTGGAGCAGCGGTGGCGGGGCACGCCGCATGGCATTCCCCGCCCCTCGAATCTTGAACGAGCCGATGGGTTGCAGGTTTTCCAGTTTGAGCCAGACTTCGTCCCCGTCCTCGAGTGCAGCAAGCCTAACGAGCGGAGTCCGCACGGCGAGCCCCCGCAACCGTTCTCGTGCGGCGCGAATGTCGTCAAGCGGAATAATAGGTGGCAGATTCACTCGTCCGCCGGGCGAAGTCCGCCAAGCTCGATCCATGTACCCGACTGCTCGGCGCGCGCTCTCTCGTAGATGAAGCGGGCCGAGGCCACATCCTCCACCGCCAACCCTAACGACTTGAATAGCGTCCGGTCGTCGTCGCTCTGGCGACCGCGTACCTCGCCGGTGAGCAGCGCCCCGATTTCACCGAGAATGTGCGTGTTGTCGATTGCCTCCTCCTGGCGCGGAATGAGAAAATCTCCCGCTTCGTGCATCGCCGATTCGCGACGGTCCACAAAGAGGCGGCTCTGAACGACCGCGTGTGTGTCGAGTTCCCGCGCGGTGGCCACGGACGCACCGACCGCATTCACGTGAACGCCGGGCGACAGCCAGGCCCCGTGCAGCACCGGCTCGCGCGCGGCAGTCACGGTACATACAATCTGTGCCCCCCGCACCGCCGACTCGGGCGTTTCGCACACCTGTACGGTGAGGCCGAAGCGCCGATGGGCCCAGCGGGCGAACGCGGCACAGCGCGGCATTCCACGACTCCAGATGCGCACGCGAGTAATGGGGCGGACGGCGAGCATGGCCTCGAGATGTGTCATGGCCTGCACCCCCGCGCCAAGAATCGCCAGATCCGACGCGTTAGGCAGGGCGAGCAGGCGGGTGGCGAGCCCCGAAACAGCGGCCGTCCGGATGGCCGTCACCGAGCTGGCGTCGATGATGGCAAGGAGGCGGCCGTTGGTGTCGTCGAAGTAAAGCACCACGCCAATGTGGGAATCGAATGGTGTGGCATCGTTGCCGGGAAAGACGGTGATGATCTTGGCCCCGATGGCGCTGCCGAGTACGGCCGGCATGACGGCGAAGGCGTCGCGGCCGCCGCGGAGTCGCAGCACCTGCCGCAGGGGAAGGAGCGCCTCCCCGCGCGCCGTGGCGGCAAGCGCATCGGCCATGAGGTCGATGCACGCCGACATGGGGAGCAGTCGTTCGACGTCTGCGTGCGGGACAATGAGCGTGCGTGCGTCGGGCATTTAGGACAGAAGACGGGAAGGGCAGAAGACGAGAAGACGAGAAGACGAGAAGACGAGGATTGCGGGAGTTGTGCGCTGCGTGCATCATCTTGGCGCGGAGCTACCGAGATTGCAATGAGTCCGCTCTATACCTGTGCGCGGGAGCGGTTGCATGCGAAGAATGGTACTATGCAGTGCAGCGTTGGTCGTTGTTGCCTCGTGCGCTGGAGGAGACCAACAATCCGCTGCAACGCTGGACTCCTCGTCGACGGAGAGCGCGATCGCGTTGTCGGAGGCACCGATCGTCACGATCACGGCGAAAGACTTTGCCTTCGAAATGCCGGACACCATCGTCGGCGGGCTCACGACCATTCGACTGCTCAATCAGGGCCCGGAGCTCCACCACATGCAGTTGATCAAGTTGGGTGCGGGGAAAACCTTTGCGGATTACACCACCGCCTTGAAGGAGATGAAACCTGGTACTCCGCCGCCAACGTGGATGAGCGACGTGGCAGGACCAAACTCCCCGGTGCCGGGCGGCGAAACGCGACTCACCCAAGTCCTCGAGCCGGGCCACTACGCCGTGGTCTGCTTCATCGACACACCGGATAAAGTGCCGCACTTCGTGAAAGGAATGGTGCATTCGCTGGTCGTGACGCCAGGGAACCCGTCAGCGACAGTCGCGACGCCGACGGCAGACGTCGAGGTGACCATGTCCGACTATGCGTGGAGCGTCACACCGGCCATCACGGCTGGCAAACATGTGATCAAGCTAATGAACACGGCCGCACAACCGCATGAGATGTTCATCGCCAAACTGGAGCCGGGAAAGACGGTCGCCGACCTGATGAAGTGGGCCGAGAGCTATAAGGAGCCGATGCCCGCGACGGCGATGGGAGGCATTACTGCCATGCCCAATGGCGCGGTCGCGTATCTCGCCGTCGATCTGCCCGTCGGCGACTACGTGCTGCTCTGTTTCATACCCGACGCGAAGGATGGAAAGCCTCATGTCGCGCACGGCATGGTGCAGACACTGAAGGTGAGCTGAGTCGGAACGTCGGATGCAGAAAAACACGGGCCCTGCTGCCTTGCTCGGGGCCCGCACGAATCGGCGGCCCACTCAGACCACCAGGTTGAGCAACCGACCCGGGACGAAGATGATCTTCCGAAGCTCGCCCGTTATGAACTTGGCGATATTCGGATCTCCTTTGGCCGCCACGACCGCGTCGTCCTGCGTGATGTCTGGTGAGACCGTGAGGGTACCCCGCAGTTTGCCGTTGACCTGCACCGCCAGCTGCACGCTTTCATTTCGAGCCATGCCTGAATCGACGTCTGGCCAGCCACTGTCGAAGACGCTGGCCGAATGGCCGAAACGCTCCCACAACTCCTCGGCGATGTGCGGTGCGAATGGCGCCACCATTTGCACCACGGGTTCCACCTCGGCGCGGTGCGGAAGACGTTCGCCCTTTCGCAACGTATTCATGTACTCCATCATCGCCGCGATTGCCGTGTTGTAGCCCAGGCGGGGGATGTCGGCGCTCACCTTGGCAACCGTCTGATGCAACTTGCGCATCACCGACGGGTCTGGCGCTCCATTGCCGGTTGCCACTCGCGCCGCCAGCCAGAGCCGCTCCAGAAAACGCCGCACGCCGCTAATGCTGCTGTCGCGGAAGTCGCCACCCTCCTCGTACGGCCCGAGAAACATGAGGTAGGTGCGAAATGAGTCGGCGCCCCACTGTTCGATGAACTGGTCGGGGTTCACGACGTTGCCGCGGCTCTTCGACATCTTGGAGCCGTCGCGGATGATGAGTCCGTGGGCGCGGAACTTTGTAAAGGGTTCTTCGAAATCGATGTGCCCCATGTCGCGGAGCACCATCGTGATGAAGCGCGAGTACAGCAGGTGCAACACCGCGTGCTCGTTGCCACCGATGTACGAGTCGACCGGCAACCACTTTTTCGTGATGGCGGGGTCGAAGGCGACCTCGTCGTGCCCTACGCTGGGGTAGCGCAGGAAGTACCACGCGCTGTCGAGAAATGTGTCGGAGACGTCGGTTTCCCGGCGCCCTTGTTTGCCGCATGCAGGGCACGGCACATGGAACCACTCGGCGTGGCGGGCCAGCGGCGAGATGCCGGAATCGTCCGGCTTGAAATCGGGAATGTCCGGCAGAATGACCGGGAGATCGGCCAGCGGCACGGGTTGCGCGCCGCAGGCATCGCAGTAGATGATCGGAATCGGCGGACCCCAGTAGCGTTGCCGCGAGATGCACCAATCATGCAACCGGTAGTTTGTCACCGGCGTCCCCCGCCCGATGCCGGCAAGCCAGTCGGTCATCGTGCGCTTTGCCTCGGCGACCGAGAGGCCGTCGAAGTGTCCGGAGTTCACAAGATGACCGTCCGAATCGTCGGTGAATGCCGACGCGAGCGGTGACAGGGCATCTTCTCCCGCGCCGGCCACCACGCGCCGAATGTCGAGCCCGAACATGCTCGCGAACTCGAAGTCGCGCGCGTCGTGTCCGGGCACCGCCATGATGGCGCCGGTACCGTACTCCATCAGCACGTAGTCGGCGATCCAGATGGGGATGTCTTCCCCCGTGGCCGGATTGATGGCTCGAGCGCCGGTGAAGACACCAGTCTTCTCCTTCGTCGTCTTGCGCGACACGATATCCTGCTTCGACGACCGATCCCGGTATTCGTCGACCGCTACACGCTGCGCATCACTTGTCAACTGCTCGACCATCGGATGCTCGGGCGCCAGTACCATGTACGTCGCGCCAAACACGGTGTCCGGCCGCGTGGTGAAGACGACGATGTCGCCGGCCGTAGCGGCCGTGGCCGTAGAGTCGACTGGCGCAACGGCGAAGCGGACCTGCGCACCCTCACTCCGCCCGATCCAGTTGCGCTGCGCCGTCTTGGTCGTTTCCGACCAGTCCAGTCGCTCCAGATTCTCGAGCAGGCGCGGCGCGTAGTCGCTGATGCGGAAGAACCACTGCGCAAGAAAGCGCTGCTCCACCACGGTGCCGCATCGTTCGCACGCGCCGGCGATGACCTGCTCGTTGGCGAGCACCGTTTTGCAGCTGGGACACCAGTTAACCGCTGCTTTTTTCTTGTAGGCCAGGCCGCGGTGGTAGAGCTGTAGAAAGACCCATTGTGTCCACTTGTAGTACTCGGGGGAGGTGGTGTCGACCGAATAGCGCCAGTCGATCATCAGCCCCGATCGCTCCAACTGGCGCCGGAAGTTGGCGATGTTCTTCGGAATCAGGCGCATCGGGTGCGCCCCAACCTTCAGCGCATAGTTCTCCGAATGAATCCCGAAGGCGTCGTAGCCGAGGGGCTGGAAGACGGTGTGCCCCTGCTGCCGATGAAATCGTCCAAAGATGTCGTTCCCAGTGAAGGCGAAAAGGTTGCCAACGTGCAACCCCTCAGCCGACGGATACGGGAACATCATGAGGGCGTAGAACGGGCGGTCGCTTCCGCCGATGTCGGTGTGATTGGTCCCCTCGTCGCGCCAGCGATGCTGCCACTTGGCCTCGATGGCAGCGGGATCGTATGCACGGGGGTCGCCGGCGTCGGTGGGCAGAGTCGGAGATGTCATGGTAAGTCAATGGCGCAAAGCGCCTTACGCGCAGTATCTGATCTGGGGGAGGTCGTCGTTTGTTGGAATCTAGCGGAGCGCGGAAGGCAGACAAGCGCGCGTCGTCGCGCTCGGCGATTGACGTCGCGAAGGCGGCGTGGGTTGCCGGCGTACTCGGAGCGACGCTCCTCACGGTTTGTGCCTGGCTTGCCCGCCGGGAGTTAGCACGCGCAGAGATGCTGGACCTGCTCGCGCTGTTGGGCGCCGTCGTGGGAAGCGCGTTAATCCTGGCGTCGATTCTCATTGCCGCCTTCGCCCCACCGGCGGCGGGCGAGGACGCCCGCACGGTACTGCATGCGCTCGACTCTGCGGCTCGTGGCGACTACGTGGCTGGATCAGCCGCAGAGCTACGTGGCGTCTTCGGCCCCACGTCGAAAGGACTGCGGGCCGCCCTCGCGTTCACGCGTGACCTGCTATGCGCGATACGAGAGCAGGTGCGCGACACCGCCACTCGTGCCGCGGACCTCGTCGCGCAAGTGGCTTCCGTTCAACAAAGCACGCAGCGAGCTACGGAGACCATTTCGCTTGCCAGCCACCAAACCATCGCGCTGGCACAGACGCTTCACTCGGTGAGCCAAGACGGTAAACGCGCGGCGCAGGCGACACTCGTGCTCTCGCGTGAGCAACGCCACGCCCTTGAGCGCCTGGGTCGCGCCCGCGAGACGACGCACGTGGCGGCCAACGAACTCGCCACAGGCTCGCAGTCGGTGCACGCGGTGGCCGAGCGGCTGGAGCTGACGTCGCGTGAACTCGAGGCACTGGTACTGACAGCGGACGCGATTCGCGAATTCGTGACGCTGGTGCGTAAGATGGCGCGTCAGTCGAAGCTGCTGGCCCTCAATGCGGCCATGGAGGCGGCGCGCGCCGGAGAGCAAGGGAGCGGATTTGCAGTGGTTGCCGGCGAAGTCCGTCGTCTCGCCAAGAATTCGGCCGATGCGGCGGAGCGCACAGACGTTTTGGTGAGCGAAGTGCTCGAGCGCGCCGCACGGATTCAGTCCAGCACGAAAGAGGGCGAAGTAGCCCTCGCGCTCGCCCGCGATCTCATGGCCCGCGAAGGAGCCGCGCTCCGCGACCTCGAGCGCGCACTACAGGGTGCGCTGGCGCCTAACGTCGAACGCGACGATGCCCTGGCCCACTCGGCGCCTTTGACCGAAACACTCGGTGCCCGACTGACAGAACTTGCGCTCGAGGCCGACGCGGTGGCAGCGTCGGTGCGCGACGCACAACTGGCGGCTGGGGCGCAGGTGGCGCGCACGCAGGATCTGGTCGCGCTGGCCAACACCTTGGCCCGCGCGGCGCAGAAGGCGGCGGCCACGACGAACACCCCTCGGCTCGACGCGGCCGACGCCGGGAGCCCGGCCGAGTCGCCAGTTGCACGCGACGCATCGCCCGGTCGCGAGGGGATTGCCCCCCCTACCCCACGATTGGCCATCGGCTGAGCACCGGCTGACGGAGGGCGGACCCACGGCCCACCCCGGGCTGATTGAAGTCTAGCCATCGTTCGGCGACGTCCCGGGGCTGATCAAGGGCTAGCTATCGTTAGGCGACGTCCTGGGGCGCTGGTCCTTCGTGAACAGATAGGCGCAGCGCTCGATGCGCGCCCCCCGCTCGTCGCACACCGCGAACGACGTCCCTTCGTACGCGCACGCTCCGGCGTACCGACCGTCCTTGGTCACGGCGTAGAAGGTGAGGTCGAAGTACGGGCGCCCGTTGTCATCGAGCAGTCGGCGCTCGGTCATGGCGATCACTCTTTCCATGACCTTCATGAGTGCCTGCTCGGGTGACGCACCATTGCGCATGAACTCCACGGCGAGGAATGCACCGCACACTTTGATGTTGGCTTCGCCGCGTCCCGTGGAGCCAGCGGCACCCACGGTGTTGTCGCAATACTGGCCTGCTCCGATAATCGGTGAGTCGCCCACGCGCCCCGGTACCTTCCACGCCATGCCGCTGGTGGTGGTGCACGACGAGATATCACCGGCCGCGTTGACCGCATTCATGTTGATGGTGCCGTTCGTGAACTTGATGCGAACGTCGTCGTCGTGGTCGAGCCAGGCATCATTCTTATTGAGCCGCGCCTTCCAGCGCAGCCAATCCTGGCGGCTCTTGTCCGTGAGCAGGTTCTGTGTCCTGAAACCCATCGTGACCGCGAAGCGTCGCGCATCGTCGCCCACGAGCATGATGTGGTCGGTGTAGTCCATGATGGCCTTCGCCACCAACGAGGGCGTCGCAATGTCTTCGAGGCACCCCACCGCGCCGGCCCGCTTGGTGGGACCGTGCATGCACGACGCGTCGAGTTGCACCACTCCGTCTTCGTTAGGCAATCCGCCGAGACCCACCGACTGGTCATTCGGGTCGAGCTCCTCGATGTTGACGCCGGCAACAATGGCGTCGAGGGTGTCGGTGCCCGTTGTCATTGCGTCATACGCGACCTTCACGCCTCGAAGGCCATTGGCCGAGGCGATGACGACAGGGCGCGACGCAGTGACGACAGGGTGCGAAGGGCCCGGAGCGATGGGGAGGAGCAATGGGCTGGCATCGCCCGGCCTAGCCCCCACCGCGAGCCCGACCGCCGCGGTGGCACCGGTGGCGAGAAAGTCTCGACGTGTAATCGACATGGTCAACTCCGGGTGCGTGATTTGCGAGTGCGCTTCGGGCGAAACTAGCTCGCCTCGCGGTGTTTCACGAGATCACGGGATCTTGATCGCAACATGTAGCGAATTGCCCGCGTTGCCCGTACCATCTGTGCCGATCTGTTCTGTGATTTATTCTGCCGACAAGTTCTGCCGACAAGTTCTGCCGACAAGTTCTGCCGACAAGTTCTGCTGATTGGTTCTGTCGATCGTTGCGGCCGGTTTCTTCTGCCACTCACTCGGCGGCCAAGACCGCAGGGACGTCCTTGGCTCACACGATCCGTCCGTGAGCGCCGCCACCGTTTCACTCTTCCCAACGAGGCCGCAATGCGCATGGCGATTTCTGCTCGTCGACTCACGAGTGCTCTGCTGGCTGGCGTCGTCGCCACGTCGGCCGACGCACAGACCCGTCGCATGTCCATGGATGATGTCATGGACCTCAGGAATGTCGGTAGCGTCGCCATCTCGCCAGACGGGGCGCGCATCGTGTACAGCGTGAGCGCATGGGAGCACCCGGCGGCGCGCGACACCGCCAAGGGCGACCGACACGACATGCGTTCGCACGTGTGGATGGTCTCGACAACCGGCGGTGATGGTCGACAGCTCACGTTTGGCGAGCGAGGGGAGTCGGCACCACTCTGGTCACCCGACGGCCAGTCGATTTCCTTCATCTCCGCGCGCGGCGCGGGTACGGGCGATGACGCTCCGAAGGCACAAATCTGGATTCTTCCGGCCGGAGGGGGCGAGGCGTGGCAGCTTTCGTCGGCGCGCGACGGGGCGAACGGATATGCCTGGTCGCCCGATTCCAGGCGCATCGTGTTCCTGTCCACGGACTCGCTCACCCGTGATGCCGAAGCCCGGGTCAAGCGCCGCGACGATCCGAAACCGTTCGAGGGTGACCTGCGACTCTCACACGTCTGGGTCATCGACGTGGCGACCAAGGAGGCGACGAAGATCACCAGCGGTGATTTCACTGTGCGCGGCGCGCCCACCTGGTCACCCGATGGCACGCGACTGTCGATCCTCACCTCGCCGACTCCGCTCATCCGCGACGAGCGCCGCGACGCGTACATCGTGAACGTGGCGACGAAGGAACGCCAGCGGGTGGCCGCCCCCGCAACGATGACGGTCCAGAGCACTCCCGTCTGGTCACCCGACGGCTCGCAGTTGGCCTTTGGGGCCTTGACCGATACGTGGAAGCCGAACGGTGACGGCATGGCGCCCCGTTCGCTCAAGAACACCACGCTGGCCCTGTACGATGTGGCGACGAAGCGCGCCCGTGACGTGTCCAGTGCCTCGTTCGACAACTCGGTCGGCAGCATGCGGTGGTCCAACGACGGGAAGCGCATACTCCTCAACGCGCAGGATCGCGTGTACGGCGCGATGTTTTCGTTCGACGTGAGCAGCGGGAGCTACTCGCCGCTGACGCGGCAGATGATGGTGCGCGCGCCCTCGTTCTCGTCCAATGGCGGAACGGTGGCCTTCGCCATGGACTCGCCAAATTCCCCGGCCGAGGTCTACACCGCCGATGCGACATTTTCTTCGCCGCGTCGCCTGACCACCACCAATCCCAAGGTCGCCGACCTTGCGTTAGGCGACACGGAGGTGATCACCTGGAAGAGCAGCGACGGTTGGACCGTGGAGGGGATCCTGCTCAAGCCTGTCGGCTACAAAGCCGGACAGCGCGTGCCCCTCCTGGTCGACGTGCATGGCGGCCCCACGGGCGCCCACACCAATGGTTTCAAAGCCAGTTGGGGAAATGCCGGACACTATTGGGCGGGACAAGGGTGGGCGGTGCTCTATCCCAACCCGCGTGGAAGCACCGGCTACGGCGAGAAGTTCATGCGCGGCAACGTCAAGGATTGGGGTGGAGGGGACTACCGCGATATCATGACCGGTGTGGACGAGCTCGTACGGCGAGGGGTTGCCGATTCCAGCCGCCTGGCGGTGACCGGGTGGAGCTACGGCGGCTACATGACGGGATGGGCCGTATCGCAGACCGGACGATTCAAGGCCGCGATGATGGGGGCGGGTCTGGTGAACATGCTGAGTATGTACGGGACGACCGATATTCCCGGCTACATCGGCACCTTCTACGACGGCATGCCGCAGTTGGACGGTACGCTCTCGAACAAATCGCTCGAGTTCTATCGCTCGCGCTCCGCCATCAGCTATTCGGACAACGTTACTACGCCGCTCCTCATGCTGCACGGCGGCAACGATGAGCGTGTCCCCATCGGTCAGCCGATGGAATACTTCCGCAACCTCAAGGACCGGGGCAAGACGGTTGAACTCGTCTTCTACCCGCGCGAGGGGCACGGACTGAGCGAGTACTATCACCAGCTGGACAAGATCAAGCGCGAATACGAGTGGATCGCCAAACACACACTGCAGCCGAAGGTGCTGCAGTAGAGTGCGGCGCCGTCGTGCCGAACGCCGCTACGGCTCGTACTCCTTGCTGGGAAGCTTGAAGACTGCCGCGAGCTTGGGGTCGCCGTCGACCCCGAGCACCCGCTGCGCCACATACTCGCCCACCACGGGGCCGAATTTGAAGCCTTCGGCCTGTCCAACACCTGCAATCCATGCGTTGCCCGCGCCGGGAACGTGGTCGACAATGAAGTCGTTGTTGGCGCTGAACTCGTAATGACAGGCCCGCGTTTCAATGAGCGGCGCCTGGGCCAGGAGCGGAAACCGCGCCGCCAGAAAACGACGTGATCCTTCGTTGCGTTCCGCATGTGCCCACCGCGAGCTGGTGTCGGGGTCCTGCTGGAGCGGCTCGGGCGGTGCGGGAGGGGCCGCAGCCGGGAGCGTGATTCTTCCGGGCTTCAGTTCCT
>ENA-ORBV01015590-ORBV01015590.1-microbial-mat-metagenome-genome-assembly--contig:-NODE-15590-length-11148-cov-4.246319_pt1 | contig 11148 bp, 4 predicted proteins | sample MGYA00237777_ERZ505514 | MGnify/ENA primary metagenome ERZ505514 (study PRJEB26160, sample SAMN06269048) | microbial mat metagenome | isolation source: Oligotrophic lake microbial mat | place...
TATCAAGGCGGCGTGATGATGATCGGCGGTGGCGTGCCGTTCGATCTGCAGGCACCGCTGACCTGGCGTCGGCTAGAGGATGTCGATGGCTGGTGGCGTTTCGCTGTGCCCGCGCCTGGGCTCGCGGTGACGCCGCTGACCGCGGATAATCGTTGGGGCATGGATGTGCAGAGCAGCGCCAGCGTCGAACTGACCGATGGTCGGCGTCCGTGGACCATGGTGCAGACCATCACGCTGGCTGATCGTGGTGGTGATCTGGGCGAAATCGGTCTGCAGTTGCCGACCGGCTGGTCGCTGAGCGCGATCTCTGCGGATCAGCCGCTGCGAATCCGTCAACTCGCCGGCGGGGGCGAGGTCGCTGATCTGCCTGCGGGTTCCGCGCTGACGCTGGTGCCGCAGGCGGTGCGTCTGCGCGCGCTCAATCTGACGCTCACCCTCAATCGCGTGGCCACTGCCACCGCCGCGGACAGCGGCACCTTGTTGCCGGTTCTGGTCATTGGTGCTCGCCGTGCCAGCCATCGTCTTTCGCTATTGAGCACCGCGCCGATCGAAACCCGCATCACCGCCGGCGTGCCGTGGCGCATGGCGGGTGGTGATACCAAGGAACTTCCGCTTGGTGCCCTGCGCGCCGACCTGCTCGCCACCGGTGCGCCGACGCCGGTGCAGGTGACGGTCAGCCGCCTGGTGCCCGAGGTCGGCGCCGAAGCGGTGCTCTATCTTGCTCCAGGACTCCGCGATGATCATTGGTGTCGGATCGATCTGCGGCTGAGCGTGCGCAGTGGCGAAGTGGAAACCCTCCGGCTTGATGCGCCGCTGCTGAACGATGCGCGGATCCAGATTCTGAGCGAGGTGGTGACCCGTGAGGTCGATGCGACCGCACTACGTCTGCGTGCCCGCGTGCCGCTCACCGGCGATCACCTGCTGCGCGTCGAAGGTGCGCTCGATCCCGCGAAGATCGGCAGCTTGTCGCGCCTCACGCTCACGCTCGGCGATGACCTAGTGGTGCCGGTGCGTCAGGTGGTGGTGGTGCAGGCGCCACCGCAGGCGGACTTGGTGCTGAGCGCTGGTCCTGGGGCGCTGGCGCTGGCGGTGGATGCGTTGCCGGTGTGGAGCCGCCCGCTGCCGGGCATCCCGGTGTCGGCGGCGTGGCGCCTCACCAGTGGTGAAACCGGTGGTTACCGCCTGGAACGCCGTGAACTCGCCAACGCTCCTGCCGGTTTCATCGACCAAGTAGTGGCCCGCAGTCAGATCGATCCTACGGGCACGTTCACCCTGTTGACTGCCCGCGTTGCTGCTCCGGCAGTGCAGGCATTACCGTTGGTGGTGCCACCGGGACTGACGCTGGTGCAGGCCACCATCGACGGGCAGGAAGTTGCGGTGCGTCGTACAGCTGCTGGTAGTGAACTGCCATTGCCCGGTCGCACGCAGGTGCAGGTCGCCTTGCTGTTTAGCGGATCAGGATTCAGCGGATCAGGGTTCAGCAGCGGCGATCTGCGTTTGCCGCTGCCACGTCTGGGTGATCTGCCGGCGACCGCGAGCACGTGGACGGTGGCAGTTGCCGGCGGCTGGCGCGCACACGTGGTCGAAGATCCCGCGGCGATGCCGCTGATTGCCGACGCCGTGACCGTTGGTCGCCCGTGGTTTGGTTGGTGGTGGGAAGCCCCGGTCGAACACCGCGTGCCCGTCCTGCCCCCAGTGATCGACCTGCGGGTCCAGGTGGATGCCCGTGCGCTTAGCACCGTCGCGGTCGAGCCACCAGCGACTGGCGAACCACAACTCGTTCTGCGTGGACACCTGTTCAACGGCACACGTCTGGGTGGCGAGGCCGAGGCCCGCCTGCACCTGACGTCGCTCGCGACGCTGCGTGCCTGGGATCAGGTGGGACGGGTGCTGGCGATTCTGTCCGCGGCGCTGCTGACGTGGCGGGTTGGTCTCACGCTGCGCGTGACCATTGCGCTGGCATCCCTGCTCTTGGCTGCGGCCCTGCATGCGTGGCAGATCGGCGTTGGTCCGGTGCTGGCGCTCAGCGAATGGCTGGCTCCGCTGTTGCTGATCATCGGCGTGATCTGTGCGCTGGTGCGCCTGCGCCCAGCGGCGCGTATGACAGTGCCGCTCGCGGCGTTGTTGCTGCTCAGCATGACGCTCTCCGCGGGTGAGGCCGTGCCGGTGCTGATGGGTTACCAAAAGCTGGATCCCGCCGGTGTGCCGCAGGAGGTGAAGGTCGCGTTGACGCGCGTTCAGCTCACCGAGTTGTGGCGTCGCGCACAGGGAGCGGCTCCGGCAAGCGCGGTGTGCGATCTCGCCACCGGCACGCCGCGTTTCGATCTGCGCTTCGTCGATGGCCACCTGCTCGGCACCATGTCGCTCGCGGTCGCAGTTCCTGGAACTACCTGGCAGCAGGTACGCATCCCGGTCGCTCCTGGATCGGTGCGCGGTGTGGTTGCACGTCCGCTCGGTGGCAATGATCCTGGGACCGTGGCGTGGGCGGGTGATCCTTCCGGTGCGCTGATGTTGACGCTGGCCCCACGCCAGCAGGCGGACGTGGTGATCGATCTCAATGTGCCGCTGACCAAAGTCGCTGATGAATGGGCCACGACGTTGCCGCTGTCTGCCATTCCCGGCGGCAGCCTGGTGCTGCGGGTGCCGACTGAGTTCGTGCCGTGGTCGGGTGGTCGTGCGCTGACTGCCGATGGTGATCGTTGGACGCTGGATCTGCCGGTCGGTCAGGCGCAGGTGACGCTGGTGCTGCGGCGTCCACAGGCGGTGGTCGCACGCGATCTGCGTCTGGGCGTGGATCAACGTGTGCGGGTGCAGACGCATCACGATCGTCTGGAATGGAGCGCGGTGCTGACGTGCAACGCGCAGGGCGGTGCGGTACGTCGTTTGGCGTTCACGGTTCCGGACGGCTTGGCCCTTACAGCCATCGAAGGTGATGGCGTCGCCGATTGGAGCCAGCGTGGTACGCAGGCCGAAATCATCTCCGCCAGCGAACGCACGGGCACCTGGACCATCAAACTTGCCGGTGTGGTCGCCATCGCCGCCGGTGCTGCGCCGGAACGTGGTGTGCTGCTTACGGTCGCCGGCGCCGAGCGCATCAGCGGACGCCTCGACCTGGTCGGTGGCTCCGGCCTGCGTTTTGATCGCCCGACCGGCGAGCGCATCGAACGCGTCGATCCGCAAGAGGGGGCCGATCAGGCGGTGCGGTGGGGCAGCGACCCTGGAGCGCTCGTCGTGGGTTGGCGCGCGGTGGATGACGAGTTGTCAGCAACCGTGCGTGCGGTGTTGGTGGTCGGCGTCGATCGTGTGCGGGTGCACGCGGCACTCGACCTCACCGGTCCTGGGAAACGTGACGCTCTTCGTCTGCGCATCCCCGCACCGTGGGAAGTGGTGGGTGTGCCCGCCGGCACGCAGATCGTCTGGCGCACCGTCGATGGCCAACGTGAGTGCACGCTACGCACGGCTAAACCCTGGTCGGCTGCCGGCGCGATGCCGGAGATCCGGGTGGAAGCGGAACGTCGCGTACTGGGTGCAACCATCAGCGCGCCGGATTTGCGCCCACTCGACGGCAGCATCACGACAGCGCGCCAAGTGTGGCTCTTCGCCGGTGCTGGCGATCGTCGTGTGCGTCTTGATGACCACGAACGCCAACAAGCGATGGGCGTCGACGCGGCGCGCGGGGTGATGGCGAGCCTCGCCACCCTCGGTGCTGGTGAACGTTGGTTGCAGGCCTGTTCGTGGCGTGGCGATGGTTCGCCGCGGTTGACGCTGGTGGCGGACGATGCGGTGGTGCGGCTGACCGCCAGTCATTACCTGGTGCTGGGTCAAGATCGCGTGCGTTGGTCCGCACACCTGGTGCATCAGGCGGAGCAGGGCGAACTCACTACGCTGCGTTGCACGCTGCCGGCAGCGGCGCGTTTGGTGCGTGTCAACGCCGAAGGTCTCGGCACCTGGGAACTCAACGGCCGCGACTTGACCGTCACGCTCGCTGCGCCGACGCGGGCGTCGATTCCACTCGATCTGGAATTGGAGATTCCGCTGTCCGGCGATGCGCTGACGATCGACGGCTTGATCCTACCAGGCAGCACGCCGCAGGATGTGGCCTTGGTGGAGGAGGACGACCTCGGCCTCGTGCACCTGGATGCCCAGGGCCTGGATGGCATCACCGATCGGGCCGTGCCGTTCTCGTTGCCGGTCGGCATCGACGCGGCCGCAGTCCGGCATCGCTGGCGTTCACTGCGCCCGCAATGGTCGCTTGGCATCCGTCGTGAAGCGCTCGCCACCACCGCCGGAATCGACAACGTGGTGACGCTGGTGGATGTGGTGAGTGTGCTTGGCGTCGATGGCGAATGCCGCGGCCGCGCGGTGTGGCAGGTGCTCAACCGCACGCGCACCCACCTGACGGTCGAACTGCCTGCCGGAGTGGAACTGTGGGAGGCGCGTGTCGCCGGCGCCGATGTGCGTCCACGGCGCGGGGCCAAACCCAACGAGGTGGTCCTGCCGGTGACGCCACAGCGTCCAGGCGAATCCGCCCAGGCCATCAGCCTGACGTGGCGTGAACGCATCGATCCCAGCCGCCGTTTCAGCCCAGGACTGCCACGATTCACCGACCTCAAGATCATGCAGGGACTGTGGCGCGTGGTGCCGCCGCCCGGCTACGAACTGAAACGCCGCGATGGCACGCTCGCCGTGGTCGACTCGGTGGAGATCGAAGCCAGCCGGGCACAGAACGTCATCGATGAACTCAAGCGCCTGCGCACGCTCGGCGACCTTGACGACGTTGGCCTGAAACGCCTGGGCGACCAGCTGGTCACGCTTGATCTGCAACTGTCGGACAACCTCATCAGTCTGCAGCAGGTCGAGGTGCAGCAGGACCAGTCGCCGCAACAACAGGCCTTCAACTCACGCGTGATCGGCGAGGTCAACGGCAACCGCAGCGAACTGCAACGCGAACTCAAACGCATCGATGGCGTGCGCACCGCACGCGGCGAACGGCGCGGGAAACTCGGCCTCGACAATTCATCGCAGGCATGGTCGAAATCCGCCGCCGCGCCGGCCTCGGTGGGTACCTATGGCGCGCGTCCGACCTTGCCGCTGAGTGACCGCAAACCACAGCGCCTGGCGCCCGACGCCAGCCTGGGCGCGGGCCAACCACCACCTGGGCAACGTGCGGAGGATCAACGCGCCCTACTCGGCCTCGATCTGCTCGGCGATCCCGGCGCCGGCGGCCTGACGCTGCGCGGCCAGACTAACGATCTACGCCTGGAACTGTCGATGGCGCGTGCAGGCGGCGGGTTCGGCCCATGGTTGCTGGTGCTGGCGTCGGCGCTGGTGGTTATCGGCGGCGTGTGGTTTGCGCGTCGTCGGTGATCCTGGGCACATGACACGTTGATCGCTGGTGACGGTTCGTTCCGTAATTCGCTCAGCGGGAACCCATTGTTTTGGTGAAGTGATTGGCGTGTCACCAAGCAAAACGTTGTCCCGGTAAAATAACGGCGTGGACGCGTTGGCCGTACGTGGCTTCGCCGAGTTGGTCTCTGGGAAAGAGATCACTGCACTGTCCAGGGGAGTGATGACATTCCGAACTGAACGCCCAGGGTGGATCCGGGTAACCATCCATCAGGATGCTTTACTTCCTGGGCTGACGGTTTCATGGAGGTCGTGATGTCGTGGTTACTGCGCAGTTTGTTCATCGGGTTGGCACTGATGCCGTCGCAGGCACGAGCGGTCGAGGATCATCCACCCATCCCCATTCGTTTCACCCTCGACCAACCGGCGCATGTCACGTTGGTGATCGAAGACGCTGCCGGGAAACGCGTGCGCAACCTGATCGCGGATACCCGCTTCGACGCGGGCGAACAGGTGGTGTGGTGGGATGGGCTGGACGAGACGCCGGGAAATTTCCGTGGACCGGTCTATGACATCCAGGGCAAGCCGGTGGCGCCCGGAGCGTACCGTGTGCGTGGCCTGCGGCGTGATGTGCTAACCCTGCGCCATGAGTTCACCGTCTACAATGCCGGCCAACCGGCGTGGCGACTGGACCGGGATGGGCCCGGTGCCTGGCTTGCCGATCATTCGGCACCCAGTGCGGTGTTGTTCGTGCCAGCGGCTGGCGATCAGTCAGCGCACTTGCTGATCGGCTCGCAAGTGGCGGAGCAAGGCGACGGACTGGTGTGGACCGATCTTGACGGACGAAAACTGCGCGGCGCACATGGTGTTGGCGGCGCGTGGACTGGCGCGCACTTCCTGACCCGTGACGACGGTCCGCAGGCGATCGCGGGGGTGTACGCCTACGCCGCGTCGACCTGGAAAGCGCGCGACGAAACCAAGTCCGAACTGCGGTTGCTGGCGCTGCAACGCGATGGAAAAACGCCGGTGGTGGTGCCCTACCAGTTCGAACGCGACAAGGCGCAAGAGATCCACGGCTGGGACAGTGAATTCAGCTACCTCGGTGGCATCGCTGCACGTGATGGCGTGGTGCTGGTTGGATTCCAACGTTCCGGTCGTCTGCTGGTGGTCGACGCGGTGGCGAAAAAACTATTGGCCACGCTGACGTTGCCTGACGTGCGCGGTATGACCTTTGATGCCAAGGGCCGTCTGCTGGTACTGGCTGGTACACGACTGTTGCGGGCAGCGGCGAGTGATTGGCGCACGCTCACGACCTTGCCCACGTTCGCCACGCTGGTCGAGCAAGGCCTCGATGATCCACGGCAGGTGGTGGTCGCGAGTGATGGCAGCATCCTCATCAGCGACCAGGGGCGCAGTCATTGCGTCAAGGTTTTCGCCGACGACGGACGTTTTCTGCGTACCATCGGCAAGCCGGGTGTGCCATCAGTCGGTCTCTACGATCCCGAGCGGATGCAGCATCCGAGTGGTCTGACCCTCACCGCTGATGGGACGTTGTGGGTCGCGGAGGAGGACCATGCACCCAAACGCGTGAGTAAATGGAGCGTCGACGGTACGTTGCTCACGGCGCTCTACGGTCCGGCGAAATACGGTGGCGGCGGCAATCTCAGCGCCGACCGTACGCGTTTCTATTACCACGACTCAAAAAACGGCACCGGCGGTGGCATGGAGTTCGCCCTCGACTGGCAGGCGGGCACCTGGCGACTGCACAGCATCTACCAGCGTTTCGAGCCCAACGATTGGAAGATCGTGGCAAACCTCGGTTATGTCGGACCACAACTGCCGATCGATCACGCGGGTGTGCGCTACCTGACCAACGCGTTCAATTCCAATCCGACGCAAGGCGCCGATCTGGTCGGCCTGTGGCGATTGGACAACGGCGTCGCCAAGCTGCTGGCTGCGGTGGGCGATGCCCGCGATTGGCCGCTCATGCGCACGCCGGCCTTCGCGTCGCTGTTTCCCAATGGACTGAAGGACCGCCCGGTGCTCATGGCGTGGTCGGACCTTGACGATGATGGCACGGTCGCAGCAGCGGAGATCCAGGTGCAGTCGGTGGAGGGCCACACCACCGGTACCTGGTATGTCGCCCCAGACTTGTCGCTAATGGATTCATTCACCGGTCGTCTGTAACCGGTGCGTTTCACCGCCGGTGGCGCGCCAGTGTACGAGCTCAAAACGAAGGCGCCGGTGATCTCCAACGTCACGCACCGCTGGTCTTCTGGTGGGGCGGAAGCATTTCCCGGTGCCGACGGCTGGACCATCATTACCGGTGGTCCGATGCGCGGCTACCGCGGCGGCGAATTGCAATGGACCTACGATTCGCGTTGGCCCAGTCTGCATGCCAGCCACGAGGCACCACAACGGGCGCAGTTTCCTGGCGAATTGGTCGGCACCACACGTCTGCTTGGCCATCCGGTGCATCCGAGCGCGGGCGAGGCCGGCGAGGTGTGGGCAATCAACGGCAATCCCGGGGTCATCCACCTGCTGACCAGCGACGGTTTTTTTGTCGGCACGCTCGGCCGCGACCGCTTCCAGGGAAAACCTTGGCCAATCACCGAAACGCGCGGCGCTGATTTGTCCGAGGTGTGGTTCTTTGACGAACATTTCTGGCCGACCATCAATCAGGGCTCGGATGGCCAGATCCATCTGCTGATAGGAAAACACCACAACAGCATCGTGCGCATCGATGGTTTGGAATCGGTTCGTCGTCTGCCGGTGGTCGCGTTGGAAGTCACTGCTGAGCAACTCGCTGCCGCCGAGTCGTGGCGCATCGCCGCCGAACAACGCCGTCAGCGGACCAACGGGCGCCAGACGCTGACCGTCACCCTGCGCGATCAGCCGCCAGTGATTGACGGCGACTTAGTGGAGTGGGATAGCAAACGCTTCGTCAGCATCTACCGCGATAAAATTGGTGGCCGCGAGGTCGCCATCACTGGCGCACTCGCCGTCCACGGCGACCGCCTGTTCGTCGCGGTGCGCAGTTTCGACGACGACCTGCTGAACAACACCGGCGACACGCCGACCATGTTGTTCAAGACCGGTGGCGCCATCGACCTGATGCTCGGCGTCGATGGCAACCAGCGCCTGCTGGTAACACGCCAACAAGGGCGCGCGGTGGCCATGCGCTACCGACAACGCGTGGTCGGTACGCCGGATGATCAGCGGGTGCCATTCTCCTCACCAACCCGCACCGTGTGGTTCGATCGCGTCGACGATGTCAGTGGCGTGGTGACGCTTGCCGGTGGTAAAGGGAGTTACGAGCTCTCCATCCCACTCGCGACCCTCGGCCTGACCGCCAGCGACGACGCGCGCATTGCCGGTGATCTCGGTGTGTTGCGTGGTGCGCAGGGCGCCACGATCCAACGACTCTACTGGCACAATAAGGCGACCAGCATCACCGCCGATGTGCCCAGCGAGGCGATGCTGACCCCAGCGCTGTGGGGTGAACTGGTGTTTGCCCGCTGAATCGTCGAGATGAGGTCCTAGAGCGCCGACACCCGCCAGCGTCCACATTGCCGAATCCAAACCCACGACTACGGTGCCGCCCGCCCACAGTGATCCCGCACGTGGGCCTGTAGCTCAATGGTTAGAGCAGGCGACTCATAATCGTGGATCACGGATTCGACTAAAAGCCATTTCCTGATATCAGGGGGTGTAAACTCGGATGGTGACTGCGGTTTGCGCTCCGCTGAAATATCCCGAACCACTGCCAAACTTCCCACTGGTCGTACAACAGAGCACTCTTAGATTATCGTTCTCCCTGTGTGAGGGAGCGTAGAAAATGCCGATTCCTCCTCTTGGATTGTAGTGTGGAGCCTCTTTTGCGCAACACCAGTGAGCAACTGTACATGTGTAAAAACCTCAATCGCGGCATTGAGTCGCTCTTACAACCATACAACCAGATGCTTCCCGAGCCTGCCTCTAGGAGGCGTCGGGTCCACGACGAGGCCCTTAGCGTCGTTGTGGAACCTTTAGGGCCTCCAAGCGTCGCACGTATATCCGTAACCGCGTCGCGGCAACTTCGAGCAACGCGGTAATAATGAGGTGTTCCTCCTCTTCGTCTTGCAGCCCCAGCGCGTGGGCGAGGCGTAGGAGTTCGTCCTCCGAAAGAGCAACGTCTTTGCCTTTGCGCGCTTTGCTCCGGATCGCGTAATAGATGCGCGAGTTCCCTTTGAATCCTGCTGCGCGTGCCACTTCGTTTATGGATTTCCCCTTTTGCTCGCAAAATTTTGCGAGCAGATATCCGAACTCGTTGAGAGGTCCGAGGACTGCCACGCAATGATTTATAAGCTGCTCAACGCTGGATTCTACTTTTTCCCTCATTCTCCCTGGAGGGGAGAATGAGGGAAAAAGATGATTGTATCGATTTCCATTGGCCGCAACGGACAGCCCAACGAATAACCAACGTCATCAGCGACGACTGTGCGTTCGTGCATGCCGACGCTTGGCAGTGCGCGATGGAGATCGCCATTGCATTATATCGAGCGCCCACATCGATTTCGCCGCTGGGTGTCTTGGTGATCACGGACGACCCGGGCGAGGTAGTGCAGTATGCCAGTTCGCTCAGGCGAGTTCTCGGTGAGGTGCGCCCTGATGATCCAGGGTGGCAGCAATTCAGGACTCGTATTGGAAACAGATCACGACCGAAGCGTGAGATTACATGCATGGTTGGAGGGTCCGCATCAAGCAACCTACCGGTCGCCATCGCGCGAGATGCAATGGTATCAGAAGGAAGGCAGTTCCGGTCGATTTGTGTCCTCGGCTTGATTGCTGGCGCAGTCACGATCATGGAGCAGGTGCTTACTCATGAGCGTGCGCACGGATACGGTTGGGCGAGGTCGCAAAAATTCGTTATGGGTCTTGCGCGACGCCGGTGGGTCGCATTCGACAACAACGGTATCTCTCTTGATCTTTTCGAGGCAGTCTACCTGCGACGTAACCACACTCACCGTGCGCTGATGGCGGCGGGAGTTCAATTTGACGTGGTTGTCGATCGTCTGGTCAAGCATGCCATCAACGTGCATCACTTTGAATCGTCCGAGATCACGCGCGAAGAATTGCAGGCTCTTTTTGGCGGCCAGCGGGAGGCCTGGATTTCTTGGCTTGGTGGACAGTTAGGGACCGGTGATCTGATTCCTCGTCATCGCGCAGCTGAATGGCTCGCTACATGCGTCTGACCCATCCGCCTGGATTCAATCCGACGTTTGGTAAACGCGACCCGCCGAAGCAGCGGTTGCTTGGTGAACGCTTTTCAATCGAGAATGCTAAAGAAGCGCTTGCTAATCCGGCCGTGAGGGCCACTTCCGCATCGTTATACACCGAAGCGCATGTCATTGGGGATCACGCAGGCTCTGCGATGAGCTTGATGCGCAGCTTCTGGTCTCATCAGTGGGTCGGCGACTCTGGTTGGCTCAAGCGATCAGTAGGGCTTATTATCGCAGGCAACCTCTGGGACGGCGACCACCATGTTATGCCCGGAGATATACGCGCTGATGAAATGATGGCATGGCTAGCAGCTCACGATTCTCACCAAGTTCAGATCCTCATCGGCGCCCATGATCTGGAACGACTTGGTGCGTTAGGGCGAGCGCCTGATCGTTGGTTATGTCTCGCTCGTGCAGCCGCATCAGCAGTGAATTTTTGGCATCAGTTGCGTCGCTGAAGATGTGCAGCGTCACGGGCTCGCCGGAATACAGCCCCTCGACCGCCACCGCCTGGTGGTGATCGCCGAGCAGGTCGTGCTGA
>ENA-ORBV01015592-ORBV01015592.1-microbial-mat-metagenome-genome-assembly--contig:-NODE-15592-length-11147-cov-5.704517_pt1 | contig 11147 bp, 10 predicted proteins | sample MGYA00237777_ERZ505514 | MGnify/ENA primary metagenome ERZ505514 (study PRJEB26160, sample SAMN06269048) | microbial mat metagenome | isolation source: Oligotrophic lake microbial mat | place...
TTCAAGCAGAAGACGGCATACGAGATTCGCCTTAGTCTCGTGGGCTCGGAGATGTGTATAAGAGACAGAGTATGCAATGCAAGGCCAAGGCGTTCCCAAATTTCTTCGGACGTCTTCCCCTTTTTGCCGAGAATCTTTTGTCCCAATACTACAGCTCGTACAGCTGTATCATAGGCAACGGTCCGTTCATCGTCGTGTTGCTCCGAGACGTGCCTTTCCAGTCCTCGGCTAAAGTCTGTCTGTACAAAGGCATTCAAGTTTTGCTGAATGGTAGCGGCATCCTCGGCATCGAAACGCTTGTTTCCAACGCCAAAGCTGTCCCGAAGGAGAATACCATATCCTGTTCTTCTCATTCTTTCAGCGGCAATCTCAATCTCTTCTCTGGTTTCCTGCTGTCGTCTCCGTCGTTGACGACGGTTCGCGCAGGAATCTTCATCAAAGCCGTTGGTATTATCGGTTATCAAGATGGTCTTGTTGCGATCTTCTGCGAATCGGACTGTATTGTGCTTGCTGATCTTTAACGGCATGGTGGGCATTTCGGAGGGTCTATGTTTCGTTTGTTCAATCTGAGATAAAATGAGAGTAAGTTGACGGCGGTGCTACCTGGTAGTACTAGACTAGTAGTAGCTGGAGCTTTTGTAATAGAAGGCGGGGTAAATTTCTTATATCACTGGGTATTGCTGGATATGGCAGCTGAAAAGATGTAACCAGTACTACTAGCAGAGATGAGGGGTACTTGTAACTGGACGACGTTTCGTTGTTCTCATCGGTGTTTAATAGCAACTTGCCCCGCTACTGTTCGCATCTTCTCAAAACACTCTGGAAGTCGGGAACCCTGTTATACTTCGCATTCAGTTACTAGCTAGTATCCATCACCAAAACATTTGTCCTTTGTGCCACCAAGAGGGAAGGTACTACTGTAGCGCTACAACTTCTACACTACAAGCATCCGTAAAAGATTCCCGGCAGCAACCACATGGTCGATGAAGAAAAGAAGAGCGACGTATGCACTATGCAGTCTTTTTGATATTTATGGCGTTCGAAAGCTTGTGCCTGAGAATGTTACAGGGTCATGAATGACTGAATATTCCGTTCGTCAAGAACGTATCCATAAGTGAACTCGGAGGTCAAAATAATTATCAATCACCGATCGCATCGCAAGGAAGTCAAAAAACCGAATGCATTTACATGACTGTAGAAGAGAAATCAAGCTTGTCTTCTACTCGTAAAACATCTGGATCGTATTTGGACGTGTTAGACTGTTAGTATTCCCTTTAGAGCTCACAGCGTCACAGGTGCGTGGTGTGGTTGCCGAAGAATCCAGCGAAATGTCACTGTACCAGGGGTCGTAGTTTATGCTGAACGATAATTAGACGCACATCGTGACAACCGCAATTTGGCTCGTTGGTGGTTGCTAAGGCAGACACGCCGGATGACTTATTGATTCTTATTGAACAGTAGATAGTACACTCCGCCGTACTGTACTTAGTCCACAACATCTACGCGAACACCAGGTAGTTTTTGCTTCCCAAGTTCGGAAGTTCCATTTTAGAATCTTCCGCATTCACTGATCGTCTCTGTGATACAACCATCAACTGCAATTGACCGCAGCCACCATCATTCTGTGGCTAGTGCGAATCCCAGTTCCTCTTTCCTCGTTCTGTCCCATTTGCGAACCTTATCGAAATCGAGTTGGGTCTGCATTCTTTTTACGTTACCAGTTCGCTCCACTTTAGCAGCGTAGAGCAGTGGTGGTGGCCAAGGGTCAAGGAAACGCGTACTTACACCCCTACAGCTTCTAGGCGATGAAGGCCCCACAGAGAATCGGCGGTCCTTCTTTTCGACTGATGGTTAGGCAGTTCAGGGGAGCAAAAGAAAAGAAGAATGCTACTTTGGTCAGTTTGGAGGAATGTTGATGGATTCTTCATGCAGTTTTGATACACATTACTACTAGATTATTATTAGTTGTTTTTCTCCATAGTGTTCCTGCAGGTATGATGTAGTCGTAGTGAGAGTCATGTGCGCTGGGTCCTCCAGCCACCACCTCTTTCCTGGGAGTGAAGTGTACTAGGTTCTCCAACCACCATCACCTCCCCGGGACTAGGTGGACATGATAAAACCGGCGTGTAGTGGTTTTTGTGGCCCTGACCAGGGTAATTGGCACCCAGATTTGAAGTACAAGTTCTGAAAACAGTACTACGACGTAAGCATTCAGAGCGGTTGGATAGTTTGAGAAGATCAGATCAACTACTACTACTAGAGTTATGATACCGTTACACTGCTACTATTTGGACAAGTAGGCGCCTTCAGTCACACAGGACTATACTAGCTAATACTACCTTCTGCTGTCCACGCAGCAATCGCTACAGGCGCCGATGGTACCGACTTTCATGTTACACGAAGTGCAGTAATGATCGGTTTGCTTGGTCTAGAGTCACAAGCCAAATCGATCGGAAAAGAAACAAAAATGCATGTGGTTAGTAAGTTGTTCAAAACCTAGAGTTCACAAGCCGCGTGTTGCAGGTATTACACGATGCTGCGTCCAGGAGTGTGTGTCACCTGAAAATCTGTACTGTGCAGGAAGGAACCTGTAGACTTTCTGTACATAATAACAGCACTAAGAAAACGCACCTTTTCCATCACCAAAGGAATCCAGCAGAGGGGCCAGAATATAAAGACTATCAAAACGCAAAGCGCCCATGTTATCCGGCTAGGATATGTTACGACTCGGGTCCTCGCGCCGGCGACTTGACAACAGGGGCAGCATTCCATTGGCATTGGCATTCGACTCAACCAAATTGCGGGAATTTTCTGTCCGCTAGCACTGCCGCTGGCCGATGGATCTATGATTGGGAGATTGTCCGCTGTTGTTTTGTATGTAGTTAACGACGGCTGCTCATCACTGCTCCTGACCTCGCAGACAATTTCAGCGACAGGGAGGTTTTCGTCATCTTGCATTCCATAGTCCCCACCATAAACGTCAGTTTCAGTCTTCTTGCTTTTCTTGCTGAAGAATCCCATTGTTGTATTGAATATGTTGCTGTCTTGCTGATAAGCTGTTACGATTCAATTGTCGTATACTGTAGTTGATGTATGCTGTTGTGAAAGTCAAAAGAAGCAATGCAAGGCTTTACTATTGATTGTACCTGTACTACTAGCTAGTTCTGTAGCGGGATTCTCGATATGTTGCCCTTGCCCTCGCTTCCCGATGTCTTGAAATTCTTGACATCCCTCCATGAGAGTAAACTGCGATCCCCCGGCGCCGGCGCTGTTCAACTATCGCTCTCTAATAAATATTCAAACTTTAAGCGATTGGAAAAGGTGTGCGATTCGTGAATGTGTTCAGCACGCACAGTATACTTCGTTCTCAAAACTACCCGAAACCATTTGCAATTCTGCACAGTAGACGACAACCACTGTACTACTAGTACTACTATTAGCTACTACGGTAGCTACTAGTAGTCTAGTAGCTAGCTACAGCCGCTAGCAGGCCTTCTGTACACCGGGTGTGACAGCATATTGCTGCCTCTCATGCGTTGTTTGTTCGTTTCTGCTACCACAAATATTTTTGGTATGGTTATGGTGGACCTCCAGTAAAGTTGTTAGTTGCTAAATATAAAATTTACTAGCCAAGGTGGCTTTATAGCTAAAAATTGACGCAACTGAAAAGTGTTTATCTTGCTTGTTTCTCCAGTCGGTGTGAAAAAGAATACATCTCGAATTGTATTGTTGCGTTCTTTTACATCGAGCCAGCAAAATTAGCGTGATCCTTGGTGGCGGCATCTCCTGCGACAGCCTCAATGGGTCGTTTCCGGCTTTGGGTAATGGGCCACTTGCTGGTAACCTTGATACGGTTGGAGAAGAATTCAACGGCGGCATCTCCTGTAATATCCATGTCACCAAATTTACTCCTAGTGCCATAGAGCCCTCCAAAGCTAAAGGGTTCTCGTGGCACAGGAATTCCAACATTGACACCAAGCATGGAAGCACGGAAGCGTTCCAAGAACCACTCGGCATTTCCTCCACTAGTCGTATAAATGCTCGCAGCATTGCCAAAGGGATTGGCATTTTCAATGGCAATGGCCTCCTCCCAGGAACTCACAGAATACACGGACAAAACAGGACCAAAGACTTCTTCTTTCATGGTTTTGTCAGATGATTGCTTGTGCTTGATAATAGTCGGTCCAATCCAATTTCCACTGCATCCCTTCTTTTGATTCCAGGGTCTTCCGTCCAAGAGAATATCGGCTCCACACTTTTCCGCGTCGGCAATGTAGCTAATAATCTTTTTGTAGGACACTTCGTCAATCACTGGTCCCATTTGTCCCGGTTTGTTTCCTGGTTCAATATTGGAGGATAAATCCACTACCTTTTGCAAGAGTCCATCCTGGGCTTCTCCGCCCACCAACAGTAAAACCGAGGCCGCCATGCAACGTTGTCCAGCACATCCCGCAAAACTCACACAAATATCCGATGCCGCAGTCTCTACTTCACAATCGGGAAGAGCGATAAGATGATTTTTGGCGCCTCCCAAGGCCGTACATCGCTTGTGCAAAGCACGGCATCGCAAACTGACACTTTCGGCAATGGGACTGGATCCTACAAAGGTAATGGCCTTGACATCGGGGTGATCAATCAAGGCTTCGGCGGTATCTTTCAAGCCATTGACCAAATTAAAGACACCATCGGGGAATCCAGCTTCTTGGGTCAACTCGGCCACTCGGCGCATGGTCATGGGTACTTTTTCGCTGGGCTTGCAAATGACAGTATTTCCCATAACCAAAGCAATCGGCAAGGTCCACATGGGAACCATTACTGTCAAAGGAAGAGAAAGAGAAATTGTGCAAAGTTATATCATTCGTGAAGCATTTATAGATACAAAATATATTTGAGGTTCGAGTTGACTGTTGAAATGAGAAGAGAAAGGACGGCGTATTCGCTTTCTTCTGCCGCGATATAATTTTGAAAACTGTACGGGTGCACTTACAAGGAAAGTTAAATGGTACAATGCTGGCAATGACGCCCAAAGGTACACGTTTGTCTTCACAAGAAACCTGACTGGATACTTTTAAGTTTTTGCCCTGGGCAAGTTGAGGAAGGGAGCAAGCATACTCGACTGTTTCATTTCCCTTGGCCACTGCCCGTATACAAAAAAAAAAAAATGGTTAGATATAGAAAACACTTTTACGCAAAAAAGAAAACAATCTTTCCATAAACGTACCATCCGCTAGAGCCTCGGTAATATTTTTGCCATTTTCCAAGACGATAATTTTGGCCAACTCTTCGGCTTCGCGTTGAAGAATCGAATGAAACTTTATCATAATGGCAGCACGCGCTTTCATGGTCATTTGCGACCATGCGGGGAGTGCCTTTTTGGCCGCTTCCACCGCCAATTCCACATCCTTCACGGCCGAAACTCCACATCGAGCAATGACTTTATCGGGAATGGCAGGATCCAAAACGTCAATGTATCGATCCGTAGTGGGAAGAATAAAATTACCACCAATGTAATTCTCCAAATTGACGACACCGCTGCTCATTGTAGTGGATGAATGAGTTACTGAAGATAAAAAAGATGGGATGAACCAAAATGGTCTCTAGAATTTCAAGGATGTCTGTACCGGGCTTCTTATCCTCTTCCGATGCACGTTTCCCCTGTTGTTGGCTAGTAATTGACCTGCTGGATTCCAGAAAAACTGAAATCACAACTAGCTAATAGAGAATGAATGCAGCATAGATTGAAGGAAGACCTCGAAGATATTGATTGCAAGTCGTTGATGTGATGATGATGGCACCTACAAACAGAAAGAAGTTCGACGAAAACAACGAGGAAGAAAAGAAGTCTATGACGTATGTCTTGTAGTTCCTAACCCTAAAATACGATTTAATGAGACGCACACTAGCTGGTTGAAGTAAAGACAGCACCACATGTCATACAACGTTAACACGCACTCAACACGCACTCAACACGCACACAGTCATACTTGGTACAGTAGTATACATGTGACAGAAAATCTATCTCTTACAGTTTGACAGAAAATCTATCTCTTCGACACGAAACGAGAGACGAGGGCAAACAGAAGTGGGCCCACTTACTGTTCGACATACATGTAGACGTAGCGGTTCTTCACCAGATAGATGAAAGATTAGTACGCGACGACCGCACAGAGAGAAAACGCGTAAAGATTTCCTTAACCAAGCGCCATGAGTGATCGTGATAGTGATGACGATATTCTTGAAGTTTATGATGGTTCGCCCACCCAGAATTCTTCCAAAAAGAGAAAGGCGCCTTCCACGCCACCCCCGCCACTAAACTCTCGGCCAGCTCGTGCTCGCGCTCGCAGAGGTATCCAATCTATCCTAAAGCAGCAAGCTAAAGAGCGTGACTGTCATCTATCCGACAAATCCTCAGGAGGCGAATCGGCATCCGAGTGGTCCTCGAGCGAAGAGGAAGAAGACGATGACGAAGGATACGACCATGTAGAAGACGAAGAAGAAGACGAAAAAGATGATGGTGACGAAGACGAAGAAGAGGAGTGGTGCAGCGAATACGAGGATGACGACCCCAGGGTAGACAAGGAGGACGTTGATGAAGAAGACGAGGAAGACGAAGAGGAGTGGTCCAGTGAGAACGAGATTGAAGACTCCAAAAGTAGCAACGATGGTCCCAGCAAGGAGAAAGAATCCAAAAAGAAAGTATCGAACAAGAAAAGGAAGCTAGAACCTCTGGATGCTCCGCCAAAGCGACGACCTGATATCATCGTTCGAACCGGTCTTGGTTGGATCAAATGTGACAAAGACAAACGTCGGCTGTCCAGAGTTGGAGGTTATTCGAACAGGCCGGCATACCATTTTGATCTTGGCGAATGGACGGACAGGGCTCTCACCCATGGCTTTCCTGCCCTGGATGGACAGGAAAAGTTTCTCTTTAGGCCGAAGTCGGAATATATAACCATAGAAAAAGTTCAAGCAGCTGCTCCAGAGGTACCCAGGAAATATCGGTTTCGATCCGCAGTGCTGAAGAGGGATGCCTACCACTACGATTTCAATTCCCGCACCAAGAATGGGTGCCCGGAATCGGATCTTATAGCCAAATTTCTTTGTGGGCATCGATATGCCACAAAGAAGCTCTCCAACAACAATTACGGGTGGTTGTTTACCTCGGAGAAACTTGCGATTTTGCATCTTCAATTATCCATTTTGCTACTGTTTGGGAGTAAGGATATGCTCCAGAAATTTGTCTTCAATGCGGCAAACAAGGCTCGGAATAAGCTTTCCAAAAACCAAACGGTGACGAAATCTGGCAACCATATCGTCCAACTCTTCCTGCCTGGATTAAGCGTCTCGCAGGCGCCGACACGTGACAAGAAAGTGGACGGATCACTTCAAGTAAACGATAGACACGCTCTCATTTTGCTATGCACAGGCAAAGAAACATATGCCGGCTTTCTTGGTTATGGCGAGAAAGAAAAACGGGGTATTGGGCACTCGTTCATTCGTTTAGGAAAATTTAGTTGGTAATAAAGTTTCTAGTATTAGTACAGTGCAGTACAGTACATAACAGAATTTACAACGTGATATATCCTTCGTTTTTGCAAACCATTATGCTCAATTTGAATTTGGGTTTTGGGTACAACCGTAATCAAGGTAATCAATGTTTGTTCAAAGGTTTGAAAGGAGGACCCCCCTTCACAAAGCCACGCTCATGACTGGGAAAACGTGATTGCATTTCTGGGTCGCACTTTCTAAGGATCGCGAGGGCAAAATAAGGCAGCGGGGCTGGATAGCTCCGCTAGAATCTAAAATTTGCACTTCACAACAAACACAAACAGAAAAATTGACATTTTGAAGCTAAAAATCAACTGTTGTCTGATGTCATGCCCATGGAAAGCAGCAGATGCCCCCACTCGAGCAACCAATTTTCATTCAGCTTCAGTTGCCATGCCCATGGAAAGCAGCACAGGCCCCCACTCAAGCAACCGTTTTTTGTTCAGCTTGTTTGGTTGTCAACAAACCCAATCCAAACAGCCAACAGCTGCCAAAATGGTGACAGGTTCAAAAGGGGATGAAATGGGGGCAAGTGTGGCACCAGGTAAAAAACACTGCAGTGGGGTCAGAGTTGATGGAGCAAATGTGGTTTGGGATTGTCTTACACCAAAAAATCAGAAGCGGACGAAATTGGAGCAAGTGTGGCACCAGGTAAAAAACACTGCAGTGGGATCAGAGTTGATGGAGCAAATGTGCTATGAAATTGTCTGAACAGGGTATGAAATAGGAGCAAGTGTGGCACCAGGCATGTGACACTACAACAGGGTTAGAGTTGATGGAGCAAATGTGGTTCGGAACTGTCTTACAAAAAAAAAATTTAGGGTCGGAGTTAACCCACCATATTGCATGGAGCAACTGTGCTTCGGAAATGTCTTAAAAAACCAAAAAGCATCCAGAATCCGCAACGTGCTAGTGCGTCTAGCGAGCAAAGACGGATTTTCATCAACCATCACAGTAGAACAGAAATTTTACCTCAGAACAACATCAGATTTTGATTCGACGTGGTCCTAAACATCGTTTGTTTGAAATGATGCTTTGATTTTAGAACCCGTCCACCTCGTCAATTTGTGTTATCTAGCTATCTACAATCTACTGTCTGGCAGTGAACTACATGCGAGTTGTCTGCAACATTGTCTATTCCTGAGTGGCCATTAAATCCCCAGAATCACAGCATGGTGGCTCAAATGATAGTCTGCCATTTACTCTATGAAAGCCTCTACAAGACACCCTTTGAACACTTGAGCCAGGGTCAGCTACAAGCGTGTCAAATTGTGCTGCGCATAGCTTCTGCATTGTCCATGTGTGGCTCTGGTTTCATTATCTACCATTTACTGGGACCAAGATGGGAATCCGAGACAAAAACCAACTTGCTTTCCCGTTTGTTATTGGGACTCTGTGTCAGCGATTTCTTCAGCTCTGTAGCACTCTTTATGGGGGCTTGGCTGATACCCCAAGACAGCAGTGATGCGGATCAAGCACCAGGACACATTTTTCATGGAAACTCTGGGACGCAGTTAACCTGTAACATGCAAGGCTTCGCCTTGCAAGTCTTTTATTTTTCCTATTTTACACGGCAAGTTTGAGCCTCAACTTTCTCTTGTGCGTCAAGCACAATTGCCGTGAACCCTACCTTCAACAAAAATTCGAGCCCTGGTTGCATGGAATCTCCTGGATGATCCCACTCGTGCTGGCCATTGTTTGTTTGGTTCAAGACATGTACAATCCAACCGCTTTTTTTTGTTGCGTCGTCACGCATCCCATCGGCTGTGATCATTATGAAGATGTGGAATGCATTCGGGGCAATCATAGTTGGCTGTGGAGAAGCATTGCACAAATCATTCCTTTTGGTGTTTGCTTCTTGACCATTATCTATTGCATGGTCAACATTTATCTCAAAGTGAAACAACAGGAAGATGCCGTGGCACAGCATCAATCGACTTGGATGAATGTGTGAGATTTGAGTCTTGAAGGAGGAGTCGCCAACAACAACAATTCACAGCAACAAGACCAACAAGATCATAAAGCCATCGCACACAAATCACGATTAGTGCACTAGACTGGCACTCAAGTTCATAGTTCATATGGGATAAGACCCATGTGAGCACAAGCCTTTTGCTACTGTAGCACAGTGCACATTGCACAACACGCACCTTATCTTGAGAATTTGGATCCATCAACGGTCCGCATGTTCTGTCATGATCTCTGCCGAGTTGCACACGACCACGGGATCCACATGCCGGCGCATGAAGAGTTTCGACCGGAAGAAACGTTCTCCAGAATTGAATGCAGTGACACGCGGACAGCTCGCGTGCCGAAGTTCTGTCAGAGTCAAGTTCAGAGATGGGAGGCTATCATGCATCATCATCTCAAACGAGATAAGGTGATTCCATCGTCGCACCCTCAAGCCAATGAGATCAAACATAATCCGAATGGCTATGAAGCGTTGACGCTTTTGATCTATCCCTATCACCCTGGGTGTGCCGAGAACGGAATTCTGATCAAGTCTCATCCCCAACAAGGCAAGCGCTCATTGGATGGAGCACCACTTTCGTCGCTGCGAGTTCTACTGCTACAGACAAGAATGCTATTTGGGTACCAATCACAATTGGGAGGACCCCATTCACATGATTTGTTTTCTGAAGTCATGTCAGAACTCGGGCGTTCTTCGCACCCTCTACAATCAAGAGCGACACGTGCCTGCGATGCAGTGCAAGTTCATGCGCAAACAAATTGTTGCTGCGCTGAAGGAGTGCATGGCTAGTCCGTCCTTTGCTCTTTTAGGTGGCAGAAATGTGGTTGGGTCTGCTGCTACTAGCACCAGGAGCACTCCGACCAACAGCACTGCAGCAACCTCACTCACCACACGTCCTGCTGGAAGCAATCGCAGTTCCAGTGGTGGAACCGGTGGTGGCAGTGGTGCACAGCGTTCTAGCAACCCTGGCCGATCCCCTCATGATCGCAATGTTCGGGCACTTGAAGCTTCCACGGAGACTGCATTGTTCGACGATGATTCATCCATTGAACCTGATGTTGTCGCGAAATTGAATGGAGAATGTCTTGGTGGTTGCAATGTGGACCACCCCCCTTACGAATGTCCCAACGTCATAGGTGATGTTGCACAGCAGAAGAAAACCTTCGCTAGTCTTAGCAGCAAGCAACGTTCTCTTCCTATTCGGGCCATTACCGCTACCGAGGATGACGATGAAGATGATGTCGATCTCATCGATCTCCATGACCCTGAAGACCAAAATTCTGATGCAGATGTGCATTGTCCATAGGGCAGACTACATGTGCTCCTTGTAGTCCTAGCCCTTGTTGTAATCGGAGTAACGGTGCTGTCTGCAGAGACAAGGCTCAAGCCCCCTCGGGATTGTCTGCCGCAGCACCACCGAGGTCGTCTGCCCCCATGCCAACTGGTCCAGACGAAGTTTCTTTGGCACCAATGACACCGGTGCAAAATGTCAGTCATGCTTCCCCTTCTAACATCAGGGGAGGGTTACCCTCATCGGATTCCACGATTCAGGGAGGGATTGCGCGCTCGGATTCCACGAATTTTCGTGTTCTACCTTCACGCAGTACAGAATCGTCTCTATCCTCGA
>ENA-ORBV01015593-ORBV01015593.1-microbial-mat-metagenome-genome-assembly--contig:-NODE-15593-length-11147-cov-4.762692_pt1 | contig 11147 bp, 8 predicted proteins | sample MGYA00237777_ERZ505514 | MGnify/ENA primary metagenome ERZ505514 (study PRJEB26160, sample SAMN06269048) | microbial mat metagenome | isolation source: Oligotrophic lake microbial mat | place...
CGTGAATACGCTGCGCGCCTTGCCCAATGGTTCGCTGTTCGTGAATGACGGCGTGAAGCGCCAGATCGTGTTGTTCGACGGCTCGCTGAAGCTCGTGAAGGTTGTGGCGGATACGCTTGAAGCGTCGATTCCATATGGCCAGCGAAATGCCGGACTGCTGCCGTACGTTGGCGACTCCACGCTGATGGTCGACCCGGCGACGCTTTCGCTTCTGGTGCTCAACGCGCGAGGCGAGATGGTGCGCGTGATGTCTGCGCCGCGCTCGCAGGACCTCAACACGCTGGCCGGCGCGAACCTCGGTTCAAATGCCTTTGATACACAAGGTCGCCTGATTTATCGGACCAACGCCGGCGGGCAGTTTGGCGGCATGGGTGGTGGCATGGGTGGCCCGGGCGGTGGTTTCGGCGGCAACATGCCGCTGGGCGGTGGCGGCGGACGCGGCGGCGTGGCCCCGACGGGCGCGCAGGGCGCGACGAGCGCACAGAGTGGTCGCGGCGGCCAGGCCGCGACGTCGCCAGCCGCCGGTCAGCAGTCGGCCGCCGACATCCGTCGCCAGGTCGCCGCCGTGCAGGAAGACCGGTTCCCCTCGGGTAACAGCGCGCAGATTACGGTGAATGGTGAGCGTCGCACGCGCTCGTTCAACGACCGGAATCTACCCGACTCCATCCCAATTCTCCGCGCGAACTTCGACACGCGCAAGACGGATACGGTCGCGTTCATGCGCGTGACCAATCCGAAGTTTGAAATGAAGGCCACCGAGGATGGTGGCACGCAGGTCAGCGTGAAGATGAATCCGCTGCCGCAGAACGACGACTGGGCGCTCATGTCCGACGGAACGGTCGCTGTGGTGCGCGTGCTGGACTATCGCGTGGACTATATCAATCCTGACGGGACACGCGAGCGCTCAGCGCCGATTCCGTTTGACTGGAAGCGTATCAGCGACGACGAGAAGGCCAAGATGGTCGATTCGCTCAAGACCGCATCGAAGGAAGCGACAGAACGCGCGCAGCAGATGATGGCGGGCGGTGGTGGTGGCCGCGGGAGCTTCCGTCCGGCGTTTGAGCCGGTGGAAGCCGAGTTCCTGCCCGACTATTTCCCGCCCATTCGTTCGGGCAGCACGCTGGCCGATCAGGACGGGAATCTCTGGATTCTCCCCACGACCTCCACACTGGCGGCGCAGATGTCGGCCATGATTCCGGCAAACGTGCGCAGCCAGATTCCGGCCGGCATGCTGCCGGCGGGAATGGCCTCGGCTGCGTCGGGACTGGCGTACGATATCGTGAACCGGAAGGGCGGGTTGGTGGAACGGATTCAGGTTCCCGCCGGTCGCAGTATCGCCGGTTTCGGACCCAACGGTGTCGTGTACCTTCTGGAGCGCAAGGGACGAGAGGTTTTCCTCGAGAAGACGCGTCGGGTGCAGCCGTAAAAGGCTCCGTCTGAGAGAAGCGCTCGCCACGACAGATCGTGGCGGGCGCTTTGTCTTTCGTGGTAGCTTGCGTAACCGCAACGCGCAAGATGGAACGCGTCGCTGTGCGGCGGGTTTTCCTTTGCAGTGACTCGCGTATGACCTTTTTACCGCGCCGGCGTTTTCGGGCGATGTTCACCCGTCCTCCACAACATGCTCATCATGCTTCGCTCACTTGTCGTGTCGATACTCGCGCTCGGAGCGCTCACCGCGCCGGCCGCCGCCAGCGCGCAAGCCGCGCCGCCGGCACCCGAGATCTATTTGCGCGTGCCGGCCAACAACGCTGTTGTCAAACCCACGTTCACGGTCGAGTTCGGGCTGCGCAACTACGGTGTGGCTCCAGCCACCGTGAAGCTCAGCAACACGGGTCACTTCCATTTGTTGATCAACGTCGAGTCTCCCGCCGATGGCGTCGTCATTCCGGCGGACTCGCTGCATCGTCACTATGGTGCGGGACAGATCGAGACCACGATGACCCTCGCGCCCGGCACCTACACACTGCGCGCGGTGCTCGGCGACTTCGAGCACAAGGTGATCAACCGTCAGTTGGTCTCGAAGCCCGTACGCATCACCGTCAAGCCGTAGCTGGCTACCGCGCTACAGGTACGGCGCGCCCAGTCGCGCCACACCATCGCGCAGGCGCACGGGCAGTGAGCGCGCTTTGATCTCGCTCAGACTCACGGGCCGCGACTGCGCGATTCGCGCGTCGATCAATGCCTCAAGCTCGCCGGCGAGCGCACTGTCGTAGCATTCGAGGTTGAACTCGAAGTTGAGCAGGAAACTGCGCGCATCCCAGTTCGTCGAGCCGATCAGGCTCCACTGTCCGTCCACCGTGAAGGCCTTGCTGTGGTCAAACGGAGGCGGGGAAAGAAAGATGCGACATCCTTTTTCGAGTAGATAGCGAAACTGCGGCGTCATGGCCCAATCCAGCACCGGCAGATTGGATCGCGACGGCAGCACAATATCCACCGTGACCCCGCGCATCGCCGCGACCTGCAGCGCACGCAGCAAGACATCGTCCACCAGAAAATACGGACTGATGATGCGCACATGATGTGTGGCGGCGGACAGTGCGCCCAACACCAGTTCGAGAATGTTCTCGATATCGTTGTCGGGACCATCGGGTACCCCGCGGGCGACTACGTCACCGGCTTCGCTCAAGCGGGGAAACCACGGATCGCGATCGAGTGCCTCGCGTGTGACAAACGCCCAGTCGACGCTGAACGTGCGCTGCAACTCGTACACGACGGGCCCGTCGACGCGGAAATGCAGACAGCGCACCGGTGACGGAGGTTGGCGCGACAGCCAGTGACCGTCGCGAATGTTCATGCCACCGGTGAATCCGATGCGTCCATCCACGACCAGAATCTTGCGGTGGTTGCGCAGGTTGGCGTAGCGATAGAGTCGCGGTAATCGTGTTGGGAGAAATGCGGCCACGGGAATCCCCGCCTCGCGGAGACGACTCACCATCGTTGGGCGCGTGTACCGCGAACCCACGTCGTCAATCAACACGCGCACGTCCACGCCGCGCGCCGCCGCGGCCGTCAAGGCGCGAAAAAACTTCTCGCCAGTGGCGTCATTGTCGAAGATATAGCTGAGCAGCGAGACCGTGCGCTCGGCGCCGCTGATGGCGGCCAGCATCGCCGGATACGCCTCATCGCCGTCCTGGAGCAACGTGATGGCATTGCCGGGCAAAAGCGGATTGCCCGTGGCCTGCAAGCCGAGTCGCGCCAGTCCCGGCAATGTGGGATGTTTGGCGGCCAGCGACTGCAGAAACCCGGCGCCCGCCAGCGACGCACGAAACTCGCCCGTGTCGCCCAGAATCGGCTCGCGCTGCAATGCCACCGCGGCGCGCTTGATGCGGTTGATGCCGAAAGTCACGTAGAGCAGCGAGCCGACGACCGGTGCCAGCCAGGCTAGTCCGACCCAGCCAATTACCGCCGGAACCTGCCGCTTGCGAAGCACGGCGTCGATGGTGACGCCGATTGCGCCAAGGATGTGGCCGAGCGACAGCACAGCAGGCCACAGATCGGCGAGAAGGGAAAGCATGGGTGCATGATGCAAGCCGCACACAGGCGGGACAATGGCGCCGGCACGGTTCGACGCGCTAACCTGAGGATCCGTATCACGTCGATTCTCGTCCGGAGTGACTGCTTGAACAGCTTTGAGGCGGCATCGCAGGGCCCGGTGTGCAGCGAGTGCGGCGTCGCGGTCGCTCCGGGCACATCACCGCCCATGCCCGGACTTCCGCCCGTGTGCGGGCACGTTCGCTGCACAACGCGGGCGGTGGACAAACTCCGCGGACAGCAGAAGGCGTCGCGATTGCGCGCCCTGCACGCACAGGTCGGCGGGCGTGGTGAGGTGGTCTTCACGCCAGTCAATCAAGCGCAAACGGCACCGCTCTCGGCCAGCCGCCGCGACGCGTTCGCGCGTCACCTCGCGGCCATGCTCGACGCGGCGCTGGTTGGCGTGCAGACCTCGGCGCAGAACAGGCCGGTGGGCGTGTCCATGCAGGGTGACAATGTCCACTTGCCTCCGGCGACGCCGCCGGCTGTTCATCGATCGATTGCCGCCGCCTGCGCCAACTGTCGGGGCTGGTGCTGTCGCACCGGCGGCACCAACGCGTGGATTACCTCAGATACCCTGCGGCGCGTGCGCCTGGAGCATCCCGACCTCGAGCCCGCGACAATACAGGAGCGCTACCTTTCGCAGTTGCCTTCGCGTGCGTATGCGGACTCGTGTGTGTACCACTCGGCCGCCGGATGCACACTCGATGCTTCGCTGCGATCGGACACCTGCCACACGTTCTTGTGCGACGGGGCGATCGAGTTGGTTCGGCTGGTGCATGCCCGTTCGGCGGCTCCACGCGATCCGTCCGTGGTGGCCCCTCACGACATTCGCATCGCGGCGACGGAAGGATCTCGCGTGGTGAGAGTCAGCCGCTTCGCAGCGCGCTGATCGCCGGCGGGACGTCGCAAATCCGGGCGCCGAACCGTAGACTCCACTGGTCACTCGATCGCTGCGTTCGCCGATGAAGTGACGCCGGGCTCAATCTCATTCACTCCTGATTGCGGAGGCGGTCGTGTACCTGCCAGTGAAACGTTCGTTGCTGTTGTCGTCGTGTCTGTTCGTGTTGGCGTGCGGTGGTGACAAGGAGCCGGAACCGGTGGAGCAGCCCGCCGAGAACATGGCCGACGCAATGGTGCAGATGACCAAGGCGGCGGAGCAGATGGCCACGGGCGCGAACAGCAACGTGCCGCTGATTCCGGCGCAAACGCTGCAGGATCGCTTCCCCAAGTCTATTGACGGCATGGAGCGCTCTGAATCGGAGCGAGAGGAGTCGGGCGCGATGGGCATGAAACTGTCGATCGCGACGGCCCGCTATCGCGACGACACGCGGTCGCTCGAGATCACGCTGACCGACGCCGGTGGTACGGGCATGCTCGCGGCGATGGGCGCGGCGTGGGCCATGGTTGATGTCGATCGTACGCGCGAAGACGGCTACGAACGCACGGTCACCATCGACGGCAACCGCGGGTTTGAGAGTGAACGTCGATACGAAGGTGGTGTCGACTCCGAACTGCAAGTGATGGTGGGTGGCCGCCTGTTGGTAAAGCTCGATGGCAACGGCGTCACAATGGACGCGACCAGGCGCGCGCTGAAGGAACTCAATGTGAACTCACTCATTCCGTAAGGTTTTCGTTGTGCACGTTCGACCAGTCGTCAAACACGATCCGTTCAATGCGGAGGCCAGCGACACTGCGCTCCGAGATGGCGTTACCGCGAGCCTTGCGCACTATGTGCGTTCGAACTTTGCCACGCCGATGCTCGATGCCGCAACGTATGCGCTCGAACTGCGTGGGATTGATGACGCACTAATTTCGCTCACACTCGATGCACTGCGTGACATGCCGCAACACGCGGTTGTCGTCACGATGGAGTGTGCCGGCAACGATCGACTGGGCTTGCGGCCACTGCCTGCCGGGGAGCCGTGGGGCAGCGGTGCCGTGAGTACCGCGCAGTGGAGCGGCGTGCGCGTACGCGATGTGCTCGCCATGCTGCCGTCGCGCTCGGGCGCCGTCGAGGTACTGGCCGAGGGCGCCGACCGCGGTCCACGCGACGATTCCGAGACCGCTGCACCGGTACACTTTGCGCGTGGGCTGCCATTGGAGGTCGCGCTGCAGACCGACACGCTGCTGGCGTTGGACATGAACGGGGAGCCATTGGCGGCGGCACATGGCGCGCCCGTACGTCTTGTCGTACCCGGTTGGTACGGGATGGCGAACGTGAAATGGCTCACCACGCTGTCGCTGCGCACGACCCCATTTGACGGATATTTCCAGACGAGACGCTACGTGTATGACGTTGATGGTCACACCGCCCCCGTGACGCGCGTACGGGTCAAGTCGATGATCACGTCGCCCGTTGACGGAGGTGCCCATCGCGCGGATATCACGCACGTGAGCGGTTGGGCTTGGTCGGGGTTCGGGCGCATAACGCGCGTGGAAGTGGCGACCTCTGGTGGAGACGACTGGCAGGATGCCACGCTCTCCGAGCCGCAGGGGCCATGGGCGTGGACGCCGTGGTCACTCCCGTGGAGCGCTCCGCTCGGGCGCTCGGCACTGCGAAGCCGCGCGACGGATGCGAGCGGAGCTGTTCAGCCGGATGTTGTTGAGTGGAATCGGCTTGGGTACGGCAACAACGCGGTCCGTGCAGTCGCGGTCGACGTGCACGAGCACCGATGACCGATGGAACCACCATGTGGAGACACGGTCAGGCTCTTTGGGTAGTCTGATGGGTATGATGCAGGGTCGCTCGACATTTACCACGGGCACATCACGGCCTTCCGGTCGCAACCCACAACCAGGGCGGACGTCGCATGGATGTAATTGTCAATACCGATCACAACGTCGAAGGACGTGAGGCGCTGGCCGAGGCCGCGGAAGCATCAGTCCGGCATGGCATAGCCCGCTTCGCCGATCGAATTACGCGCGTTGAAATTCATCTCAGCGATGAGAACAGCCACAAGCACGGCCCCCAGGACAAGCGTTGCGTCATGGAAGCGCGCATCGCTGGTCGCCAACCAATGGCGGTCACGAACAACGCGTCCGATGTCGACAAGGCCGTCGCCGGCGCGGTCGATAAACTCCGGAGTGCGCTCGATACCGTGTTCGGGAAGCTGGCCACGCACTAACGTGCGATCGGCCACACCGGAGCCGCAGCGTTTCTACGGCGACGAGAGGTGAAGTATCGCTGCGACGAGCAGCATCAGGATGGCGAGGACAGAGGAGGCGTGGCGCTGAAGCCACGCCTCGCTGCGTTCTTGGGTTGAGTGGCTCTTGGGCACCGCCTGCTCGGTCGGGGGAGTTTGCACCGGAGCGCTCGCGGGTGCGTTGCCGTCTGGAGTCACGATTGCATTTGTCAGCTTCACCGCGTGACCGACGGTCGCGATGATCGGGAGCAGCATATCGCCTGCGGGTATGCGCCAACCACGATAGCGGCGGCGCCATAGCAGCGCGGCAACCGCGCTCCCGGCGGCGATGGGCCACAACAGTTCCATCGCGTCGTGCACGGTGAGCCCCGCATATCCGGCGTCGGGTGACGGCATCCACCACGGTGCAGTCAGCACAACAATCACGGCGCACCAGCCGAGCACCGTCAACGATGTCGCGGCGTCTGACATTGTTTCCGGTGTTTCTCGAGCTGGCGTCGCGCACCACAGCGCGCGCGCCATCAAGAGCGTCGTGCCGATGGCGGCGGCGGTGAGCCAGGGAATCACCCAACTCCATCCGGCGTCGTACAGCGTAGCCTTCAACCCGAGTTTCGCGATCGCCCCCGTGGTCGCGGGCGCACCGGCCAACACGAGTGCGGGCACTACAAACAGCGGCCACGATCGCCGAACGCCAGTCTCGACCACTTCGGCGCTCACGAAGAGCGTACCCTTGGTTACGCCATGATGCGCCGCGAACAGTGCAATAACCGCGACGAACTGTCCGGTGACATCAGGCGCCGCGAGCCCTACACCCAGCAGCACCGTGATCATGCCCATCTGACTGATGCTGGAGTAGCCGAGCACAGTCGCGGCGCGGAGCTGCATGCTGCCAATCACTGCCGCGCCGAGCGCGGCGACGAGTCCGGCAACGACCAATGGCAGCGCGAGCGCCGATGCGGCGCCGCTTCCGAGTGGCAGCGTAGACACCCAGCCGAGCACGCCGGCGTTGATCATCGCGCCGCCCAGCACCACGCGCACCGCAGCGGGAGCGGCCGTGTACACCGAGGGCAACCACATATGCACGCCGAACAGCGCACACTTGACGCCAAAGCCAACGAGCAGGAACGCGGTGATCATCACCGCACGCGGCGATTGCGCGATTGCGTCTGGGACGGCCAGCATGGCCGTGTTCGCGCCGGCATGACTCGCGAAGAGCAAGCCGCACAGGATCGCCATTTCACCGAGCACCGTGAACACGAGATACACACGACCTGCGGAGCGTGACGCTGCCGTTCCGTCGGCGACCACGAGCGCATACGCGCCGAACGACATGAGGGCAAAGCCGCTGTAGAAACCAGCGATATCCTGTGCGACCGCCAGCCACATGGTACCGGTGAGCGTCGCCAGCCAGGGAATCACAAGTTGCGGCAACTTCGCCCGGGTTCCATGCGATGTGAGGGCAAGACACCCGCCGATACACCACATCGCGGCCATGGCCGCCAGCATGGTTCGACGAGTGGGATCAAGCGACCAGCTGCCGGCGAACAGCAGCCAATCAAATCGATACTCCGCGGATTCGGCAACGAAGAACGCGGCCATGAGCGCGGGAAGCGGAATGATCGGTAACGCCAACCCGACCGCTTGCCGCGCGCGCGGGTGCACCGCGATCGCGAACGCCACCAGCGGAAAGCATACCGCCAGCGCAATCAACTGATTGTTCACGGGAGGTACTCCCGTCGCGCGATCAGGATCGCCCACTGCAACGGACTGAACGCGAAGCTCGCGAGCAGGCCGGCCCCGACCGTGAACACGGCCGTGACGACGGGCGGGAGTAACAACCAACCGCTGGTTTCCCAGCGACCGAACGTGCGCTCCTCCGGCCACGGCGCAACTTGCGGACGGAACCAGAGGCGGTGCAGGATTGGCAGAAAATACGCGGCGTTGAGCAGACTGCTGAGCACGAGCACACCCACGACCCAGGGCATGCCCGCATCGAGTGCGCCCAGGCCGAGGTACCATTTACTCACAAAACCGGCCAGCGGTGGCACGCCGATCATGCCGAACGCGCCGATGCTGAAGGCAATACTCGTGAGCGGCATGCGTCGTCCTGCCCCATCGAGTTCGCTGATGCGATGCACGCCAAGTGTTTCGGCGAAGTTTCCGGCGCAATAGAACAGCGTGACTTTCATGATGCCCTGATGCAGCAGATGCACCAGTCCGCCCACCGTCCCGATCGGTCCAAACAGACTGATCCCGAGCGCGATGTACGAGACCTGACTCACGGTGGAAAACGCCAGACGCCGTTTGAGGTCGTCCTGCCAGAGTGCGCGCAGCGAGCCCCACAGAATCGTGATGCTCGCGATGACGGTGAGTGGCAACAGCAGCTGCAAATCGCGCGCGAAGTCGATACCGTACACGTCATACACGACACGCACGATGCCAAACGCGCCAGCTTTCACCACAGCCACCGCATGCAGCAACGCACTGACTGGTGCGGGTGCGACCATCGCCTGCGGAAGCCAGCCGTGCAGCGGGACAAGCGCAGCTTTCACGCCGAGTCCTGCAATCAACAGACCGAATGCGATGCGAAGCATCGGCCACGATGTTTCACTCGTGTCACGCAGCGAGCCCATCTCACGAAACTCGATATCACCAACGAGCCCATGCAGCAGCGCGACACCGAGTAACAGGGCCGCACCACCGCCGATTGTGTACGTCAGGTATACACGACCGGCCGCCAACGCCTTGGCTGACCCGCGATGCACGACCAGTGGATAGGTGGAAAGCGTCAGCAACTCATAGAACAGCAGGAAGGTGATCAAGTTACCGGCAAGGGCCACGCCCATTGTGCTGGCGACGCACAGACTGAAAAATCCGAAGAAACGACTGCGATTGGGTGCGCCCTCGAGATAACCGATCGCGTAGATGGTGGTGAAGAACCAGAGAATCGCCGAGAGTCCCGCAAACAGGCAGGCCATCGGGTCTGCACGAAGCAGAAAGTCCGCCCCCGGCACCATCTCAAAACGCACCTGCGTAAGCGATCCCTGCGCGACACGCCACGTCATGAGCGCGACCAGTGCAACCTTGAGTACGGCCGCGCCGAGATTGAGAATTGTACGCAGCGCGCGCGTAGTCTCCGGCAGCAAAAAAATGATCACGGCGGGTAGCAGCGAGCTGGCCAATACCCACGCGGGCAACGCCACTTGGGTCATGGCGTCACTCCGGCGACCGGTGCGCCAATGCGCAGCACGGCGAGCGGTCCCGTCGCCACTACGCCCACCACAATCGCGCCCGCGGCCAGTAACAAGGAGACGAGATCCCACCCGAGCGGTGTGCGGTCAAACTTGTCGCCCGTTCCTTGCTTGAAGGACGCGCTCAGTACGCGAAAGACGTAACCCGCGGTGAGCGCGCCGCCCCCGATCAACGCCACCGCCCAGTGCCATTGGCCGCTCGCCAACGCACTTTGCAGCAACAACCATTTCGCGCTGAACCCGCCGCTTGGTGGGAGTCCCATCAGACTCACGCCCGACAAACCGAACGCGAACAGTGCCAGCGGCATGTGACGGCTCACGCCGCTGAGGTCGGTCACGCGAGACGAGCCGACCGCAGCGATGAGGGTGCCTGCGGCGAGAAACATGGCGCTCTTGGCCAGTGCGTGGGCGACGAGCTGCAACATGAGTCCGTCCCACGCGAGCTCGGGTGCGCTGCCGCTGAGCAACAACGCCATCCCGACGAACAAATAGCCGAGCTGTGCGACCGTGGAGTGTGCAACCAGCATCTTGAGCTCGGCATGACGTAGCGCCTGCCAACCGCCCCACACGATCGCTCCGGCTCCAAGCGCACCGAGTCCCTGCGCGAGCGAAGGGGTGATGATGGTGACACCAACGCCAACCATGATGCGCAACAACATCACAAACGATGCCTTGACGACGAGCGCGGACAGCAGAGCGCTCACGGGTGTCAGCGACACGCCGTGCGCCGGAGGCAACCACGCATGCAACGGAAACAGCGCGGTCTTGAGGCACAAGCCGGCGGTAATCAACGCCAGCGCGACATACGTGATGGTATCGGGTGCCGCCAAGGCCGCCAGCGAGGAAAGCGCGAGCGATCCGTAGGCGGCGTACAACAACGCCACACCCAGGAGATACGCGAGCGATCCGAGCAGTGCCGCAAACAGATACCGCAGCGCCGCCGCCAGGGCGTTGGCACGCCCGGAGATGGCCACCAGACCAACAGCGGAAAGCCCCAACAGCTCGAGACCGACGTACATGTTGAACAAGTCGGCCGCGAGCCACACCGCGTTGAGCGCCGCGCCGAGCATGAAGAACAACGGCCAGAACCAGCGCTGTGCCGCCGATGCGTCGACGTCGATTGGTGTCCACAAACGATAGAGCGCGCAAGCCGATCCGATCACACTCGTGAGCAGTGCCATGGTACTGCCGAGGCCATCGGCATCGCACTGCGTGCCGA
>ENA-ORBV01015595-ORBV01015595.1-microbial-mat-metagenome-genome-assembly--contig:-NODE-15595-length-11146-cov-7.387208_pt1 | contig 11146 bp, 8 predicted proteins | sample MGYA00237777_ERZ505514 | MGnify/ENA primary metagenome ERZ505514 (study PRJEB26160, sample SAMN06269048) | microbial mat metagenome | isolation source: Oligotrophic lake microbial mat | place...
GTATTAAAGGCAAAATGTGACTCTTGGTAACACAACATAGTAAACACATGCAGTTTAACTAGTCTCACTGATATGCTTTACCTTTACCATCAACACCACATAGTTTGGCACGATCAAAGCACGACCAAAGTAGTACGAAAATTCTATGCTTGATCAGTTACAGATCGCATTTGTGTTTCCCAAGTAACACTCCGCGTGCACATTTTGCTATGCAAAAATGACACCTTATAACTAAATGAACATGTCAATGTTACCAACCAGATCTGTGCATAGGTAAATGGTCATAGCATTAATGATTTTTTAACCATGCTAAACTTTTTTGGATTTATGTGTATGAGAGTAAGAGTGTGAAAACTGAGCAATACTCCGTTGAATTATCGCTGACGCAAGTCAAAATCCGAACTGCAGCCAAAAGCACGCTATTTTCTAGATGAAATTCTTCACTTTTTTGGATGATCGTACCATAAATTCAGTTTTGTGCGAAAGCTATGCCCTAATGCTGCCCAAATTTTATACATTTTGCTTTTGACTAATTAATTATTTCCACGATGGTGAGTCTCTTCCGTTGGCCATGGGCCGTCGCCTCGACTTGTCATTGTGTGAGGCTGTCTGTATCGGCTTGCTTTATCCATTCGAATTGTTTTCTTTTCTTTATCTCACCTTCTTTTTTGACAATTCTTTTTTGACAATTCTTTTTTGATAATTCTTTTTAGCCTCCTCAACATCAAGTCGACGATGGCGATGCCGTTGGATGGATCATGCCCTACAAGAAGGAGTGTCACCCCTACATTTGTCGCTTCATGGAATTTCAGTGTGGCTTCTCCGTTGAATTTGACAGTCGGGGCCGGGCTACTACCTTCACTCGGCAGGAACTTCTTGATATTCGGCCCAATGATATTCAACGTTTCATGGCTTTTATGGCCTATGGTGACCCTGACCACAACATCCACCCACCAGTCAACCACCGACCTATCTTCTGTCGGTCTTCTACGTTGGAAGCTACCAAGCGGGCCCTCTCCTACTACATGCCCCACAGACATGTTCCATGGTGTAATAACCAAGGTAATCCTACTCGGTCTGCCCCTCTGAATGACCTTATCAAGGAAGTCAAGAAGTTCGAAGTACGTGGCGAAGGCTCCCCATCCAAAGCCAAGCGAGCTGTCAGGCCCAACGAATTTGCTCATGCCCTTCGGATTCTACGGTCACTACCATCCTTTGACTGCAAGTACAAGTACCCCATGGTATGCCTTTGGCAACATGCATTGATTGGTAGGCTTGACGACGCAGCACACTTTGAAGTGACGGATCCAGCCGGTCATCCGAATTTCGATTTTGCTTTGAGAACCAATGTCAGATGGTCCAAGAACGTCATGGAAGAAAGACAATGCCCCCCCCAAGTAAGTTCTTGCACATGTCCTTTGTGCTTGTCACTTGTTGTTTTGACATCTATCTAACTTTATCTTTCTACTGTTAGATTGCACTAGGGGCACAGGACTCTCAGCTATGCACCATCCTTCACTTTGGTGTGTGCTTAGAGGAGCATCTTCGACGGTGTCCTCGGGCGAAGCACCTTTTTACCGAGGACCTGGACGACGGAGCGCCTGAGCGACTGAAGTCCAACCACAGGAACAACATGGACCGTCATGTGTTCAAGAATGACGAGTTCATGGCTATGGCATTGGAGTCGGATTCTCATCAGGGTTTGGGTGCTCACTCCTTCCGAAAGGGGGCCGCCAACGAAGCACGAAAGGCTGGAGCACTCCCCGACGAGATCGAAATCCGAGGACGGTGGAAGCCCCAGGGACGGCGGGTTGTCTTTCGGTACATTGATGTGACACAGGTCCACATCGATGCCAAGATTTGTGGGATGCTATGTCCTGGAGGCCCTATCAAATACAAGCTTAAGGCAGGTCTTGCAAATCTTGTCACTGATGATTGGCTCTTCACGAACTGTATCCCTCACATCCATCTTCGTTTTCCCAATGACTGTCGTCTTTGTCATATTTTGGGCCTGTCTACCCTGTATGCATGCTGTGATCCTACCTTGAGAGAGCACCTACCAGAGCTCCAAAGGAGCATGTTAGCAGCTGCCCTGCAGGGCATTAATTATGGAGTCAACGCAGCGGAGAAGATCCCCCTACATGTCTGCTCAGTGAACGGTAACCTTTTCATCAAGGAGATGACACAAGGCGGTGGACAAGCTGCTGGTGCTCCTTTTGTACCTGCTGCTGTTACCTGTTAGTGCTAGTACTCATGGTGCAGTTCTACAAAGCATCCTGCTCAATCAGCAGCGCACCAACTGTGCACATGCCCTCATGCAAGTGCAGATGGACAATGGGTTTGCTTCCATGAAGCAGCACATTGGGCGCCCGTTCGTCACTCTCAACAACAACGTCCGTCGCTTTGGTGGTACCACACAAGGCGGATATGCTAGGCAAGATCCAACACAAGCGGCTAACCGACAAGCTGCCGAGAGCGAGCCACCACTGCCTCCTAATCTACCAGTCGGTGTGGAGCACAGGGATCCAACCGCCGAGCTAGCTCTCAACCTTCACACACTTGAAGAGATATGGACGGAATGGAAGTTCGGTGTTGGGGACAGGAAGCCGGCGCAATTATACCCCCGTAGGGAACGAGGTGGGCATGGCAGTAGATTAAAAAAATGAAGTGCTGCCGTCGCCTAAAGATCTACAGCCTCCTCAAGAAGCTACTTGATGAAGGTAGAACTATTGCGGATGTGAAGCTCGCCTACGGAGCCGCCAAGTCGGTCACTCAGTTTACCGAGGCAATCCGGCTCATCCCGAATCATCCGTCGCTCAACCCACTCCCACAACGACGAAATGATCCACCTCTAGCTCCACGTAATAGAGGACGCGGTTGTGGTGCCGGGAGGGGGGGGCGTGTACAAGCTCTACCAACTCAGCGTAGGATTGCCCCCATCTTCAGGCCTCCCACTGCACCAAGGCTGATGGGCACTTCAGTCGCAGTTCAAGGGACATTGCTCGCTCAGATTAATGGTGTCGGTACTGGTAATCCGACGGCTATCTTCCAATCGAATAGAGTGACGGCGGAAATCTAGAAGGTAAGTATGCAAAACTAGTAGCTAGCTAATTGCATGTAAAAATTGTAGTTTTTGCTTTTTTCCCCATCTCAGATCTTTTTTCGTTCGTTCGAATCTTCGTTCCAACTTCGAACCTCCATAGTGCGTACTTGTGAGATGGTACTACTACTAGTATCATAGTCCTGTAGAACTTGTACCATGTCCTATGGTAACATTTTGTGTTAGTAATATTTTAGCTGTATGTTCACAGTACAGGTGTGGGACTGGATCTGAGATTTTTAGGGGTGGTGCGGAACTACTACAAGAAATACCCGCGCCGGGCGTGTTATGACAATAGGCTGCATATTATGACACCGCCGCCACGCACCAAACGATTTGACTCCACTATTATGATAAATGTTAGTGAGTCTCGCCTTTTCTCGACATGAAAGTACGTCGTACTTGTAGTGTGGAAACGTTTCTCGACGGAGACGGACCCCGTGGAACGGCTATCGCAATACCAATAGAACATGTGGAACACATGGGGACAGCGTGCCGAAGCGTGGAAACTCAATATCACGATCCCCACCGCTGATCAATCTTGTGTCTACCGATCGGGAAAGCAACCATGAACGAAACCAAGGTTAGTTCTATTTTTTAGCCCTACCTTACTTACATTCGATTTCTTTCGGCACACTCAGAGAAGGGCTTGTCATTGAATCAAATCTGAAAAGCAGGTGCGATACTATGATTCTCAACAAAAAATCGCAATGCTCATCATTGCTCGGAAAATTCATATTCATGGCAATCCTATTGCTACGCGGAGCTGCTGTTGCCTTTTCTTCTCGGCAGAATCAAAGCCAAAGCAAGCTCCTTCTAAAACCGAGACCCTCGCGTATCCTTGAAAACAACGATGAAACTGTGATATATTTGGTTCTCCTTCACTTGGCCCTCGAATACGTCGACGACAGTCTGGCGTTACAGTTAAGTGATCCATCGAGCAGCGCAGCGATTCATTTTTGCAACGCTGTGAACGAACAGGTACTTTCTTTTTGTTAAGTCCTTCCAGACACATTTTCTCTTCACCCTTGGTTGTCATCTGAACTTCTGCGTTTCCGTTTTGCGTGTCGTCTATCAAAAGGCCGCTGGCAATCAGGTCCAACGAGTTGCGGAAGGTCGCGGAATCTCTATCGAAACCGCAATCTTGGGAACAATGAATAATCCAGACTTTCAATGTACCATTGTAGAAGCTGGCGAGCTTTCAACAGGCGCTTTTGGGGTAACCGTCCAACAAACTGTTTACGTCACAGCAAATTGGACCATCTCGTTGTCAGATGTCACGGCGATGGTTGAAAGCGGCTTCAACAGAGGAAAGGGTGGCCGAGTTAGATTCCGTTCACTCCTTCAGGATCATCCGATGTTTACTACTGTTGACAATGTTGAAGTACTTGAACGAGCTTTCACTCGACACCCAAGCAAAAATCCGAGTACAAGTCCAAGCCAAGAACCAACCGACATGCCACCTGTCAGGCAATCGCATGCGCCATCGCAGACGCCGATAATTGCACCAACGCGGCTTGTGACGCCTTCATTGGAAACCACATCGACATCGATATCAGCTGTGGTGACGCCCAAGCCTACCACCCGTACTGTGCCTCTTGCAAATGCTCCCAACGATGGGGCACCAGCTCTTTCTTCTCTTTCCGACAGCGACGCTGAGAACGGCGTCGGAGAAATCGATTTACTTACTGCCGCTGCGATTGCTGCAGGATGTATAATGATTTTGATTGCATCCTGTTGTGTTTTATTCGTCAGATATTGTTCTGAACAAGAAGCAACTGAGAAGGATACTGGAAATAAGGCTGTTCGTCTTTCAGTATGTCAGACTCGAACAGGATGGACGAGCAAAAATCGTGAAAACTCGAAGGGACCAGTGCCAGATATGGTAAGGCTCGACGAAGAGAACATGTCGCTCGCAAATACCAGCTTGGGAGACCAGACAGCTGGGAGGGGTGCCCCTAGTAGATACCTTCTACCTGCAAAGAGGCAGCTGATTGAAGCTGATGATGTTCCCATGTTGGACAGTTTTGATGATTCACTTTACACATCAAACTCGGCTTCACCCCCTGGGGTGCCGTTAGATCCTGCCAATGTTGCCAAACTTGTAGCAGCAAAAGAAACATCATCGTCAGATTCTCTTTCAGTGCTCCCTCAATCCGTTATGCCGTTTGAAGAGGACAGATTGATTTTCCAGGTCGACTACCACAACAGTGATTCTAGCAGCGAGAGCGGAGCAGTCCAAAGCTCATTTCTGCTCGAAAGCGGGGACTCTTCAAGCATCCTTGCCACTGAAACGAGTAGGGGGCAAATCGGCAGTGACACCGCGATGCACGCCAAAAAATCAGATGATGCAGATGACGCTTTTGGGATAGACCTCTTTTCTGATAACGGCTCTGGCGCCGTGGCGGAGAGAAAAAACGTTAACAATTCTTACAAGGCTAAGCGTACGTTGCAAGGGATGAAGGACGACGAGAGAAACGCGTCGCTTTTTTTGCTTATTGAAAGCGGCAAACGCTCTCCATTGAAGCTTGACTTCAACACGGAGATGCGAAGTGGTAGTAATACAAGTTTCCACAGTCTAGAAGACCATAACCCACCTTCGGCTGCACCTTTGACTTCAAGTCCTACCAAAAGAGCCGAGAACCTGCGAGTCTTTGGTTTTCATTCTCCTCCAGAGGAGAAGTCACCCGGCGATGAAGAGGAGAAACGGGAAATTGATTTCGAAGCCAGGGATGACGAGAAAGCAAATGACCGTGTAGACGAGTGGGCCCATCTTCCACTAGATCTTCTTGCCGACCACCAATTACTTGAGAGGTCTGCGTCACCGTCATCATGGAAGGTATCACAAGATCATTCTAAATCAAAAACGCACATTAGAGGCTTAAATATTTCAGACGACGAGACGAAATCTGCTTCTACAACAGTTGGACCAGAAGAGAGCGCACTGGTTGAACCACCATTTGATTGTCAATTTTTGGCAAGTGGTACCGTCGCCGCGGCAGATTTTACGCGCTTTATTCCTATCTCGGACGGCGAATATAAGGAAAGTTCGCCAGAGGCGAAACAGAATCACTGCAAGAAAGATAATATCTCGCCACAGGAAAGATACCCCTCCGCAGGAGCTTCAGGACTGACCTCGACCCATGATAATGGAACAGGAATTTCGGGTGTAATACCAAGAAGAGATACAGACGCGTTGGAAAACAAGTCGGCTTCCTCCAGTTCGACGGGTCTATCCAATCCATGGTTTTTTGAAAAGCTGGAACAAGTTATGGGGCCGCGATCCGCCACTGCCGACATTGAATCGTTGAGCGGACGCTCGAACCGATCTGGGAAAACGCATAAGTCCAAGAATTCACACCAGTCATATCGGTCTCACAAATCCAGCCGCTCATACAATGCCACACCTTCTAGCCAGCGCATAAGGGCGCAAAGAAATATTCGAAGTGCAGCTGCCAGCGTTGCAAGTTACGGGGGTTCATCTTTCGGAAAGAAGGGTAGTGACAAACCTCGCGCACCAATAACTCTGGGGCATGATCTAAACCGACTGGAAATGCAGCTTGCTGCACTTCAGACAGAGACGGACCAGGTAACGGCATCTTCTATTACACTGTCAAGCGTAGGGGCAAAAACCCGCTCCACGCGTTCTTCCAAGCTGACGCACACGGGTGCAAAGCTCATCCGGAAGAGACGAGTCGTTGTTGAGGTTCCACCCGGCAAGTTGGGCGTCGTTCTAGCCAACAGGCACGATGGCAGTGGGACCGTTGTATCTCAGGTCAGAAAGAATAGCGCATGCAAGGGTAGGTTGACCATCGGGGACAGACTCGGTAAGCCACAAAGTTTAGTCCCTCTCGTGCCTTTGTTTTCTTGTTTTGCTGACTTCTATGTTATGCTGTTCGTTCAATCAATTTGTAGTTGCGATTGACGGCGAAAACGTGACAAATCTAACTGTGCCAGAGATTACCCAAATTATGATGAGGAAAAACAGATCTGAACGGCTGCTTACTGTTATCACGCCTACTCATCACGTAAGCAAATCAGCTGGGACGCTTTAAGGCCTGTTTTGGTTCTGCTTCAATGCAACCATCTCCCTGCTCACATACCGACCTCCAGGCACTTCAGGCCACATATTTCGATGCCCCTCGTTGTTGAGTAGTTACAAACAAGAAAAAACTGCCAACAGCAAAAAATTCTAAATAAATGTAGCAAGTGATTCTACATACCATCCTACTCGTTGTCTATTGAAGAGAAGAGCGTCCTTTCCCTGCTTTTTTGTTGTGTCTACAATTTGGCTCCATGACCCAAGACACGCGAGTTCCACCATAGATTTTCACTACGAATACCGCACGAGGACAAGGTATTGCTAGCTAGTTTATGGTGGCTCGTCGCAGTGGCCTCCAGCTAGCATGCTCATTAAAGAGCTCCCAATGACTGATCATCCAGCTGCAAAAAAGTTTTCGGAGTGGCCCGCCCCCCACTGGCAACACTGCTCTGGGATCCCATTGAATTCTGTCGAAAGGCTCCTCGATTCCCCGGTGCAGCTCGTTGGTGTAGCCGGTGCTTTGCATCAGATGGTCTTCGAATGGGGACTGTTCTGGTAGGAGTCCCTCGACCGCTGCCATCGTCAAGCCCTCCTAAATTTCCCGATAGAGATCTTCCCGAGAGCTGCTTTCTTGGGCCAAGTCCTGAGTTCGACCGCGAGATACTCCGAGCGGAACCTTGTCGTTGGACTGATCGTCCGGACAACTGCTTGACAAGGTTCCGACTCATGGCAGATCGCCTCATACTCTCGCAAAGTTTTTCCATAGCTTCATTGATTCCTGGGTCGGCTGATGTATTTGCAATAACCTTTCCGTTTGCATCCACCCGCGGCGTCGGTCCTCGAGTTCGTCCGGAGGTTCTGGAGCCCCTTCCATGCACGGAGGCACTCATTTGCGCAATCGACGGAACTAGATTTGGTGATGTGGGTAGGGAGCCTCCAGACATTCTCTCTTGCTGAGATCCGAGATTTGGCATCGACGCATGCAATGAGGGGGGACCATTGGGATTCCCGGCAATGTTTAGCCCGTTAATGGACGAGTTCATGATGTTAACCGCATTATTTAGAGATCCACTGCGGTTACCAACGGCGCCGTTTAAACCTTGATGAATATTTTGCATGCTGCCCATATGGCTTGAAAGGTTAGGATTGGCGCCTGGAAATTGATTTCCCATGCCGCCTTGCATGGCGGCGGCGGCGGCCGCAGCATTCATCATGGGATTACCTTGCATAATGTTGCCCTGCATAGAATTGCCTTGCATGGAGTTTCCTTGCATCATATTTCCTTGCATCATGCTGCTTTGCATGGGGTTTCCCGGCATGCCTTGAATATGATTTCTTCCTGGCATCTGCATCTGGTTCCCAGTCAATATTCGCATAGGATTTCCATGCATTTGGCCCATCTGGTTCATCATATTCATGTTCATATGGTTCATATTATTGTTGCTATTCATATTCATTCCATTCACTCCACCTCCTTGCATGGACGGGCTACCGCCTCGCATTTGATTGACTCCTTGCAACTGACCACCCCCTCCGATACCCCGGCCGGGTCCGCCACCGACGTCGAAATCGTGGCTACCGGGGCTGTTCCTGTTGTTGTTACCGCTGCTAGTTAGATTCATTTGGTTCATAGTTTGTTGCATGCTATGCATATGTTGTTGATGCATTGATTGATGATGAATATTGTTTGGGCCAGGAAGCATACTTGTACCAGTACTACTGCTATGTGGGCTAATAGCAGGGAGGCCAGGTTGTTGCGGCATTCCCCGAAACTCCTGTTGAAAGCCGGGCCCTCCATGGAGCGACGCCTGCGCGTCGTACTGATTTTGCATGCTTGGAGTGTACGAAGAGGATGAGTTGTCGGGCATGGCTTCTGTCTGTTGTTGCTGCTGCTGTGGATGGCCCGAATAGCCGCTATAGCCGCCACCATCGTCATCACTATCATCGTTGTCGTTATCGTTGAGAAAAGGAGCGCCGTCGTTGCTATTCGCATCCCCTGATTTGTTCTCCCAGTCCAACGGGGATTGCAACAGTTCCAAAGGGTCAAAGTCGTCGTCCTCATCATTCCCCGTTGAAGCAAGAGGATCTCCTCCAACGTCTCGGTTGTAGTAATTGCCGTCAGAGTAATTCTGGCTGTCGTCGTAATCACTGTATCCGCTCATCGTTGCTTCACAAATCGTATTGATTATTGAATGGTTGGGGCTTACTACTACTACTACTTCTTGTAGTAGCTAGCTAGTAGAGCTACTGTAGCTAGCTAGTAGAAGCACGGAGATGACTAGCTAGCGAATAGCTAGTAATAGTACGATAGTATGGTATGTCTGTGTCTGTGAGAATACCTGTATGTACCTGGCACCCTCTAGCTAGGTCTAGTAGTAGTAGCTAGCTACTCCAGAGTACCGGTAGCTCGCTGGCTACTGTGATCGTACTACTACTGTACTAGCTAGCTACTAGGAAGTAATAGTACCACAAAATGTTACCGTAGGACATGGTACAAGTTCTACACAGCTATGATGCTACTGTAGCCATCGAAGATGCCTGGAGGTTGCGGGAATTTGTGATTATTGGTGATTTGGTCGCTAAATGGTTGAATTTATTGAAAACGCTTTAAAGTTGAAAAGGTTTAATTGAATCTAAATGACTGCATTTGAATTGAATTTAAAATAGTTTAAAACAGTTGAAAAAGGTTGAATGTTTGACATTACAAACCGTGTTAAAAGCATGCACGTTTTGTATTTATGTTTAACATAATTGAATTAGGTTGAATTGAATTTACTTTAATTTATTTTAGTTGAATTTAGTTTAAGTTGAAAAACGCTTAGTTGAATTAACATGAAAAGATTTCAACCATTTAATGACCAAATCACCAATAATCACAAATTCCCGCAACCTCCTGTCGTGAGGTTATTCCACCAGCAATGGTCACCAGCAATGGTCAGATGGTCACTTCCCCTAGCTTTAGTCTATGTACGCAGGCTAGCGTAGCATCAGTACTTAAAAATTTAGTACTTAGTTTTCTACACTACTTTATCTTTTGGTTGCACACTTTTCCACTAATTTGAATTTGAATATCCTATCACAAATAATAATGCTGTCGACAATGACGAAGTTAGCGCCGCTTGTTTAGCAGCTAATCATTTACAACAGCCTCGCGCTTAACACGCTTTGCCTCCCTTTGATTATGTTTCCGATCGGCCGCGTCCTGGGATCTTTTTGATGTGTTTATAGCCTTCTTTGCTACCTCCCAAAAGTCAATGTGAGATTGAATCTCCGGGGATTTCCTCCTACGCAGCTCTCTTCGTATGCATGTCTCCCTTCGTTCATATGATGTGATGTCTCTGTAACGATCCCAAAGCTTCATTAGAATTTGATGCTGGAATTCGATTGTGTTGTCTGCTTTATCAGCTAGCCCGCCATACTTAATGACCTGTTGAACCAAATGCCCATCAAACGACATGTGCCATTTTGGCTGCGCCGTCCCAAGCTCCATTTGTTTCCAAAGAGTCTTTCCTTCTCTTGTCGCATTTTGAAGGTGTTCAATTTGAGCTTCTGTCGGTAACAATCCACCATCAATGCCTCGTACGTTGGACCAAATGGCATCCAACAAACCAAGCATTCTTGCAAATTGAGCACATTTAGAATTGATTTCCTCATCAGACATTGTAGGCACTTTCTTTTCGTTGGTCACAGTCGCGAATTGAAGGAATAATTGGTCCGCCTTGTCCATGATTCTTATGCAATTCACCCCATTGTATTTGTCACCGTGATAGTGTTCCTTTTTAATGTTGTTGGCGCGGAATATGACATCGAACGATTGTGACAGTGAGAACAGCCGCGAGTTGTGTTTCTTAATTACCTCTTCAAAATTCTTCTTCGTGATAAACGATATATCTTCACCGTCAAATCACCAAACAACAAGGGGCGAAATACAGTAACAATACCTTAATAAAGAAACTTTCCTACTCTAATGTTTCACCACTAGAACAGCTGCTATTACATGCAAA
>ENA-ORBV01015597-ORBV01015597.1-microbial-mat-metagenome-genome-assembly--contig:-NODE-15597-length-11143-cov-4.904753_pt1 | contig 11143 bp, 9 predicted proteins | sample MGYA00237777_ERZ505514 | MGnify/ENA primary metagenome ERZ505514 (study PRJEB26160, sample SAMN06269048) | microbial mat metagenome | isolation source: Oligotrophic lake microbial mat | place...
TTAATGATCCGCCGACCACCGAGATCTACACCTCTCTATTCGTCGGCAGCGTCAGATGTGTATAAGAGACAGTATATATATATACGTACTGAATGCCAAAGCATATCCACGCAATTAATACTAATACTATTACCATCAAAGCTGCTGCTGTGAAGGTTTGAATATTGTTGCAAGGCGCCATTCTATTTGGATGATTGTAGACTCCGTTGTTTGCTTCATTCATAATGGATATGCATTCTTACAGTATTACTCTCCTTTAATGTAGGGACTTTCGGGAGACTCGGGTCGAAAGACGGGTTGCAATCCTTCTTCAAAAGTCCGTAGGGTCTCCGACTCGATGCCATAATTTTCGCCAATGACAATTCTCGCTTCCTTGGCCACATTGCGACAGGATTCCACCATGGCCGCCGCCGACGCTCGATCGGTACCTCCGGCTTGTTCGACGGTTCGAATTTGTTTGACCGCCTTGGCAATGGCGTCGACCAATAAATTGGGATCGACGAGAATGCGGGGTTCTCCTCCCAATTCCACGACGGTCCCGTCGGGGCTGGTAATCGTATTGGGTTGAGGACACAAGTAATGCTTGAGTTGATTGGCCCGAATGGAATCGACTTCGGTTCTCAAGAGTTTGTTGAGCAAGGCAATGCCCGCTGGGACATTTTTTTCCACTTCTTCTTGACATCTTGTATAAACATGCTGTAAAATTTGAAGTTGACTGGCGGAATCTGCATCCTTTCCAGCCGCCGCCGCAGCTTGCTGTTCCATTTGGGCGGCATTTTGAACATTCATTTGCAGGACGGTAAAAAAGGCGGCATCTAATTTGCCGTCGCGGGCCGCTTTGCCGATGAGCGAATCCATTTTGCGAATTTCTCCAGCCGAGAGCAAGCTTTGCAAAATGTCCTTGGCTTCGGCCAATTGGGCATCCATAATGGCATTCAACGACGTGGCAATGGCACGCACGGTTTCGTTGGCATTGCCTTGGGCTTGTTTTAATTTCAAAATCAAACCCGCATTCATAGTGGGCAATTGTTTCACTAAATGTTGAGTCAAGGCTGTGGAATCGTGAATGGATTGTTGAAAGATTTTCTCGAGCATTTCAACTTCTTGCGGTAAAAAATCGGTGCCTTCCACATTTTCCTCCCCCGGAGCACTATTGCTATTTTGTTCGGACGCCGCCGCTTCCGTCGATGCCATGTACAAGGGACCCGTATGTGCTGTATTCATGGGGCAGACACGATGCAAAATGTTGGTCGTCGCCGGAGGCAAAATGGTGTGGCGCTTGGTCTTTTGGGAATCCAATTCCAGGGCTTGTTGAATAAAGCCACGATGTCCTTCGGTAATCACGAGAGGAATTCCTCGAAAGGCAGACACATGGTAGGGCCGAGACGCCAGTAGACAAAATTGACTCAAAATTAAACGATTGAATTTCATTGTGTGTAATAATAATACGTGTTATGCGAGGAAGTGGATTGTTACTGTTTTCGTGGGAGGTAAGAAGGGGTGGCCTTTTTATTTTATGGGGATTCCTAATAAACAATACTCGAGACTTTTTGAGTTGCTATCCTTTATCAGAGGCCCGAATACATACAAGAGCAAAGTACAATCAAAACATCAACAATAGTTGCTATGGATGGCCATCAAAGCTAACGAACGACCGATGATGTGTTTCTTCAACAACGATTTGTTAGTCGAACATCATTGATTAATTTTCGTCAATCTGTGACGTGCTTGCATCCATGCATGCAGTCATGATTGATGTTTACACGTGGAGCTGCCACTCCATTGATTAAGTTTGCGTCTAAAAACAGACTTGGACGCACACATGCTTTCGGCAGACAGACAAACAAACAACAGATGACAATCATCAATCCATTGAAAAAATGAGACGAGTCGATCTGCGAAAGATATATCGCATTCTCATCTTGGGACGGATGGCGGCCATGAGAATCCCCATCCAAGCGGCTAACAAATAGCCATTAGCTAGAGCAAGTAGTAGTAGCTACCAGCTAGCCAGCTAGCTAGGCATAGAAGAGCAGAGGATAGGGGGTATAAATTGTATACACTGTAGATCATTGTAATTATTTATTTCGAGATGAAGAGAGCTTATCAGATTGGATCTTCCAACTTGCCCAATGGATTCAACCATTCCTTTCAAATATTGGGATATGAAATCAAAGAGTTGACTCGCGAGGAATTAATGAGTCAAGCCTATTTTTGGTTTCCCAAACTTCGTCTGGACTTGGATGCAAAACTGGACGGCCAAGAACAATTGCACATCCAAGACCAATTGCCACAAGCTGCCTTGGTGTGGAAGAGTCTTGATGTGGACCACGACAATGGCGCCGGCAATGCTGGCGGTGATGACAACTGTGCTAGTGACGAGGCGGCAACAGCAGCAGCATCTCCAATGATTATTGTCGATGGCAATCATCGATCGACCTTGTTTTTGGCGATGTCCGGCTTGCCAGAAACAATAAAAGTTGTCATTTTTCATGTCGATGCACAATAATATGCCTACTATGAAGAATTGTTGCATCAGAATTACTTGAGTTGTCTCTATGGTCATGTTCCTTTGGAAACGTTGCAACAACAGCACTTGAAACAATGTCAAGCCATGTTTGAGGCAGAAAATGAATGACGAACGACACTCACAAACATTTTTATTGTATTATGAATCCAAGCAGAGAAAAAAAGTTCAAGATGAGGCTCCTATCCGACGTTATCAGTTTTCTACAACGGCCTGCCCCATTTCGATCTATTTTCCGAAACGGCTGATGATGTAATGAACGAAAGGAAAGAGTCATTTCCTGCATACTCATAGCTACAAAGTTATTCCCTGGCACTGAACCTGGCACTATAGTCCGTTGAGAAGAAACTCGTCCGAGCAGGTTCAGCATTCCAAACAAAATGCGTGATATAATCTAGAATGTGGCTGAAGAAACATGTTGGAGTTTAGTCCAAGTACATCATTCTCTAGCTAGCTAGATACTGTAGGATGCTTTTGGCGACATAGTTTTGGTTATGTAGTAGATCCTTTTCGCCTTGGATGAAACTGACCACACGAATTACGGCATTGAAATTAACCACGTTCTAGCTGATCGATCCTTTAAAGTATGTTTGTGATGAATGAATGAACACTTAACTACAGATTTACTGGTGTGTTATCCTAGCCACGCATAATATGGTAATGTTGACCAGTAAAAGTTATACCCATTGGAGTATTGGATTTCGTCCGGCCCGGCCGGCCAAAATTCCCCATTCCTTTTTACTCTCTGCAACTAATCGTGCTATTTCTTCTTACGATGTATGCATCATCCAGCTCTCAAAAACGAGAGCCGTCTCATCAAATCCATTTCGAGAATCCGAGAAATGGGCACCCCGTGCGCCACACAAAATTTGACAACTTCGGTGTAGGTTTGAGCTCCACTTTCCAAGACCTTTATTGTATTGTAGGACATTGGTTTGTATTGTTTGCAGGGTGTTGTTGTATTTGTCGTTTGTTTGTTTATGAAAGTGTTGTGAACGATCGTGGAAGCGTTTTATTCGTTGGGTGGATGGATGGTATGTATGAATTGGATGTGTTGTGTATTTGTAGTTTTGTTTTCAGTTTTTTGTTGTAGTTTATTAAATGTTTGTTTGGAGCATGATAGTGTAAAAGGAATGTGCAGTGTGGAAGGACACATTACAGATGATTTGTGTACAAGATCGTTGTGTAGATGTGTGGTATAGACAGAGACAGTGAATGTAGGTGAGATGAATTGTTGTCTTTTTCACGCCTTACATGACAAAATCACCAGGAGGACCACTGCAAAGAAAATCTACCTGATAGACCAATTCTTCATCGGTAATGGCATTGCCATTAAAGAAATTGGTGGAGGATGGATGTTGGTAGTAATGCGACCCATACGGAGAGGCAGAAGAAGAAGACGCGGTCGAAGTCGTCGTCGTGGAAGTCATGGTACTGCTGGCCGTCGACTGACATTCCACGTCCATGCTGGTATCACTTTGGTTGCCAGTATTATTATTGGAGGTGGCATCTTCCATAACGACCGTAGTAGTATTCGTAGTGGTAGTAGTCCTACGCCGCTTGGTATCCCTCTCGTCCGCTTCTGTGGCGCCTGTCGTCGTCGTGGGAGTCAGCGAATGGCTGGCCGTGGTGGGTGCCGAAAATTCCATGCTGTTATTTCCCATGATTGTGAAAGTAGACACACTCGTCGTCGTTTCTTTGGAAGCTAGCTAGGTAGAAAGATAGATCTACAAAGATGTACAGCCGTACTACTGTAGATAGTACTCTTGCAGATACAACCTCTTGCCTGTTACAAAAATGCACAAATACTAGTAATGGCCGAAGTAGCCACCTCCTTTCGAACCACCTTTGTGTTGTTGCAAATAAATGGTAGTTTGCAGCCGTCCAATCAATTGCATGTCCTTCACAGGTTCTCGCATTGATGGATCGGCGAGTTGGGCAGTCAACGACCACGTCTTATCTTTTTGAAGAGGCGCTGGCGCGGAAACAAGCAACTCCGCGGGGTATTGTAACTGTGATGACGTGTAAATGTCTTATTGACTAGACCAGGACTGAGACCAGGACTGAGACCAGGACTGAGATTACCGTGACTGAACTCTTACGTCAGAAAGCCAACCAAAACTATTCGTTGGCCATGGATGGAGGGCTCAACAAGGATCTTCCAATACAGTGTAGTTTGATGTATGTTTTCCCATCAATCATCCATCCAATCCATCTTTTCTTTTTCTTCAAAGAAAAACAGATCCTCCCTCACGTACGGAAGCTCTTCTTTTATCGTTTGATATCTTTGAAAAAGAAAACCCACACAAATCTAATCCAAAGCAAGAGGATCCAAGATCATTTTTCTACTGAATCCATCGAATTACTGGTACTGTATAATCATGGTGTCTCAAAAGATATCCTGCCCGGGATTTGGGTTGCCGCTCTTGCTGCTCGTCAGTGCCATTTGTGTCCAATCCTTTCAACCAATTGCCAATAACGTTGGGTTGCTACACCGCATTCATCATCGGCAACCACAACAAACGAGTAATCATAATGCGAGTCCCTTGACTCTTCTGTTTGGCAAAAAAGCGGCTCGCAAGGGCGGCGGAGGCGGCAACAAGCCTCGTGGTCAACAACAAAAACAAGAAAAACAATCCGTCCAAGATCAACGCTTTGACGCGGCCACTCGACAATTCATGTTTACCATGGTCGGCCTTACCAAAATGTTGCCCGACAAGTCCAAAAATATTCTCAAAAATATCAATCTGTCCTTTTATCCCGGTGCCAAAATTGGGGTCGTTGGATTGAATGGTTCTGGTAAATCGACACTCTTAAAAATCATGGCGGGTGTCGACAAGGAATTTGATGGGACAGCTCGTCCTTTGCCCGGTGCTTCCATTGGATTTTTATCGCAAGAACCCCAATTGGAATTTGAAACGGTTCAAGAATGTGTCGATGATGCGGTGAAAAGCAGTCAACAAATTTTGGATGACTACAATGAACAATCCTTGAAATTAGCCGATCCCAACATCGACGAGGAAGCCATGACGAGTATCATGGCACGCATGGAACAACTCAACAATCAAATTGAAGCTGGTAATTTGTGGGATTTGGAGCGGGTGGTATCCCGCGCCATGGATGCTTTGCGAGTGCCAGCGGGGGATGCCAAAACGGCCGTCCTGAGTGGTGGAGAAAAACGCCGGGTCGCCTTGTGTCGACTCTTGTTGTCCAATCATGACATGTACGTACAGCACAGTATACTACTGTACTCCTGATACATGTGTACTGCTTTGTATTGTACTCGCTTTTGCAACATTTTAATTGGCGCTGTTACGTACGTCGGTTTGGATTCTGTGAGCTCACAATTCAATGTTCCATCTTGTATTGTTCCTTATTTTCCATTTTACAGGTTGTTACTGGATGAGGTAAGCTTGCTATGCGTTCGAATTTTATCATTGGAAGTGAATCAAAAGCAAATTACTTACCCCAAAAAACACCCACTTTATATCATTGTTAGCCAACCAATCATTTGGATGCCGAGTCGATTCAATGGTTGGAACAATTCTTGGCACAATTCAAGGGCACCGTGGTTTGTATTACGCACGATCGGTACTTTTTGGAAAATGTCGCCGAATGGATTTTGGAATTGGATCGTGGAGAAGGTATTCCCCACAAGGGTAATTACAGCAGTTGGTTGGAAGCCAAGGAGAAACGATTGACGGAAGAGAAAAAGTCCCAATCGGCAGCGGCCAAAGCCGTGACGGCCGAGTTGGAATGGATTCGATCCAATCCAAAGGCCAAGGGCAACAAGAGCAAGGCTCGTCTCAATCGGTACGATGAACTCTTGGCAGCCGCAGCGCCCACGGAATTGCGAAATGCGGGACAAATTTACATTCCACCGGGTCCTCGTCTTGGTGACAAAGTGGTGCAAATTCGCAATTTACGAAAGTCCTTTGATGACCGTCTCCTGATTGATGATTTGAGTTTTGAAATGCCCAAAGCAGGCATTGTCGGTGTCATTGGACCCAATGGTGCCGGCAAGTCGACCTTGATCAAAATGCTTCTGGGCAAAGAACAACCCGATAGTGGAGAGGTGGATATCGGTGACACGGTCAATATTGTCTCGGTAGGCCAAGAGCGCATGGATGAACTCAATCCCGACAAGAATGTCTTTGAAGAAATCTCGGGAGGACTGGAAGAACTGGAGCTCGGCACAACCTCGGTATTGTCTCGGGCTTATCTCGGCTGGTTTGGTTTCAAAGGTGGGATGCAACAGGCCATGGTGGGGAATCTCAGTGGAGGCGAACGCAATCGCGTACAGTTGGCCAAAATCCTCAAAGCAGGGGGCAACTTTATTATTCTGGATGAGCCGAGCAATGGTACGTAGTGTATAATTAGTTATACACCAAGATCCGGCGTGGTTGCTTGCTTGTTTTGACATCACAAAATTCCTAAACGTGAAACCTGTCCTTCTTCTTGCTGTACGTATAGATTTGGATGTTGAGGTCTTGCGATCTTTGGAAGAGGCCTTGTTGGACTTCGCCGGTTGTGCCATGGTCGTTTCGCACGACCGTTATTTCTTGGACAGGGTAGCAACCCATATCTTGGCATGCGAAGGCGACTCCAAATGGTTTTTCTTTCCCGGCAATTACGCCGAGTACGAGGCCAACCGCCTGGAGCGACTGGGAGAAACCAGTATCAAGCGTATCACGTACGCACCCTTGGTGAATGCATAAACAATATTAAAACTAACTAGTGATACAAGAAGAAGTGTTGCTACGGAATATTGTTGTTACAATGAATAATTAGCTCTAGCTAGTTTGGACTCCTTGGTCCATCTACTTTTACAACCGAAAAAACAAATCATATAATCTCCTCTTTTAGGATCAATGCTGTTGTTGTTGTTGTGCGGATGATGATGGTACCAACAGTCTATGGGTTGTATGGGATATACCTTCTTTGACCATCATTAAGAGTGCTGATTTCAACAGGGTATGCAACAGCTGGACACTACATCCCTTGTACCAACCCTTGGCGATCCCGTCCTGTTGGTAAATACTCGCCAGTGTATGCATCATACTTTTGCGCGACGTCACCATGAGCATAACTTTGGCTCGAATCAATGGGTAGGTCGCCATGGTGGCACAAAATTTGGCAAATAAACCCAAGAGAAAGGCATCCATCATGGACAAGTTATTGCTAGCCTTGCTGCTACCGCTGCTGGACAGCGATCGTGATTGTAAAAGAGAGGATTTTGCCATGTCGAACACCGTGTAGTGAATGGAAGGGTTGCTGCACAACAATAAGGATGGGTGCAGTCCTTTCCAGAGCGAAGTGTATTGTGAAATATATGCCTCCAACTGCTTTCCCAAACGCGACGAAGGAGGCGAAGGATGTGATGGTTCACTGTCGCTGTCGTCACTGGTCGACCAGGAAGAACCTGATGTGGATTGAGTTTCCAATTGTAGCACTTTCTTCAATTCATTGTTGGTGGTGGCAATGGTTTTATTATTTTGACTGGAAGCTGCAGTGAACGTAACCGTCACTTGGCCGTGTGTAGGCGACGGAGCATAACTTTCGTCGTCATTGTCGCTCTTTGGTTCGTCCTCTGAATGAGGAATACCATTGGCGACCCTGTTTGGTTCAGTAGGCCCCTTCTCCGACCAAGCATCGTAAAAGACGTCCCCGTCGTGTTCCTGTTCTGCCGAAGTATCATTGATATGCGGGGTGCTTGGTTGTGCCTTTTCCTTTTGCAATTGATTCCAAATATTCTCCAGCGTTTGCTGTTCTTCCGAATTATTATTATTATTGTTGTTGCCTTGGGATGGGGCACTTGCAAGCGATTTTTCAATTTGTAATTGATTCCAAACAAAATCCATTTTTTGTTGGTGCAATACTGCTTCTTCCTTCCTTTGTTGTTCCTCCTCTTCCAACGAAGAGGAAGACTCGTCTTGCGTTTCATCCATTGCAGCAGCCGTAGCAAAGGCTGCTTCCATTATGCGTGTGGAATTTTCGTTCTTGCCATAATCAGCGTTTGTTGTTGCAGCTTGTTTTTGCGACGCCAAGACATCCAGGGGAAGTGTCAAAAAGGTGTTCATCATGGCCGCAACGGCTGAAAGAGACAGTCTCACCGCGGGGGACACTTTGTTCGATCCATTATTATTATAATGCGAAGTCCACCAACTGGCAATAAAAGAATACAGATAAAAATAGCAAAAACTAGAAGAAGCTGCGTGCAGTGTCTTGAGTTGGAGTCCACGAAAGAGGCCCGTCCACAGGGAATTGTTCTTGTGGTTGCTGTTATCGTCGTCATTCTCGGTTCCCGCTTGCAATTTGGTTTTCAAGACATCAATGGGATAAAAGGTCCAAAGCGAGATAAGCGTTGCTATAACTCCCGCTAAGGCATCGGCAAGAGCCGTTCGCCGTCGTATGGAAAGAGCCGAGTGCTTTGCCGATGACGACGATGCCTTCTTTATTGTCGTAGAAATCGACGCCATGGCTTCTTTGAAAGAAAACGTCGGTGACGTTTGGAACAAACAAAAGGCAACTAGAGCAGTTCCAGCAACTAGCGCCTAGCTAGTAGACAGATAGGTAGCCACAGGTAGCTTCGAAAAAGAGCGGACTAGTAGCTAGTCTACTCTAGCTAGAGTTTGCAAGGAAAGTAGCAGCAACTATTATCTGTCGTTGTAAAATGAGGCTGACGCGACCACCCGTGTTTGTTGTGCGTGGTGTACTCACTGCATGCTACTCCCAGTACTACTAGCTAGCTAGAGCTAGCTATAAGCTATTAGTATGTATGGACGTGTTGTTTGTGGCGCGTTAACGTTGCTAGTGCTGACGGCCTGGTTGATCCCACGCACGAAAGTAACGTTTTCTGGCCCCCAAGTCTCAAAAATAGGGGCTGGTCCTACGTGAAAAACATAGCTAGCTAGTAGCTACAGTACAAGTAGCTAGCTATGATTGGCTAGAGACTAGTATCAGCTTTTGCCTCTCCTACTAATGCCAGGGCCACTTTAAATACGTATCGTAGCTTTTACCTTCTCCATTTCAACTATTATTGTTCTATTATGCTCTGGAAGCGTTTCATGAACGTTTCTATCCCTGAATCCGTACCTGCATTCCTCTCCACCGTGACATGACGTCCAGCAGATTTCTGACGGAAACACGAAGCACAGTGTAGTGGTCCTGCCCTTCCCAAGAATTTGTTCAGTGGCCGATCTTGGACTGCACTGAAGCAGCAACCAATTTAAATTTGCTCCATACATACTAGCAAGTGTACAGAACTGTGGCCAGCTATTCATTGGAGTGGCGATTTTAAAGTACAAACTTTCAATCCATTCGCTCTAGTTGAGTTGTATCATTGTAGAAAATGAAAAAAAGAAATCTATCCTTTCTACTGTATTTAACGCCGCTTTTCGCCAAGCAAGTAGTAGGCAAAGCCCAGTACTAGTATAGTATTGTTATGAGTGCAGATTGAACATTGTACTGTAATAACAGATACCAATACCAGAATGATAGCCGGTTTTCTAGTAGCAGTAAGACCTAAGAAAATGGTGCTTCTTCCTTCCGATTGACAAAATTGATTTGCCGAATGTTCTTTTTCATAAATAAATTGAATGCCAAGTAATACCAATCATTGGAATCCAAACACTCTTGGGACAAGGAGGGACTTGTTGTTGTTGTTGTCGTTGCTTTTTACTATTTATTTTGTGGCTGTTAGAAACTGCATCGTAAATTCTTTTTCGCGCGTCTTGGTGACAATATCCACTTGGGCCAAAAGATTGGCCCCCAAAATATTGATTTCCGAACAACTGGCCGGCGACAAGAAAAATTCAAAATCCATTTCGGGTGCGGCCGACAATTGCACATCGAGAGCATCCGGAATGGTGGAGATCGACAAATTATCGTTGCTCGCGGTATCGGCATCGGCATCTTCCTTCAGGACGGCCATGTCCGAAGACGTCGACAAGACTTGCATGGCTTCCACCGACAAGTACGAATTGGGAGAACTCGTGTCAATCACAAACAAGACATGACGAAAATCGGGAAAGACGACCGCGTCCATGTCGACCCCCGGAGGACAGGCAATGGCACGACGACAGTCGAGACTCACGACCCACCGGTAGTGGGTGTGATCTTGGGGTGGCGTCAGTATCTTGCCCTTGACGACTGTACCAGCAGCAGTAGCAGCATCGCCGTCCTTCTTTGTGACCACAGACAAATAGGAAACTCCCATCTTTTTCTCCAAGTCGCCGTGAAGAAAGGACGCGCTCATGTCACCCCAACGAGGTTCCTCCTCGGCGGCTTCGGGTGCGACGGTCACATCCCCGAGTCCACCATTCGAGTCATTCTCGTGGTTGCTGGCTTTGGTTTTGGCACCCTCCACCGGATCTAAATCACTATACTCGGAAACAGCATCGGTATTGTCCAATTTTACATCGGCCACACCGCCGGTAGTTGCTTCCAAGTATTCCTCGACGTTCATATTGTCGTTTCTGCTAGTCAAGTGTAAAGTGTCGTTTCTATTAGTAGTGGCTGCTAGTACTGTGGCAGAGGTGCTGCTGTACCTGTCTCTTATACACATCTCCGAGCCCACGAGACTAAGGCGAATCTCGTATGCCGTCTTCTGCTTGA
>ENA-ORBV01015598-ORBV01015598.1-microbial-mat-metagenome-genome-assembly--contig:-NODE-15598-length-11143-cov-4.703054_pt1 | contig 11143 bp, 6 predicted proteins | sample MGYA00237777_ERZ505514 | MGnify/ENA primary metagenome ERZ505514 (study PRJEB26160, sample SAMN06269048) | microbial mat metagenome | isolation source: Oligotrophic lake microbial mat | place...
GATGATGCTAATGATGCCAGCATGACTTATCATTAGTTGCCAATGATAAGGCTAGGGATTACCGTTACCAAACACTACATAAAACCAAATTCTTTTTATTTTTGACAAGATTGACATTTTTGAGTTCAGCACTGTATGTCGCAGACATCTGGACGAGCGGAGAATCACTCTTATAAACATTTTCTAATAATTTTGACACGATCGATATTGCCTATTTATTGTCTCTCGTAAATGATGGTTTGTCGAAAATAATCATCCGGTCTAAACACGGAAGCAAATGAGGACGCACACTGTTTCTCAATGTTCGATTTTGTTGCAATGCATTCCTTGATGGAGTTTGAATGGATAGTTGGGGGAGCAATGGCTTTAGAGGGTGGTGTACATTTTCATTTTAGGCTTTTGCAACTGTAGTCTACATGAAACAGCTGTGTCCATGCACATCTAGCTACAGCAGCAGTGCCAACTAAATGAAAAGACAAATGTTGTTCTTTGCAATTCAGCTTTGGATTGCATCGCCAAGAGGCATGGACAATCTTTAGGTTCAGATTTTCATGTGAATCATCAGAGTTGTTTTTCCATGTAGCCATATGCTAGCAGTGGCCGACACCCATTGTCTTGGCAGCTTCATCATTCTGCAGACATCAAACACAATCTGAATCAACGTCTTCAAGAAATTGAAGGGCGATTTGAATGAAACATTTGAGAGCTGGATGCACAGGGTGAGTCTGAGGATCCAAGATCCAAATGCTTCCAACATGAGCAAAGGCATTTCAGTTGGAGGATGACGCCACAAGAATTATGACTGGGAAACATTTGGGTGGCAAGTGTGTTGTTTTCTTCATTTGGAGAAAAGTTGTGAAATGAGAAGAGTCATGAAACTCTTCTCAAAATCTGTCACATTCAAATCAGATGAATTTAGGGAAAGGTTTCAGTCTCCAATCTACACTTCAGAAGACTGCAACTCTTTTGAAAATCCTAAAACACAAATGTGTTGTTAACTAGCCACTGCAGTGAGCAATTGCCAAATGGTTTATCGTCATTTGGGTTCAGGTTAACAGCACAACGGGACACAACACACCGACGGCGGAGAAAAAACAATGACAACAACATCGAAGATCTGGTGCTATCTAACTAGTAGATAGCATGTCGCACAACAGCAATGCCAGCCAGAGTCTACCGGTAGCTAGCCACATTGTGACGGTGCTGATAACTCGTGCTGATAGCTGCACTGCAGTTGCAAGACACTGTAGGATCTACTACACTGACTAATCAATAATTATTAAACGCAACAGCATTAGCCATTCCACCAGACACCCCAAAGATGACTCTCCATACGATTGATGATAGTGCTGAGGATGTCACCTGTCCGCTATGTCTGGATCCACTTCCCGTTGAAACCTGGAGAGGAACCGAACGTCCTCGCCTATTGTGCTGCGGTAAAATGGTATGTGCTGCCTGCAGTGATATTGCGACACAGCGACAGAAAGACCTTTCCAGTCAGATACGACAAGAGGCATTCATTGCGCAAGAGCAGCTGAGTCGTCTTCAGGAATCCGCTCGGGACTTGATGAACAGCTGCAAATGCCCCATGTGCCGCCAAGACCTTCCCACGGATGACCTGAGCCGTTTCAAACTTGTCCAATCCAATGCTGAAAATCACCATGGCGAAAATTGGGCGTGGGCGAAATGCAAGCTAGGCATGTACTACAAAACAGGAGTTGGTGTGGCCGTGGATAAGAAAAAAGCCGCCGAGTGGTTCCGCAAGGCGGCAGAGCAGGGATATACGAACGCCCAGCATGAGATGGGAATTTGTCATCAGTTCGGCCATGGTGTTTCGGTCGACTTGGAAAAGGCTTGTGAATGGTATGAAACCTTGGCGGGTTCTGGATTGGCATTGTCCCAATATCAACTTGGTGACATTTTGTATTCTGGTCACGGAAATGTCCCCAAAAATCTACCAAAGGCAGCACACCTATTGCAACAAGCAGCAGATCAAGGATTGCACTACGCTCAGTGTTCTTTGGCGATTTGTTACGAGCACGGAGAGGGCGTTCCAAAGTCGTTGGACAAGGCCATTTTCTGGTACCGAAAGGCAGCCCAACAAGGGAACAGCACTGCCATGTACAATGTTGCCGGGAATCTTCTCATGTCTGCCAGTATGCAAAACGGAGGTCATGCGGATCTCGTTGGGCACAGCACTGTCCCAGAGGCTTTGTATTGGATTCGAAAAGCAGCTGCCTGTGGTGATACCGATGCTCAAGGAATGGTGGCACAGATGGAAGCCGGGATGGAAATCTGCTCCAATTGCAAAAAACGCCCAACTTGCGGTGATAATGGCACTGTCACCTTACAACGATGCACGAGGTGCAAAGCCATTAAATATTGTGGTGCTGCCTGCCAAAAGGCCCACTGGAAGGCCGGTCACAAAAAAGATTGCATTGACGTGGCGAAAATGGATAGCCAGTAAAGAGAAGCCCGCCTTCTCTTGGAAACGTGGGCCCAACCATTTGGATAGTACTTCAAGAAGGATTGTGGCAAAAAATGTTGAATGTCAGGTTTTCTTCTACTTCATCAATTGGTTGAGCCGAGACAGTTCAACTCTTTGACACAGCTGTGTTTCGCAGTCCGAATGCACGCATGTCGTAGCAACACTACTCATTATATATTTCGAAAATAAATTGAAATTACGAATTGCCGCAAGACACAATAAAGATGTATCACAAGTTGGCCCTATGCAAATCTACTATATCCTCCTTCTAAAGGGGTCTTGTAAAATGCTTGTTCCTTGTTTTAGAACTACTTCACCGTGGTGTTCTCTCAGCCATCCTGGCCAAGACATGAAATTGTTGTCGAATAGGGATTCATGAAATGTTGATGGACATGCTTCTGAATGGTTGGAGCCGTGTCGGTTAGCGGATCTCATTGGTCTCTGGGCCGAAGACGGTCCTCTCTTGTCAAGTGTGTCTCTGATGCAAGTTGCATACCTAAATCGTTCCCGGTGCCTCGATTTTTTAAAATTCACGGCTTTGAATCGGCCAGCTATCAACGTTTTGTTGTGCGACCAGGGTCCCTTGTCAATGGCCCTAACCTTAAATGCCATTTCGTGATTAAAAGTGGTTGATTGGAGTCCCGTGTACTACTAGTACTTCCCCGTAGCTCGGGGTTGCCGATCGAAAAAGCGCTTAATTGATCCATGCAGGCGACCATGATCCAAACAGCCATCGAGGCGTCGGCTAGTCAACCAAAACTCGAAGCGATTGTGTATGTGCAGTAGCTAGCTAGAGCTGGAAGATGGCCAAGCTAGAAAGGAAACCAAAGGCCAACGCAGCAGCAGCATGGCTGCCGTATCTTCCCGTGGCCGTCTTGGTGGTGGTTGTCTTGCTGCTGTTGCGTCACGTCGTAGATGATCATGGTGCCGAAACTGCCTTGCGCCACATTGAAGTAGGTGCCGCCGTTACTACTAAGGAGAAGCTGTCCGAGACATTCAAGGTTATTAGCGATTCCGCTGGTTCTGCCGATAATGGTCAAGAACAAGACAACAGTGGCAATAACAACAACAATATTAACGACAACGCCAGCAACAACTCGTTCCAGTGTCCCTACCAATCAATGGATGATTTGACGGAAGAAGAACGAAATCCCGTGAAAGGAACTCGGCACATGGTGACACCCCCTCAAGGTGGAGACCTCCACCTGGTTTGTTGTCAATCTACCAAAGGACCCTTTAATATTTTGGCGCATTCGAAATGGGCCCCCTTGGGGGCAAAGCAATTCTTGGACATGGTCCAAACGGACTATTTCTCTTCGACCGTACCCATGATGAGGTGTGTCAAGGGCTTTCTGTGTCAATTTGGAATTAGTGGGGATCCTGCCGTGAGCAAAAAGTGGAGAAATGGCTTCCCCGACGATCCGAATTGGCTTCCCGAAGGACCCGATCATAGAAAGAACGAGGACGGAGTCTTTCGGTTTGCCCACGGATATCTTGCGTATGCGGGAGGTGGAAAGAACTCGAGAGGAAATCAATTCATTGTCTCGTTAAAGGCCAATCAAAGGTTGGCGGGGGGCAGTCCGTGGGAAGTCCCGTGGGGGGAATTGGTCGGACAGCACTCCTTTGATACCTTGGGTAAAATCTACACGGGGTACGGGGAAAATGGTCCACCCCAAGGCAAGCTGGCCAATCAAGGAGTCACGGACGAGCTCAAAGAGGAATTTCCGCTATTGGACTATATAACGGGATGCAAAATTGTCGATGAGCGGTCGGATGACTGATTCAAAATGACCGCGACCAGGGTTGCAATCGAACACGGGATAGCCTATCAACGTATCTCAATCCACCTCACGTGGCATTGCTTCTAGGGGGGTCCTTGCGACAAAGTATTTGCTCTTTTTTCCTGGTTTGACGTCGCTTTGAGACCCATCGCCCAACAGCTTTGAGGGGCCAGCCATTTGGGAACGTTTTTAAAGCGGGGCCATGAAGACTCTTATCCTTATGCGAGGACGTCGGCCAATGTAGGTTGCTTTCGCTTTCATTAGGTTGAATCCTCATGTCCCTGAGAACGATGGAAATGGCCTGGGCCACGAAGGAAATTTAAATGCAATTAACGCGACGCAGTCAAGAATCCCCACCGAACACGACGTGCCTTGGACTCCGGATACCCAAAAAATATGCCAGGGCGGTTCCATCAGATCCACACCATGTCGCAAGCTTTGTTCCCTTGACGATACACTAATTTTAATTTGATTGTCTAGCTAGTATAATTATTAATTGCTAGCGAGTAGTCGCTTTTTATCACAATTTGTGTGCTCTAACACTTGTTTACAAACATATATTTAAAACTGACGCGAAGGCGGTTAAAACTTTCCGTACCAAAACTAAATTTCTAGTTGTAATAAAACAAACGATGTCCATTGTTTTATCCAACGACTTTGAAAACAACGGTCACTTCAATCGGAAAGTGCCAAAAGGAACACCAAATTTGAGGAAAATTGAAGGAGAAGGAAAAGCTAGCTAAACTTTTGCTTTTTCATGTAGACTCACAAACACTGCAAAGCTGACAATCAACACAAAACTTCTGCAAACTGTTATTTTCAGTCTGCAAGCTGGCAGCCAGCAACACAAAGAAACACAAACAAACACACACATGCCACTGTTGGCTTGTCACTTCACCCAGCACATGACTTACTCGGCTTGCGAATCTTCTCTCTCGTTGACACCATGATGTTGCCAAGTCGTGTGGCCTAATTCAATCCAAACAATCAAAACACTTACACAATTTGCTGATCACTTTGCAGTTGGATCAACAATGTGCATGATGTTTTTTTACCAAGAATGCTCTAAATTATTCAAAATTGTTCATGCTTCCTCAGGAGCAGGACATGGAGGAAAATGCTCTGAGTCATGCTGACACGTTTTCCTCAAGAAACAAGGAACAGGGAAATTGGGTCCAGAAGGAATGGAAACGGAGGAAAACAGACATTCCTCAAAGGAAAATGCAACCAAGCTGACAGGGGGTGGCAAGACAGTTTGCACTGATTCTAATCTTCAAGTGCTTTTTCCACCCACATTGACAAATGTTAAAATCCAATGTCTCTGCTCATTTCAGAAGACATTCTGTGCATGCCAACTCCAAGTGTTTTCCCAGAGCAGTGAACCACCTTTGATCAAAACAATTGTCTGCTGCTGGCAAGCAATTCAATCAGAATTTTGTGTTGCAGCAACAGTGCATTGGACATGGAACCACAATGGATGTGTTTGATTTGTTACAAGCTTCCTCTGGAACATCAAAATGAATTCACATGTGTTCCAATGACAGAATCAGAAAAGTTGTGCAGACGGCCCACATCTTCATTTAAAATCATTGACAATGAACATGCAATGTGACATGTCTCAGTTGACATGCAGAATTGATTTGCACAATTGCTTGCTAAAAGAAATGTTGGGTGAGAATCAATGCATCAATGCAGCCTGTCAGTTTTGCTCCATGTTGGCAATGTTTCACGCATTGTTGAATTGCACTTTTGTGAAATGCAATTGCCGTCAGAAAGCTTCACATAAAACAGACACATTTAATTTCTTGCTGAACTTTGCAGGCTAGCCAGTCTGTCTCTAGCTAGCTAGCAAGCAGATGGCTACTAGCTAGCACCACTGTCTGGAGCCTGGCACTGGACCAAACGGCACTCATCTGCACAAAGGAAAAAAACTTGCGTTCTGAAAACACAACGATTTTGCACCAACGCAAGTTTTTCAAAAAACTTGTTTTCTAAACACAAGCATTTAAGGGACGAACGCAATGTTTTGAAAAGCTTGCTTTGAGAACGCAAGTTTTTTCGCAAGTTTTTTAAAAAGAGTGCTCTTGTGCCACATGAACTGTGTTTTCAAAAAGTTGCTTTGGAGCCAAAAAGTTGCGATTGACGCAAGCATTTCAAAACCTTGCTTCCTAACGCAAGCATTTAAGTACAAGAAGCAACGATTTCAAAATACTTGCGTTCAGTTCACATGGATTTAACGCAAGCTTTTTCGAAAGTTTTTACATGGCAAATAAGCACTACTTTACCATTTGGTCCTTCCCTGAGCGTTCACATTCATTGTAAGTAAGGGATACAATTTTTTGCGTGACTGGAATGAATCATTCGTGCCAAAGATCGGATTCGAATTCTTTTTGGATGAACTTCCTTCGCTTCCCATTTTGGGGCAATTCGCGCTGAAAATCGAAGAAGGGTGTGAAGGAGAATCTTTTGACATCATCGACCTGCTCCTTGTCACATTTTGGTCTGACTATTTCCAGCTATCATATCGGCGATAGGGGGGTTAGGACGGTGTAGTTTAAAATAGATATCCATTGATTGAAATCGAACTCATCTGTTTGTTTTCGCTCTTGTTGGTTCGAAATTTGTTCTGTAAAACATATGGAGTTCGTGTCACAAAATAACAAAACAAAAACAACGTATTGGAAGCAAAACAAAAATATTGGAAGCAAAACAAAAATTAACACGGACAATCAAAAATGAGTTTTAGCCAATGTCCTTTCAAGTCCAAGATGGCCCGTGCTGTCACCGACAATGACCATTTTTTCCCAAACCGGCTCAAGCTGGAAATCCTCAACCAAAAGGAACAGAACAGCCCTCTCGCCGGTAAGACGCTTGACTACGCCTTGGCCTTTTCGAGCCTTGACCTGAAAGAAGTGAAGCATGATATTGAGACTGTCTTGACCGTTAGCCAGCCATGGTGGCCCGCTGACTACGGCAACTACGCCCCATTCATGCTCCGCATGGCGTGGCACCAAGCAGGCACCTACAGGGCGCATGATGGTCGTGGAGGTACGTACACTTGCTGTCTTCTACGGAATATGAAAAACAATGCCGTTCACTCTCACCCAGCACTTTGCTTCTGTATTCTGTAGGAGCCAATGCCGGAAACCAGCGATTTGCTCCTTTGAATTCCTGGCCTGATAACGCCAACCTTGACAAAGCTAGACGCCTCCTCTGGCCTGTCAAGCAAAAGTATGGCATGAAGCTGAGCTGGGCCGATCTTTTCATGTTGACAGGAAATGTTTCCCTGGAGATGATGGGGTGCGAAACATTTGGATTCGGAGGAGGTCGTGAGGATATTTACGCCCCCGAAATCGATACCTACTGGGGTCCAGAAACAGAAATGTTGACCGACGAGCGCCACCGCAAGATTGGAGATATCCAAGAGCCAATGGCGGCGTCTGAGATGGGATTGAGTAAGTCCGTGTGCTGTTGCTGCTGCCACGCGCGTCTTATTTTTCGATTATAGGTAAGCTAACAATTCTTCCAAATGTATGTATTTCCATCCACAGTCTATGTCAACCCTGAAGGCCCGGGTGGGGAACCCGATCCTCTAGAGGCTGCCAAGGAGATCCGCGCTACATTTGCCACTATGAATATGAATGATGAGGAAACAGTAGCCCTCATTGCTGGTGGTCACACCTTTGGAAAGAGTCACGGAGCTGCACCTGCTTCCTACCAGGGAGAGCTACCGGAAAATGCACCCCTCGAGAACCAAGGATTAGGGTACACGAGCTCTTACAAGTCCGGTATGGCAGAGGATACCATTACGTCGGGCTTGGAAGGAGCATGGACGTACGAGCCAACCCAGTGGGACAACAACTACTGGGAGAACCTCTTTCGATATCAATGGGAGTGCGTCAAAGGACCCGGCGGGAAATGGCAGTGGACACCCAAGGATGTCGAGCCGAACCAAAAGGATGCACATATCGAGGGCATGTTCCACAAACCAATGATGTTTACCACCGATATTGCCCTCAAGGCAGATCCTAGTTATGGCGAGATATCCACCTATTTCTACAACAATCCGAAGAAGTTCCACGAGGCTTTTGCCAAGGCCTGGTTTAAGCTTTTACATCGAGATCTGGGTCCTTCTACGAGATTGCTAGGACCAGAGGTGCCGCCACCACAACTATTTCAAGATCCAATCCCGGAGCTGGACCATACGGTCATTAATGATGACGATATTGAAACTTTGAAGAAGGAAATACTTTCCTCGATGGAGCATGTTGCCCGTAAGTCTGGCGTACATGGCGGCGGCATAATCTCCAAGGTTTTGGGCAAGTCCCATAACGACGACGCCATAAATTCTCTGACGCCCGCACACTTCATCAAGACTGCCTGGGGATCTGCTTCCACATTCCGTCGGACGGATTATCGCGGTGGTGCGAATGGGGCACGCATTCGATTCATGCCCCAACGCCAGTGGGAGGTCAATGACCCACAAGACTTGGACATGGTCTTGACCCGCCTCGAAGAAATCCAGACAAAGTTCAATCAAGATCCTCCCAATATCCAAGCCAACAAACGAGTGTCCATGGCGGACTTGATTGTTTTGGCGGGATGTACGGGATTGGAGGTTGCCGCTCAGCAGGCGGGTCACAAAAATGTGTCTGTTCCCTTTGCTTCCGGCCGCATGGATGCCGTGGAAGAGCAGACCGACGTGGACTCCTTTGCCTTTTTGGAACCGGCTGCCGATGGATTTCGCAACTATTACAACTCGTCCAAAACCAAGACTCGTCCCGAGGAGCTCTTGGTAGATCAGGCTCACAAATTGTCCTTGACCGCTCCCGAAATGGTTGTTTTGGTAGCCGGACTACGTGCTGTGGGTGCTACCAGTGGCGACTCTGCCGTGGGTGTCCTGACGGACCAGCCTGGATCGCTCACAAATGAGTATCTGTTGAACCTACTGAGTATGGACTACAAGTGGGAAGCCATGCCGCACAAAAAGAAAGGTGTCGTAGATGTGGATGACACAACCAATAGTCTGTACAATGGAAAGATCCGATCGACCGGCGAGGACAAGTGGACGGCAAGTCGAGTCGATTTGGCCATTGCATCGCAGTCGGAATTGCGCGCCATTGCAGAGTTTTATGCTTGCGATGATTCGGCAGCCGTGTTTGTCCAAGATTTCATCAAGGCCTTTGTCAAGGTGATGGAGCTGGATCGTTACGACCTGCAAATGAGTCACATCCAAGATAAGCAAGGTAATGTCCTTTTCGGCCGGGGAAACAGATGGTTTGTGCTCACTAAGTGAAATTCGATATTAGCTTTTAGCTTTAGGCGGTCACTGTTAGCTACACATGTAGGATAATAAATAAAAAGTGTATCGTTGCGATTTGGTGAAAATTTAATGGTACGAGTACCGACAGTAGCTACTACTAGCTAGCTAGCTACTAGCCTCGAGTAGATAGCTATCGCTCCCGCACCGCAGTAGCTAGCTAATAGCTTACAGTCCCATAGCTATTTTATTAGCTTTCTTAAAGAAGTTGATGGTCGCTCATTATATCGAATGTTCAGGATTCATCAACGCCTTGGCGGCCATCCATGCACGAATTGAAACTTTTATCCGAGGCGCTTCAATCGGCTTGCCACCATGCATGCCTGCATGCTCAACCATCCTTGACAATTGTCATTCCACATGGACCGACTAACCTACAATACAGTATCCCTTCATGTGAACAAAAAGTCGACAACTCCAGTCTACTAGAAGCTAGCTAGAAGTACAGTAGTGGAAGAGCCAATACAGAATAGAATAGATCTCGCCTCTCTCTCCCTCCAAAAGAAAGCAGTCCTTTTCTTTTGACCGTCTTTTTATTGCACAAACTACTAAAGTACATTATAATAAATCGCAAGTAAGAATGAGCTCGAGTAACGACGACCTGAATCTCCTCCATCAATTAATTTTGGAACGCAATGCACGTGAAACAGATCCGTTTGTGGAGATCCATCAAGCCTACGATACCTTATTGCACCAAGTCGATACTCTGCAGTTGAAATGCGAAGACTACGAACAAGACATTTCCAGGTTGCACCAACAATTGGACGATGCAGGTGCGACGGGCGGAAATAATGGAGGCACGAGCAACAATGCGGCTGCCACGGCGGCCTTGAAAAATGAAGCACGCTTGCGCGACAAATTGGAACGCCTTCAAGAAGAATGGAATCAAACCTTGCAATTGCACGCCACCGAACAGGCGAATGCTCTGAAAACCGCCCAAGATTTGTCCGCCCAAAAAGACGTCAACACGGCCCAAGAAGCGACCATTGCCAATTTGCGCAAAGAAAATGACCGCCAAGAACGGGCCATTCAACACTTGACGGAACAATTGCAAGATGCCAAGGGACGGACCAAATTGGCCGAACAACAATACGTGGGATTGAAGGAAACGATTCGATCCTTGCAAACCGAAAATGACACCTTGGTCAAAGAAAATCAAAGCATCGAGGGACGATTGGTTGCGGACAAGGGAAAAATGGTGGATGAAATGAATGTCTTGACGGAAATGGTCGATAGTTTGAAACGAGAAGTCGACATGTTGCGATCCTTGAAACATCACGAAGAAACCCGCAGCATAGGAGGTTTTTTGTTTGGACGAGCCGCATCGGCACCCTCGACGGCCCAAGACAATACGCCACAGAGTAGTCCCGACCACAAGGAACATAGGGACGACGAGAATACCCGCAAATTTGGCATGTTGGGGGTCATTCTTCCTTCCGGACCCAAATCCATGATTTGCGCCCACATGAATGCGGAAGCGACCAGCTGTCTCTTATACACATCTCCGAGCCCACGAGACTAAGGCGAATCTCGTATGCCGTCTTCTGCTTGAAA
>ENA-ORBV01015599-ORBV01015599.1-microbial-mat-metagenome-genome-assembly--contig:-NODE-15599-length-11142-cov-6.258111_pt1 | contig 11142 bp, 6 predicted proteins | sample MGYA00237777_ERZ505514 | MGnify/ENA primary metagenome ERZ505514 (study PRJEB26160, sample SAMN06269048) | microbial mat metagenome | isolation source: Oligotrophic lake microbial mat | place...
ATGATACGGCGACCACCGAGATCTACACCTCTCTATTCGTCGGCAGCGTCAGATGTGTATAAGAGACAGGTTCCAGAGGTTGAACATGCAAAAAGTACGTGAAGCCAAGGTCGCACATAGTTCCTCAAAGCTGACTTCCGGGTATCATTACAGTGAGTCGTGCTTTCCAACAATTCGATCAACGGCTCATTTTTGTTCGATAATTCAGTTGGAGAAGTCGCCATTCGTTAAAACCAACCCAACAGACAGCCATCACCATTTTTATTCTGACTTGACCATGCCAGCCTCGTCAATGTCAAGGCGACAAGTACGCGTAGGTCAGGCTGACCATGTGCACCTGGAACTGGAGTCGGTTTTGCGTCTTCGGCCCTTGCTGAAGAAAGAAAAATTAGATCAAGTCGTTTTAGAACCTCGACGTTTGGAAGATGGACGGCCTTCAACCGCTGTGCTTCATCCCATGATGGCAACGATGCAGAATCAACCTGAATCGCCTGCCATGAAGATGCTCTCTCCCGAGTCGCTTCAATTTTGTAGGGATACAGAGTACCATTTGGGTCAGATTCTTGCCGAAGAAAGCGATCAAGAAAAAGTGTTTTACAGTCTTGGACTTCCGATCGCCAGGGAATCGATGGATTTTCTCAAATGGAAAAAGTCAGCCAAAGGACTCAAAAAGTGCTCTAATCTTATTGTTTGTATGGGAGTCGAAAATTCGGGCAAGACACATACCTGCTTTGGTCCAGGACGCAGCATTCCGAAACGTCGATGCGAGGAGGATGGGTTGGTGCCTCGCATCCTTGATAGTCTTTTCTCTCAATCCAAACATCATGTAAAGAACCGGAAAAACCTATCATTTGGAGTCCAAATGACTCTAATACAAGTCACACAACAAATCACGGAACAGCCAAAGCACGATGACGACAGTGTTGTTCAAGATCTCCTCTTGGCGAAACAAAACAAAGCAGATGCTTCACCAATGAGAAGCCCTTCTCCGTCTCGACTAGCATCTGTAGCATCTGTCAAGTCCTTGGTGGCCACAATGGAACGAGCAAAAGGCACTGTCACTGCATCCGTTACTGGTCGCGGCTCCTTGCGGCAAGAATCAACAATCCCGATCGAGCAAGACACTACAACAATGGACTTTTCCACCAATGCTACAATCAAAACATGCCGAGATGCGACGGAAGCACGACAATGGCTGTCATCTGGATTGCATGCTGGGCAAAAGCTTTGTCCACGTGGTTATAAAGCACATGTACTTACTGTCTTGCATCCGGTTTTGTTTGGCAGCGATGGTTCCATCGAAAGAGAGGGTAGTAAGATTGGGATCCTCGACATGGCTGGGATTGAACAGTCCTCGCAAAAGAAACGAAATACTGCTGTACGACGTCACAAAGATAGTATTGGAGCTAGTAACAGCAGTGGAACCAGTGATGCAGCGTTGAATTCTTTGATGCATTGTGTTCGCAGTCTTCAGCATAATTCAATGATTTTGTCTGGAAAGACACCGAATTTAGATATTGTTGACGGTTCCTACGACTGTCTTACGATCGATGATAACGCCAGCGAACTCTCCTGTGTCTCTCAAGAAAAGACTGGGAGGGCAAAAGGACCAACCTTCAAGATGATTCCTTATAGACAACATAGTCTGACTATGGTCCTTCAGCCTTTCTTTTCAGCTCGTCAGACTTCCACGACAAAATTGATCCTCCTCATGGCGGCGTACCCAGGACATCGTGATCATGCAGAGAAGAAAGCATTGCTCAATGACTTGGAGCTTCTCTTTGAAGTCGAACGAGAGCCCGAGGTAGGAGCGGCCATCACAGGGTTTGAAAAGCGGCCCCTTTCCCCGATTGCACAGTATAGTCCGTCGTCTGCGTGCAACGACGAGCAATCCTTTGGCAGATTTGATGAACACGAGCGTCCCATTTATGCTAGAGAGCTAGATCAAGATCGGAATCAAGAAAAGGTACTTTTCCCGTCGGCACCGACCGTGGATGTTTCCATGGCTTACTCTATGGATGAAGACGAAGATGTGATCCCTATGCCACCTCCATTTGCACCCCAAGCGCCTACTGCACCTGTAATGGAAGCCTCCCATCCCCCGGCAAATGCATCACATGTCGTAGACTTTCCAGGAGTGGTACTACCGGAACCTACACCAAAAGAAAGCCCATACGAAACCCCGCGCTCATTGATGCCTCATCCTCAAGATAACGCGGAGCGATCTTTAGAGAAAGAGCTCCTACCAAGAGATTATACTCGCTTAAGTCCGCGTAACCAACACGGTCTAATGCCCCATCCTCAGGATATTATGGAGAGATCCTTTGATAAATCGCCACTATCGAAAAAATCAGGAAGCCCCCGTAACGAGCAACCTCTCAAGACTACAACTAGTCATAACGTCCGAAACAAAGGCTTGTCTATGAAATCCGAAACAACAAAGGCATGGCTTACGGGCCTCTCTGGGACAACAAAAAGTGCAATTAATCATGTCGTCAAGTCATCTACCAAGACTGGAATAAAAATGATGGATAGGATGAGAACGACACCAGAAAGGAGCGACTTTGTGCATCGGCCCGCAGCTTCGGCTTCCGTTCCTCAACAGTCTCCCAAGTCACCCCGCCGCTATGACTTTGCTTCTTCACCCCGCCAGTCAGAGAATTCTGTACCGAGACACCAAGTGGCAGGGACAGAAAGTAGCACACACATGAAAAGTGACAAAATGGGCACATGCACGGTTGTGCAACGAAGAGAAACAAAACTCAGCAAGGCATCGACATCCAATTCAGCGACCCGAAAGTCGTCAAAGCCAAGTAATACAAACGATGGCGGCAACGATGCGACGCGCAACCAGCTGAAGAAGCTGGAGATGCAGAACAAAGGACTAATCAATCGGAACAGAGAACTAGAAGTGAAGTGCGCCAATCTCTCCGCGGAAAATGTGGAATTGAAGCGCCGGTTAGGAGTAGACAAACAGAAACCATGGAACAAGGCGGAAGAAGAGGCTTGGCAGAAAACTAGATCGCAATTTGCGGCGCCTCCCTTGATAGAACCGACTCTAGACAAGCATTTGCAAGAAACAAAGCAAGTTTTTGAAACATCGGGTCGCTACAACTTCGCCGTTGGGAGGCCCCAATTCTCGCTAAAGATGCCGTCGGGCTTCCAAAGGGCGTCTGTCTTGAATCGCCGTGACCAAAATGAAGATAGGATTTTTGCAAAACCTTCAGACGAGAGTTGCGTGACCGAAAGCAGTGGTGAAAAGCGCAAGGATAATGTGACCGACTTTCAAAAGGCAATTGAATCCGTCAAGCGCAGACGCAGCTTCCTTTTTTCGCCATCCAGAACATAGAACGTGAAAAAGAAACCCGGCATGATAAAAGTAACTACAAAAAGAAACTGCAATTGGCACTATTATAGCCTTAGCTACTCTATCTGTAGCGTAGAAGTGTTCACAAGGAAAAATGCAAGCTATTTGACGCCCCAATGGACGATGCACAAACCAACACCTCTGCTGTGCCATGGCTCCTTTCACATAATCATAAAATCACGTCGCCATATTACAAGCTTACGATGCACTTTCATTTACCGACTCATCTGAGCTGATGCTTAGAACCGTTGCGTCGGTACCAGGTTTGTCCCCAGAGCGACCAAACTCCAAAACTCTGCTAGCAGCTGGAGCGACCTCGTCTCTCTCAGTTTCGACCATACTATTTGGGATCCGTCGTAGCTTCGCTGGTGATTTCATACAAGAGTAGCAGAACCATGAGTCTGAATCAGGAATCTGCGTCAACGGAGGTGTGTGGCACTTCAAATGATATGCTTTGTGGCAGTTATCGCACACAATCAGCTCGCCGCCATCATCACAGACAGAACAATAATCCGAGTCTGCCTCAGCTTGTAATTCTTTCTTGAGCCGCGCATAAGTTCCAGTGCGATTGTTTGTTTTCCACTGATAGTATTGCACCATGATCGTGTGGACACTTCGTCCCATCGCCTTGGATATTGCGGAGAAATTTTTTCGGCTATTTTCAAACAGCGTCGCTGCTTGGAATATCTCGTCCAACTGGAGCTGCGATGTGGGCTCCTTTGACGCCCTGAACAGCGTGACAAATTCGTCGTGCGCTCTCGTCGTTGAATATTGAGATCGATGTAAGGCCTCCATAAGCAGCATTTTTGTATTGTGATCCACCCCACGATCCACAAATTCGTCTATGTCCTCGCCGCGTTGTACAGCAGCCTCGGCCAAAGCAGGATCCCAGATTTGATCACATCTTACATGAATCAAAGAAAAGAGCAGACAGGCACATACTGGTCAGCAGCATATCGATCATCTTGAGATAATCATTTCCGAGTGTGTTTTAACTTACCGTGGAATATCTGCAACATCGCCTCCTGCTCTGTAGTCACCGAGCCTTGGCGCAATCTCTATTTGGTAATTCGCCCCTACGCGAACACTTGACGCCGTAATTTGCGGAGGCTTGACCTTCTTTGCCATTCGTTCCGGTTCTTCCCCGCGTTGTCGTCTCCGCCGGCGGCTACGTGACGAGGGGGGTCCATCCTCGTCTGTCGACCCATCCGCATCTCCTTGTTTCCTCGCCGTGTCAAGCCCTTCCATCTGTGCCACATAGTAGTCCACCGGCAAAATCCAATAGTCTCGGGTAGTAGCAGTGTCGAGACGCCCGTATCGCTCCCTCGTGGTCGCGCTTTGCAACGTAAGCTTGCCAGTACCCTGCAAAACTCCGACGTATCGAGTGTCACCGTACACCTCTGTGGCAATCGACTTTGTATTGATTTTTTGAGTGTCACGGTGCCTTCGTCCTCGCCGGCGACGTGGGGTAAGCGGCTGCCGCGCTTTTGCTCCTGGCATGGGCCCTGAAGAACGAACTGGTTTGACCGCTTCCCAGAAAGGACACTTTCGATTCGTTTCGTAGATTCCCGATTTTTCATCACCACCACCTTTGACAAACATTTGACCAAGCTTTGCTAGATAGTCAACTGGAGTTACTTCGTCTCCCTCTTGCTTTTTGGCTTCAAAAAAATCTGGCGGGAAAACGACTTCAGTTACTTCTTCCACCAACGGGGTCTTCTTCACTGGTGGGCGCGGTGGTTCTGCAGCAACACTGCTCTCTGGTTCAGTACTCTGAACATCAGATCGAATCGGCGGCTCTTCGGTTTCAGAACCGCTCTTTGGTTCAGCAGCCTGAACATCAGGCTCGTCGTTACGCTTTTCCCTTCCCGACCTGCTCATTGGTTCAGCAGTCTGAACATCAGCTCCAATCGGCTTATGGTTATGATTTTCGCTTTCAGAAAGCGGCTTTTCAGTTACAGAGATGATCTCTGGTTCAGCAATCTGAACATCAGCTCGAAACGGATCATGGATATGCTTTTCATTTTCAGAGGGAGGCTTATCAGTTGCCGCTACCCTTTCAACAGTTTGTTGTTCTGGCTGCAGCGGCGTTGCACTGGATTCGTTTGGAGAATCCGGTCCAGGAGTATCTGGAGTATCTGGGGCCAATGAATACTGCATTGCTGCCGCGGCCAAAGGGGCGGTAGGATGGCTTTTGATGGTTAATCCAGCCGTCTTTTTGACTGCTGGGCGCACTCTTCCCTGCATGATTGGCCTGGTGGGATTGGCAGGTGCTTTGTACCCCCCTGCAGGTTGATTTCCAAAAGGAGGATTACAATTATACGCAGTTGCTGCAAGCGGTTGTCCATTCGAGCCACCAGATTTTGGCAGTACGAAGGCAGGCGGAACAGCAGCAGTATAAGGACCCGCATTGGTTCGAGGTTGGTCCATTACACTATGTAGCCCTCCTCCAAAGGGGGGCACGGGATCCGCTGCCCCCGAGAAAGCTGCAGGCACAGGCGTGGGAGCAGAGAAAGGATTCACCAGAGTCAAAGAGGGGGCGGTCGCGTTGTTCAGTGGAGCTGGAAGGTGCTGAGCACAAACAGGGGGCTGAGGCATTGAAACACTGCTGCCGTGCTGCTGCTGCCTTGAATTGAGCGGGGCTGGTACACGATTGTCTTGCAGAGCCAAGCCTGGTGCAACAGTTGCATGTGTTTTCCCCAGACTAGTCAAATTGGCGCCATTGTTTCTGTGAAGCTCCTCTGGTTGCCTCCCAACAGCAGCAACAGCTCCAGTCGCGCCATTGCTGCAATTTGAACTGGAAGCATTGCTTGACAGATGAGGAGTATGATTGCCGCCAGTACCAGTAGGGGCTTTCTCCGACGATGCCGTCAAGTCAAACAACTGAAACGACATAGTCATAGCTGGCTGCTTTGGAGACGACTGCACAAGGTGTCTCTTCGCTTTCTGGGGCAGTGATAGGTGCTGAGCGAGGTGCTGCGCTATCCACAGTATTGATAAAAATAATGAAAGTGGCTACTAGTTAGAGTTAGTGTAGTTGTTTGCATGGTTTGTTTGTTCCATCCGCCACTCACTCACTCTCTGCGGGCAACCCGGACTATCGCTCGCTGTGTGCGTTTTTCACGTTGGGTTTCGTTTTCTTCCCGCCGTCGAAACACTTCCAAGAGAGCCGGCAGTCCCTCGTAGAAATCAGTATAATTTCTACAGGACTTCCTTCTTCAAAAAAGAATTGGAGGTCCAGAAGAGTCATCACTGGTGTCATTACAGTGGTTACCTCAGTTAACAATCAACATATTCACAAATGAAGACATTTATAAAAATTCCTTTCAGTTTGCACTTTCATCCCTCTCAAAAATAGGATTCAAATACAGGAAGAAAGTTCTACATGGAGAGAATTTGTTTTGAACTAACTCGAATGTTTTTTCAAAGCAATGCATCAGAATCGCAGTGACGAATGATTCTAGCAGTGATGTAGTCACACCAAAAAAAGACTCAATGAGAATGCTGACATCTGAACTATCAGTCAATCAAAATGTTGGTATGAATGAAGCATTGTCAATCTACTAGCAGATGTGTGTTCAGTCAGTTATGGCATTAGAAGAACTCTCGATGATTTTGTTATCACACAAGAGTTTATGTTGCATTGTTACAACTTAATGGTTAACGACCGATCGATTGATCGATCAAATGATCACGTGCTAGTTGTAAGGTGCAGCTGCTAGTGCTAGCTAGTAGCTGTTACTAGCTAATGTTCACATTTGTGTTCCTGCATCGACTTGTTTCTTCTAGCTGATAGTTAGTGATAGCTCTGACAAATGATAATGTTGCTGCCGTTCGAGTTGTTACAAGATCATCAGCAATTGATGATGATGATTTTCCAGTCCGCAACATTTAGTTTGTTTGTCAAGATGGTAAATTATCAACAAATTTGTTGCTGCTTTTGAGTTACAGTTGCAACAACTGAGAGCTAAAATCAGCCAATGTCGAGTGACATTTGTGTTGCCTTCACTTAGCAATTTGACAGCTCTCAGAGACCTAGTGCAATGCCTTGCTCCAACTAGCTAGTGTGATGTGATCAATGGATCTTGTTGGTAGCAATGAGGGTTTGTCAATCAGCAATCTGTTGTCCAAACATCTATCTCGATTGTAGAAGCAATTGCAAATGCAGACCAAAACAATTGGCAAGAAAATTGACACTTGCTACTCAGTGCTTCTTTTTTTGCCTTTTTTAATGTTGGCAAAAACCTCTGGCAGAAGGATAGGCTGACCCTAATCATGAGCAATGTCAAAAGCAACTCGTCCAAATCTGAATGAACCCGCATGTCTTCGCTGCTAAACAGCTTGTTGTGAAAGCCTTATTAGGATAGACCACAGCATGCAAACACTCCCTGTGGGTCTCTTTCTCGCAAACTCTCTCTATTTGCTACTTGCAAGTATGCACTTAACGTGTTTACTTCGATGTCAAAGGCACATCAGTGGATGTATCATGTATCATTGTTCACCATTGACATTGACTTGTACCATTGAGGAGCAGCATAACAAAATAGCTGCATGTGAGAGTAATTTCTAGTAGTTAGTAGCTGCTACTACTAGGTTAGCGATCGTCATATTTGTTGAAATCTTATTAGTTTTAGAAAATGGGTACAATTTTGCATTGAGATAAACCTGTCAAGTAAACATTGGGCTACATTGTTTTTAGATTTACCAATGCCGACCAAGTGAACAATAATTTCCCTCCGCCAAAACGACTGTGACGGCCTTTTTGCTGGCACAGGCATGAGGTGATGCCCCTTGGAATGTATCACCACCTACCCATAGTTTTTCATTCGCCCACAAACGGAAAAACAGGTTTTCGACGCATGATTGGCACGGCTTAATCGTTCAAGTTACAACTTGGTATATCAACAATTAGATTCAACGCGGTTCGGTAGTCCCCTTTTCTCATATTCACGTTTGCGATGCACCTCTCCTCATTCGCTCGACAAGTGAGTCCTAGTAGCCGGCCCCATCCATCTTATATTTCAACCATATCTCTTCTGACAAGATACTGCTCGGAGAATTTCTCTGATTCAGAGTCATTGGAACGTATACTAGTTTCGCCAAAGTCAAACTCTTTGTACTTGGGCGGATAGAAGCAGGCCAGTGTTTTCGATTTCTCCAACATTTTTTTTCTAGCCTGCTTCCTTTCTTGGATCCTCTTGAGCCTATCTCTAAAAGCTTGGACCCGGTCCTTGTCCACTGGCTCTGTCGTATCATCGAAGTCTCCCTCTAAAAATTCATCAACTGCTGCCAGCTGCTTGGGTCCTTTGGATTTTGAGCGCTGTGACGCCGTGTGGTCCCAACTTACAGACTTGTTCTTCTGTTTTGATTTATGCTTTTTTAGGCTGCTATTTGACCTTCTTAGCGGTGCATTGTGCGATCTTACTTCTTCTGCCACTTGCTTCTCTTCCCTCAGTTGTCCTTTTGGTCTCGCTAGAATGATATCCTTCTGCTTGGCCCTTCTCTCCTGTTGCTTGGGAGGACTCTTATGTTTGGACGGTCCGGCATTGGAAATGGTTTTCCTTTTCTCTTTTTTGGGGGGTGAACTCTTATAGTTGGATGTTCCAGCATCGGCATTGGCAGTCCTTTTCTCCTGGAATCCATGTGGTCTGATTTCTTCGGCTTGAGATCGTTTCTCGCCCGATTGCTCTTTTGGTCTCGCTTGAGTGTTGTCTTCTCTGCTTTCTCTGCAAGAGCCTTGTCTCCATGCCCGCCACCTCGCATCGGCTGCTTCGTAGCTTGGACTCATGGCAAAAGAAAGAAAACCTTCACTTGATGCGTCTGATAAGCCGCCCTCTGATATCGCATCTTCTGAAAGGGCAGCCATTATTATTCCATCCTCTGACATGGCATCCTCCGACATGTTAGATTCAAGTATTGAAGACTCTTCTAATTCGCGGCACAACTCTTCCAGCGTATCGTTACTAGGCAAGGAAAGATGCCTCAAAGCATTTTTTGACACTGCAATCTCCTCCGCCTTTTCGCGAAGACATCTCGCTGTTTCTTCGTTGTAGTATTCGCTGCGAGAATATCCGCCATCAACACACATGACTTGTCCTGTTATAAAGGACGAAATTGGTAAGCAGAGAAAAGTGACGAGACCCGCCACTTCGGTCGGCTCTCCTGCCCGACTGAGAGGTGTCGCCCCTAATATCTGTGCTTGGTAACCACTCTCCGTGTTTTTCCTGAAACCGGTTGCATGACTTTCGTCGCCCGTCCTTATCAGCCCAGGGGATACACAATTGACCCGAATTCCGTCACTCCCCCAATCCATAGCCCAATCACCCGTTGCCTTGATGACTGCTGCTTGGGCCGCAGGATATGGGGACCGACTTTCAACAGATGTGAACCCGAACACGCTAGCAATGTTGACGACGGAGCTGGTTGAAGAGCATCCATGTTTTTTTCGTTTCAAATGATCATGACAGATTGAGGTAAGCATGAACGTGGAGTGGAAATTCGTTGCCCAGAGTTCGTCACTTTCGGATCCTACTAGAACATCGTCGTCGTCGTACTGATGAAATATTTGCCTCAGGGGAGGTTGGCGTCCCGCATTGTTCACGAGAATATCCAACGGTTTTCCTCGGAGCCACGTTCGAATGGCATCAGCAAATGCAAATCGACCACTGGCTGTGGACAAGTCAGCCGGAACGCCATCCACTTGGTAACCCTTTGACCTCCACTCTGTCAACTTCGTCTGCAAGGTACTTTCAGTTCGGGCACAAGTTAATATCCTTGCTCCTTTCTTCGAAAGCTCTTCCACAATTGAGGACCCGATCCCCCTAGAGCCTCCCGTCACAACAGCTCGTACACCTTTTCGGAATCTCCAAAGATCTATCGCAGGTTCTGTCATGGTCACCGCTACTCAGGGTGTTTCTTTGCCTGATCCCAACAGTTAGATAATCAAACGCAATTAGATCCCCTACTCAAATAAGTATGCATATCCAATTCAAAAGTACAGATGCCGTGTGAACAGTGGTCAATAGGAAGTAAAAAATGAATCTCGGCTCGATCATTCGTGTTTCCGTTAGATTGCGTTCTGTAATTAGCTGCAAGTGCGCCGTCCTTCGCCAATGGCAAAGCTGAAAATTGAGAAAGACGCACTTTTTCTCCAATGGATTGAAGCGGATTGGAGATTTTTGGTGCACAATTTTAACATCTATCATCACATGTAGTGCTAATTCTTGGTTACTACTATACTAGTCCATGGTAGACACATCATCCATCTGCCTGTTGAAAAATGGACATTTCAGTTGGTTGAGTTTGCATTGAAAGAGATGGACGCACACATTTGTCAGCAAGCAATGTTTGTGTGATTAAAAATGAGGTTTCAACAACGGACTGAGATAGAAATGAAATGCAAAGATGCAATAAAATTTGTTCTTTTTAATTGGCACACATATTTTTTCTTCTTATTGGTTCATATCTGACCAATTGTGCACACCATTTGTTAGCTAATCACAGCAACTGTTAAGATGATTGGCATGTTTTCTAAACCATGATAAACGATAATTCTTTACTGGAAATTTGACCTCAAACAAGGGACGAAATACAGCAAAGATAATACTTTTAAACAAAGTTTCCTACCCTAATGTGTCACCAAATGAATAGATGCTTTTACATGCAAATTTGAAACTTTTGAGTGTTAAACTACCATACGAAATGCTCCACATTCGATCTAATCATATTCCAACAAGATTGACATCTTCATTGGCATGTTTCGTCATGAATAGATA
>ENA-ORBV01015600-ORBV01015600.1-microbial-mat-metagenome-genome-assembly--contig:-NODE-15600-length-11142-cov-6.190420_pt1 | contig 11142 bp, 9 predicted proteins | sample MGYA00237777_ERZ505514 | MGnify/ENA primary metagenome ERZ505514 (study PRJEB26160, sample SAMN06269048) | microbial mat metagenome | isolation source: Oligotrophic lake microbial mat | place...
TTTAGCTTCATTCTGAAGCTTATAATTTTCATTTACAAACAACTCAAAAGGCCTGTAGCTTTTAGCGCAGTGCACTGTTTGTTTCTTGGTTCCTTAAAAATGTTTTTTTAGACCAAAATGGACAAAATCTGTTTTTGTGAGTTGTCATTCTTTCTTGCAATTGTTTCTTGATCAATGAAAATATCTTTGAGACTGAGACACAAAAAGACATTTTTCTCTAGTTCTTTTCTTTCGACTCGCATAGGAAATGTGACCATTGAAGCAGTTGCCAGCCACCTTTGTCTTAATTGATTGTGCGAATGTGATGAGATTTTGCAAACAAAAGAAGCAGAGTTGCATTGACAGGATTGACGGATGGTTCTTGCAGCTGAAGGAGCACAAGTAATGGCAAGTGGTGCATATGAAGTTTTCATCATGTTTTTTGGATTGGCGTTGACCTTCAATGTTGCATTTGTGCTTCTCTGGGGCGATTCCTGTTCTTTTGAAGCTGTCTGTGCACTTGGACAACCATCGATTTGCAAGCATGGATCAACCCCAATTTCAAAAGAAGTGCGTGATGACTTGCTACCTCAGACCAGCCACATCAGAGCAGACGAAGACCAATCTCTGCCACCAGCAAAGCTTGTGCTACTAGCTAGTAGCTAGTAGAGCAGTTGATGCCCTTCCAGCTTTGACAACAGAAAGCAAAACAGGTTGGGGAGAAACAGAACACACGCACTATCTTTTTGCCGGGTGGTCAGCGCGTTGGGGGCGATGCGTCAAAATGACATCATCCCTAAGATACGTTCTTACAGCACCGAGGAAAACAACACTGACGTCACATTTTTTCCAAAACTTTCTTCTACTTTTCCTCGTCATCGTTCAAAGATATCGATCGGGAGACAACGAAGACCCAACGGAGACTGCAGACACTACACTGTCATACATGTCAAGCAGCTGCATTTCAGGTAATATCCGATCGCCGCTTTCTCTTTCGGCTTCTTCACGGTTTGGTAGTGGCTGGCAGAGCAGAGCAGAGCTGAAGCCATAATAAATATATTGTTGAAGAATTTCAGGTTCGTCAGAGATACATTCAAAACGTGTTATTCAGTTTGCTCCTGGAGTAGCTGAACCTACATTGTAGCTGAACAACGCATTGGCACAAAAGCACGAAAATTCATTCTTTTGAGTTTGAATTAATACAGGGCATACCGATATCTATAACCAACAATGATGACAATATTCCGGAGAGACCGAGAACTGAGCCGGGTATGTTGGCTGTTGGTGCTTGGAAAATTGGCAAGCCATGCATACCTCGCAGGGGCCTTGCCGATATCTTTGGTGTCTTCGAACGCGGCATTGCGAATAGTAGAAAACTTTGCGTCCGTCGTGGCGTCTCCCCCGGGCGAACGGGCCAACGGCTACCAACGACGAGGTTTTGGTGATGATTATAATGGTCTCTCCGAAATCATTGGATACCCTGAAGCCAATGGAAAAGCAGCCAACGGAAAAGCGAAGCCTGCCAAACCGATAACTGGCAGATTTCAAAAGGCCTACCCAGTGGCGAAAGCAAAAAAGGAAGAAAATACTAAAATAGAAGGACTGGGTGGAAAACATTATTCCAATGAAATGGCAGCAAACGAAAAGAAACTGCAACCCAAGGGTTTGCTGTCTGTTATACCCAAAAAAGATAATCCCAAGGAACAAGTGTGGACGGCTCTGACTCAAATGGAAAATAACAGTACGTGACGTATCGTTTTTGTTGCAGTGCCAACAATTCGTTCTTTATTCGATGGGCTGATTTTTTAAACCTTATTGCCTTGTCTTTTTCCAACAAACAGTGGAACTCTTGGATGCTCTGGCGGGAAAACAGCAACAATTAAATCCAATTGAATTTGCTATATTGGCTGGATCTATCCTTGTGACCGCATCTGCCCCTTTGATGGGGGGTACTCTGACAGAATTCATCGCTCCCTCAGCAGCAGCATGTAAGTGCATTCTTTTTTGGGTCCTCCAATATCTTGGAATAAATGGTCTCATTTAATCCCCCCCCGCTGCAACTGCACCACTTTTCCCCCCCTTGTGAATATCTTTCAATTTCAGTGTGTGCTGCCGTGGGCATTGGCGCTGAATATGTAGGTAAGACTGCGGTAGCGGATGGAAAGGAAGTAGCGGCAATATCTATTCAATGTGCGGCGGAAGCAGAAGCTGTCCTCGCCCAGGCAGAACGTTCCAAAGCAATCACGCCTCTGTGCGTTGGTATTGGGGCTACTGCGGCAACCTGTAGCTTGTTGATTCCAGCCATTTTGGAAGCAAGTGGAATGCTGTATGCCACCCCTGGTGTTCGAGAGCTCTACTTGCTTTGCCCAGTTGCAAGTGTCCTGTCCGCGGCCATTTCTGGTCTTGCATCCCAAGAAGTCAAACAATATTCACGAACAGCCATTGGTGTTGGAAATCGAAGGTTTGCTAGATCTGGTTCCGTCGGGAAAACTTGGCTGAGTGCTGCCGAGCAGGTTGTACGAAAGTCTGACTCTACCCGAACAAAGTTGACCACATTCACCTATAGCGTCCTTCCAGCCCCAATCTTGGGCATTTTAGTGCCTGGTACGCTTGCAACCAAAACAATTGTGATTTCTGCATTTGCTGCAGCTGAGTCGGCCTGGTTCTTGGCCCAAACAGAATACGTCCTAGCTCGTGCCGTCGACGCTGTAGCTCTAAAGACCAGAAGTGCTGCTGTATGCGACACCTATGCCAACCAGGGGTCGAGAAGTGCAGCAATCTTACCCTTCACATCAGCACTGTCAGCTTTGTGTGCCGCGACAACTGCCGCAATTGTGGAACTGCCTTTCTTCGAAGCCTCCACCTCCGCAGTCACAATTTTCGGGCAAGTTTTGGGTATCAGTGTATTTCCAACCTTAGCGGCTCTGTTTGCAGGCGCGGCATCCGTTTCCAAAGCCAGATGCGAGGTTGACGCAGAGGCAGCCTTGCAAGCAGCTTCTACGCTGGCATTAGAATACGAAGAAGGAGACAAAAGCCCCATTCTGCAACCGAATCGGGCTGTGGCCGAGTTAATCCGTCTGACTTTGCAGAATTCAGTTTTCAATCCACTTCGGAAATTTTCACGTCGATTAAGTTTGATACTGAGGTTCCCAAGGCGGTGGTTCTTTCGAAGTAGTTTGCGCCGAGCCTTCAAAATCTTTGACTCTGACAGGGATGGACTGCTGTCCGCGTCGGAATTACGACGCTGTGTAAACAAGCTCGGAGTATCACTGACAGATGAAGAAGTTAGTGAAATGATTCAGGAGTATGACGAAGACGAAGACGGGATGATCAACTACAGAGAATTCTCCAAAATGATGGTATCGGCATAGTCTGATCAAATTTCCTGTTTGAAACTATGCGACCATATTGCTGCTGAACTCCACTTTAGTCCAATCGTGGAGGAAAGCGACACTTATCTCTCAGAGATGTGCTACAATGTACTCGATGTTGGGGTATCGTCACAACATCATACGCAAGAATGCTACAAAATGTACAATAATACGGATGGAATCCATCCTCAATAGCTGGAATGCACATGACCTGCGTGCATTTTAAACTCTTCACTAGAAGTACAATATCACCCTCCCACACCAAAAGCCCATTTGGCATCTTTTGTGCCCCAATCTACTTAGTGAAATTCTCAAGCAGAGTTTTTTTATTTGAAGAGATATGCGCGCTGCACAATGAAAGTGAAGCCAGGAACATCCATCTGGAAACTGTTGTAATTTTTAATTATTGGAGGCAAGCACACCGTCGTCTAACCTAATGAAGTTCTATCCAGCTGAAATGTCTTCCCATTCAATCTCGGAGACGTCAGAAGCCGCTATTCATAATTTTGGTTGGTTGGATTGGGCCACCTCAAACGATCAATGAGCAAGTCACCCCCATGAACAGATTTCCATTCATTGGGGCAGTTACTCTTCATATCAGATGGGATATAAAATGAATAGCAATCTGGGGATAGATACTATTACCTGTGTTGGATGAAGGCATGTGGCCCAATTTTCATGAACAATTAGCTACTAATTATTTTAATCTTACATTTTCAATATTTCACTAGTGATGGGGTTTTCGTGAAAATGAAGTGTATTGATTCTTCAGGGTCGCCTCACTCCCACTTTTGCCTGGCTTGCTTTCCCTTCATCAAAAGCGCCCACCCCTTCTTCCGTTTGCCTTATCTTGTTTTTTTCTTGTGGACCTGTCTCCCCTCCCAATTGCATCGTGCTTCACCACGTGAAAACCACTCAAAAAAGTGAAATTACCCTCCTTCTCTTACGCTTGTCCCCTTTTATTTCTTCGGTCGATCCATACCCCCACAACACGATCCTCCCCCTCATCTATCTCAATGCCTTGTAATAATTAATCATTACTGTTCTGTCTCCTGAATTGTTCGTGACAGCAAACATACTACTAGCTAGCTAGTATCTTCATTATATTAGCATTGGTGCCGTCTATCCAAAAGAGCCCAAAGGTTAATAAACGAAGCTCAAAGACTTACTCATCCAACAACGACCTCGAGGTAATTAATTTTAACAACGATAATACTATCGAAACGATGAGTACGAGTCCAACGGTGGATCACCACAATCACCATCCTCCTCCTCATCACCACCACGAGGATCCTAATAAGGCCGCTGACGCTACAGATCCAGAACTGCAACCTCCCCTTCTCGGAGGAAACCCGCCCGGAGAGGTTGTCACCGGTGATACCGTGGCACTGGCAGCCGCCTATGCTGGCGATGATCCGCATCATCACCAAGCACCACCACCACCACCCCAAGGACAACCCCACGATGCCCCGCATCAGCACCATCCGCATCACCACCACGACGATGGTGGTGGTGACGATGATGATGACAAACCGGATCATCCTACAAGCCGTCGTTTCTTTCCCAGGTAAACACTACAATATTATTATTTTGATCCGTGTTGTATGTTTGAAGTTTCTCGCATAAGAATGGTAGTCTCATCAAGTCATTGATTTTGTTTTGTTTTTCCAACTTTTTTTCTTTCAAAAAAGAGTCAAACAGCTGGTGAATCCGGAATGGGAACATGTAAGTCAACAACGAAGCATGCCTGTCCTTTAAGGGCAACTCGAATCTCCCAGCAGTAATGGCTGGCCAACAATGCATTCCTATACTCATTTGTCCTTTTCTCCTCCTCGGAAAAATGCATACAACCCCATGCATTCATGGATGGTTTCATGGATGGATATATGGATACTATACAGTTCTTGCAAGGCGTCCTTCATTGTGTCCAGGCCCATCAGGCCCATACCGTTTTGAAGGCTTCGGGCGTGGAAGACAATGCTTGGTTTCAGGTCTTCCATGCCGTCTACGGTGGCATTGCCGCGGATAGTTGTTCCGGTAAGTCACTTCGTACAATGTCGATATATAAGGGTGATCACAAAGATGTACTGGATACCCTATCCTGCCCGGTCCCATAATTGTATTCTAGTGTGCTGTATTTGGATCCGACTGTGCTAACAACAATGCCATTTCATTTTCATGTTCATTCGCAGTGCCACAAGGAAAGAATCGTTACCACAAGTTCAAGGATAAGATCGTAGAGCTTTGGAGATACAGTAAGTCTAATAATCGATAATGGCCAATGATATTAGATTCGTTTCGAGTGCAAGGACAATATCCATCCTCAATCATATATCCTGTTTTCTTCAACCCCTCGTCTTCATTCAGTGGCCGTTACGGATGCTCCAGAGCATGACATCAACGGACGATTGTGGAAAATGGGTCGATCCCAGTGGGAAATGTACAAGAGTTTAATGGTAGTGGCGGGTAAAACACCCGTCGAAATCACTTTGGATGCCAAAGGATCACCGTCCAAAGTTCCCGGCAAGAAAAAGGGCGGCAAAAAGGGCATGCTCCTGGGGGCGGCGGCCATGGGGAGTCATGCCCGTGCCATGATGTATGACACCGCACCCAAACGGAATTATCTTCCTTCGCCTCTTCACGAATTGCATGGCATTTGGAAAATGTCACTGAAACACAACGATATGATTGAATTGGGTTATATTCGAAAGGACTATCATGGAGGTATTCGGAATTTCACAGAAGAGTGTCAGAGCGGTCCAGACACTGCGTCCAAGTTGTTGTGGAATTTAGAAGGCTTGAATGAGCTTCGTGAAGTGCAACAGGAACCGGAAGTGAAGAGTCTTATTTCGGATGCCTACAAACAAGTCCTTCAGCGGTATTTGGCCGCATTGAGTCGAAAGAAAACTGCCACCAGGAAAGGGCACAATACAATCCTGACAGTCTAGGAAGGAACTTGCTTGCTTGAGGATGCTGCGGGCAAGGTGCTGGGGAAATCTACTCAGGCCGACAGTCGATAGTTGGAGTTAAGTAGCCTACGATCATGGCTGCTATTTTAATTTGCTGGCTTACGATACTGCAATTGGTTTACCACAACTGTATATAGATCGCAGTCGACTAAAACATTACTATATTAAATGCAACTTGTGCAGGCTGCTATGGTGGTGACGATTGTGACGCTGGCGCACTGCTAACATGGGAAATTAGCAATGAAGGACGACCCCGGAGAAGAGGTGCTACGAGTACCGCAAAGAGCAAAACTCCCTTTGGGGTTGACTAATTTCAAAACTCCCCGAAGCCTAAAGAAGCAACATCCCTGAGAGTCTTCTTCAGAAAAAACTAATTGCTACGACACTAAGAGGTATTATGGCTCTATGTAGCTAGCCAGCTAGCTAGCTATTTAGTATAGCTACAGTAGCTTCAAAGGGAGATGATATGATTGCTGCTTGCATTTGTCGTGGTTGTGGAAGGGGCCAAAATGTGAGGCAAGTTTCAAATCGAAATTCGTCGAGTCTTGGGGCACCCTCAAACATGACTCACTGACGCCGTATGTGTAGATCGTACGGGACTGCGCATCGACCGCATTAGGGATTGGACCGCCAAAATTTATTAGGCTCGCTTCTTTTTTGAGAAGGCTCGCCTAATTATTTGAGAAGGACTCAAAAGACTGCAACTAACATATCAAATGATCATTCTTGTTGAACTGACTATTATCCATACTGTACATTCATATGATTGAAAGCTACTGCTCCAGTAACTGGGAACCCTCTAGCTAGGGGAGCAAACAAGTGTTACATAAAAGGAGAAGTACATTGAAAGTCAGATTGCTCATTTAGCATTAAAAAAATTCTTAAAAATGCCAATGCCACAGCGAAGAAATCAAGGCGGGCGACGAGGAGAGCTGCCTACTACTAGTCCTGTTGGAAACAATCCGACCCGTTTGCCAGACGTTTGCCATAGAACATGGTTTTGGCTGTTGGCCCTTGCCGTCTTTAACGTGTTTCTCGAAGTTCGTAAAGGAACGTTTTCGGCTGATACTTCGTTACACAGATCACTCAGTGAATCACTGACCAATCCCGATTCACTACTGCTCCAAATTCCAGGACATGAGTCAGCATTATCCTCTCCGCCATTACCAGAGTCGACGGCTACAAGTACCGACAGCATATTACCACGGCCACGGCAAGTCCGAGTCCTGCAAGCCGTGTTGGGTATGGATGTGGCCAATTCCATATTTACAAGTCTGGACGATTTGAACGAACACCAACCCATCTTAAAAGATCTGATACTCACTTTGGAAAATAGTCTGGATGACTTTGCCACGGGCGTGATTGATGCGCTGGATACGCAAATCAATCCCGTCGCTGCCAAGGAAGAGTTGACTCAACCGGGACCACCTTCCATCCAAATTACAGAAGCTACGTATGGACAAAGCGATGGTGGGGAGAGAAGCGATGTTCGATGGCTTTTGGAGCCATTCATTTTTAACTCTGTCCTTCGATTACCAGCGGGGTATTCCGTCTTGTCGTTGTTTGGGAGCAAACCAAAAATGGACAAAAGCGATAATAAGGCGCCATTTACAGTGGAGGTCAAAGCAACAACCTCTAAGGGACCCGTCTCTACATCTGTGGCAATCACGCCGGATTGGAAACTCGCAAACGATTTGCTCATTTCCAGTGCGCAACCTACTCAAGAAATTACAAAGCCCAAGCAGGAGCTGAACAATCTATTTGCAAACTTGTTTCGGGAAAAGCAGGGAATCGAAATTGGTGGACCATCCCCGGATTTTGAAGTCAGAGGTATTTATAAAAATGCCAAGTCCGTGGACTTGGCCAACTTTTCGGAGGATACCATGTGGGGAACCTTCAAAGATAAATCCACGTTTAATTTCCGGGGTGGTGGCTCGGGCCTTGTTCATATCACCGATGGGTCCACTTTGGAAGGCCTACCGGACCAATCCTATGATTTCGCCATTGGATCTCATTATCTGGAACATTTGATCAATCCACTTCGAGCCCTCGCTACCATGCTGCGCGTCTTACGACCGGGAGGACATGTGGTATTGATTTTGCCCCGCAAAGAAAAATGTTTTGATCACCATCGGGGGACCACGCGCATTGAAGATATTCTGGCGCGACACATTCACAAGGCCACCGAGAATGATTATCAGTACAGTAGCTTTGAAGCATTCAGTCTCCAAAATGATTTGAAAATGGACCCCCCAGCTGGCAATGTGGAGCAACTGAGAGCACGGAATGTGCGTTTTCAAACCAATCGAGGGATTCATACTACCGTGTGGGATTTCAAGTTGATACAACAAGTTGCCAAAGTTATGAACTGTGAAGTTGTTTTCCAAAGTACAGAGGGGTTGAATCAGTGGAATGTCCTTCGCAAACTGTGATAAAGGATAAGTCGTGGGCCCCCGACGTCCAAAAGAATACAATAATTGTAATTGTAATGATTCATAGTCCAGCTGCTAGAAGAAATCTCATTTCCGCAGTAGATTGTTTCATCGTGAGTCTTTCTATACTTTAAAATTATTCTTTCTTGTAGTCATTATGGTTCATCTTGTGTTGAATGGCCTCAATTTAGCCATCATCGAATAAACTTCACCGCCATGTTCGAACTCGCTAATGGTTACTGTGTACTCGAGACAAAACTTTTTTCGCCACTTAATGCATCAGGAACTGTTGCTATCCGTATTTATGAATCGGCTTCTTACTGGCTGCCAACAAAGTAGTGGATGCGCCAGACGTACCCAGAGGCTAGGCACGTCTACTACTTTTGTAGAGGTAAGCCACGAAACCAACTCCTTGAGCTCCGATGAATTCACAAAGGCAACCATGGCAAAGCGCTAAAGGACGTTTCATTCTGTATATGTGCTCCAGAAGACTTTTTTGTGCACTCGCTTGATGGAACCTCGAATTATTGAGAAAGCTTATACGCAAGGTCTTTAATGCAAGCCGCACTCATTTCACCCATATCTCTCGGCACACACATTCGTTCATCTAAAAAGGCTGCTAACTTTTGCACGCCGTCAGAGTTTTCCAGGTCGCCTGTTGAGTAGTCCTCCCCGGCAGGAGTTGTTGCAAGTATGTTGACCAACTCTTTCAGGAGAGCATCCAACTCGTCCTCGACAGTAGGCAAGCCTGGAGTCTTTTGTTTAATAATGTCCACGACGATGCGTTTTCGATTTCGAGTCATGACCAACGCAGCTTCGGCAGCTGGTGTCGATGCCACATAGGGTCGGTTGGCGGCGTATTGCTCCCACAGATGTTTACGAACTCTGGATTCTGCCAATGCTTGTTCCTTTATCTTGCGGGCCTCAATGTTGGTTTGAAGATTCGGTGGAAGACCAGAATTACCAAACCCAGCCATTAACAAGACCTTTCTCCAACTAGATGCATCTCCTTTGACTCTTGCTGCGTAAGCCGGCAGTTGATTCTCGAACTCATCATACCACTTGGCCAAATGTGGGTAGACTGTTGGATCATCGGGCTCCAATCCGTCATGTAGACAGGGCAATTGGTATCGATACCTCTCCAAGAATGGTGCCCACGCAATATCTGCTCCAGTAATGGATTCCCCACAAAAGAAGGAGCCTTTGGTTTCACTCAGCAAGGCATCGGTCTTTTGGAGTGTTTCTTCAAAGGTGCTTTTCCACAAAGGTTCACCATTGTTTTGGAATAAATATGCCGCACGGGACGAAGGCCGTGCTCGTGGAAATATGGTTCGAAATTGATTCACACAATCTTGTACATGGCCATCCCCACATTTTAGTTGGTCGTTCCCGTACTTGGTATCCAATGCCTCGACCAAATCATAACTTTCACCTTGAGTTCGGCCATCGGGCCATTTCATCTGTGGCGTTTGTCCACCAAAATAGGAGGGCCGTCCTCCTCCTGTATTGTCGATTCGTACGGTATCGTACGGAACATTCAAGGCTTCCAAAGCGAGCCAAACTCGTTCCGAGTAGGGACACCAACCATGCCGTTCTCGAAAGAGGGTTGGCTGTGAGGTCGAGAAGGAAGGTTTGTCGGGCTGCAGGACGGAATCGATCGAAACGGGAGGTGAAGAACGAAAGGCTTCTCCGAATCCCTTCTCGATGGAATCCCAGGATATGCTTTTCGCTGCTAGTTGGCATCCTTGTCCATTTTGCCTCCCAATAATGATGGGTCGGATCGGAAAAGCCTTCGCCTGTTGCCACACGGAAAGGTGCAGTAGGCAGACAGCGAAAAGGGTAGATGACAGTATCATTTGCAAGGCCAGAGGTCAGAGATTCGTGTCAATTGAGTAGTAACTGTTCTAAAAGTGATTGTTGTGCGGATCGTCGTTTAGTGGTTCATCGGCACTTCATCCATGGCCATCTTCTGTGACGGCAATTCAATCGATCAGCCAGCGGTGAAAGATACTTCTGGGTCGCAGCTCAGTTGAGGGTTAGGGTTGTCATGGGAACCATCCTGTTGTGGTTTCAACAGAGGAGGGCAAAGAATTGAATGAAGGGTCAGATCTAGTAGGGGACAAGAAAGACAATAGGTCGGCAAAGGAAACCTGCAAGGTTTTTGCACGTGGAACACAGAGAAGACACAATTTCCCACGATCATAGAGCATTGAATCAAGGAGATGCGATCACGCTGGTTGTCATTGTTGGATGATTAAGAGATCTATTTGTTTGTTGAAACAGATCAGTTTATTAGAAATTGTGGCAGTGTTGTTACTTGCTACTTGTTGTAGTGGATCTTGAAGTGGGAACTTCAAAGATACCATTGTTGTAGATGCACACATCTTCCAA
>ENA-ORBV01015601-ORBV01015601.1-microbial-mat-metagenome-genome-assembly--contig:-NODE-15601-length-11142-cov-5.926254_pt1 | contig 11142 bp, 8 predicted proteins | sample MGYA00237777_ERZ505514 | MGnify/ENA primary metagenome ERZ505514 (study PRJEB26160, sample SAMN06269048) | microbial mat metagenome | isolation source: Oligotrophic lake microbial mat | place...
CCACCGAGATCTACACCTCTCTATTCGTCGGCAGCGTCAGATGTGTATAAGAGACAGCAAAAGAAGGGCTACTGTATTAAACAAGCAAGAGAGCGAAAGAGAGACGCGAGTCGTACTGTAATATTAGCAGTAGCCATGACTGAAGTAAACCAAGAAGAAGGACAGAAATCATCTCCAAAGATAAACGACGACTATGATGACGATGACAGTGATGATGAAGATTATCCCGATTGGGTTCGCAGCATTCGCAGCAAGACAGGATTGGAGACGGGCGTGGAAATTGAATTTCCAGAAATTCGTCATCATCCTTCTCAAAAATTGAGCCTGTCCACCTGCCTGGAGCCCAAAGATATTGCACCCATGTTTGATGGTACACGTACGTACTAGTCATTACAGTAACGAATGAATTGTGTTGGGAATTTCGTTGTCGTTTTTATGTTATTTGGATGAAAGCTTCTTAAATGTTGTGTCAAGTTGCGTTTCATCCTCTTGAACAGAAATGAAAAATTATCTTGAATCAGATGTGATTCATTTGATGCTCGTTGTACTTGTTGAATTCATCATTTTGAAATAGAGAAGTTGAAACCTGTTGGATCTGCTTGAAACCTCTTGAATCGCCACATTGTTCAGGACTCATGCAATTTTATTTTCATCGAACCTCAGAATGGGCAGGGACACGGGTTTGGAGAGCATCTATTGTGGCCATTCAATACATTTTAAAGGAATTTTGTGACGATGACAACAATACACAGAAAAAAACAATGCTGGAATTGGGCTGTGGATTGGGCGTTCCTGGTATGATTCTCCATGGAGTATTGGGATGGAATGTGGTACTCACCGACAAGGACCCTTTGCCGAAACAGTTGGAAAACAATGCAAAAGCCAATTTTGAAAATGCCTATGGAAATACCATTCAAGCACATGAATTGGATTGGTCACGAGAGGGCGTCCAACATTTGATTCAACAGCGATACTTTGCTAGCAGTGAAGAAAATTCAGATAGCTGCAGTAGTCATGAGGGGTTTGACCTGGTACTCAATTGCGATTGTGTGTACGAACCACTCTATGGATTGTCTTGGAAATTGTTGGTAGAGACCATGGACGAACTCTTACGCATCAACCCCAACACCATCATGATTACATGTTTGGAACGACGAAAAGCTGACGGGGTGGACAACTTTTTGGAAGCATTACATCAATCGACACATGTGTCTCGGGTCGAACGGGTCACTAGTTTTGAATCGGATTTCCCAGAAGTCCAACTCTTCCGAGCATATGGTCTAGCGACTACGTAATGTAGATACGAGGTTTTTGTGACTTGCTAGTGATAAACAACTGTAGCATGGAATCAGTCGCCACGTGAGTCTGGGGTCGAACGGGTCACTTTTGAATGAGATTTCTCAGAAGTCCAACTCTGCCGAGCATACTGTAGGGTCACGCGATCACGTGATATCGATACGAGATACCTTAGGTAACGGAACAAAAACTTAATTTAGCTCGCCATAGTTTCCAGGTGAAGACTTTATATTCCGCACACATGGTTTTTTAGAAACGAGTGATGCGTTGTAGCAGTAGAGGAAATAGATGGAATGATTAAGTGCATTTGTTTAGACAGGTTTATTTAATGACACAAGACGAAGATTTAACACGGAGTGCGGCAGAGCTGAGTCTAGTAGTAGATAGAAATTGTGGAAGTAGCGACAACCATGGACATTGTGGTGCAAGTTTGAAGACACAAACAGCTTTTCATTCTGCAAGCCGAGAGGGGTGCAGGGTGATTTTGCAAATCTTGATTCATTATGTTACGAGACCGATCATCGTCATTGCGGATTAGAGTATTTTGTTTGTCCAGATGCATTCTACGACCATTATCACTTTAACGGGAACATGCTGACGGTGACGGTGACACATAAAAAGATTCCTTTCGATTGTCTACGCCCAGACCTGCACAATCAAAAAGCAAAATAGATTAAGTGACCAGTGAGACACAGGAACATTCAGTAAGCAAAGCAACACGTATCCACAACTATAACAGCAACAGCAGCTAGTCTTACCTTGACGGTGGTATCCCACGATCCAGTAGCCAGCGCTTCTCCCGATGGCGAAACGCCCATGCAGGACACGTGTCGGTCATGAGCGCCCGTCATGGTAAAATGAGGCGTGGATTTGTCCGACATGGCATCAAAGGCCAATACGCTTCCATCGGAATGTCCCACAAAGAGAATTCGTCCCGACTTGCTAAAGGCGACCGACGTGAGCATATCCGATGCCATTCCGGGAGCGCTGGCGCCGCCCAGGTTGACCTTGAAATTCGCCAATTCGTTGTAGGCTCGCATGTCAAATAAATGAATTCCCCCGTCCTCACTGCAGGTTGCAAAGCAATTGCCATCGGCCGGCATAAAGTCGACGCCGTTCACGTCTCCAGTATGTCCCATAAAGGTCTGGACAGCAGATTTGGATGCTCGGATGTCCCATATTTTGGCCGTTTTATCTACACTGGCTGACACAAACACATTTTTGTCGGTTGGACTGAGAGACATGTAATTGATGTGTTCCTTGTGTTCAGCAAAGGTATCTAGAACGGTGCCTCGTGCGATATCCCAACGGATGCAAGTAGAATCACCGCTCGAAGTCAGAATCTTGGTATCATCTAGGAATCGACAGCAGGTAATGAGACCATCGTGTGAGGCCATTTCCATGGCTTGATCGGGATTGGATAGTTTGTAAATGGTACAAAGATTGTCGAGTCCTCCGCAGGCCACCATTTCTCCTTTGGTTTGTTCGTATCCGACACTCATCACGTAGGATGACTTGAGTGTAATTGCTTGTACTTTGTTGGACGTTACAGCATTCCAAATGAGTAGGTTTCCATCCTGTCCGGCACTCACTAGATGGCGGGAATCTCCAGCCCAATGAATGGCCGTGACTTTTCCGAAGTGTCCCTTGAGACTCCGCCGCATTTTCGTCAATGGTGGATTTCGAATGCCAGCCAAAGTGGGAGCCTTGGCTTTGGCGGTGGCTCCAAGCCCTTGATCACGTTTGCCTACTTGTGCCTTTTGAATGGCTTTCTGCAGTTTTTCAACCTAAATACGTATGGGTTGATAGTGATTGTGAAGGGGTGTAGCGGAAGGTATTGGTGTCCATGACAGTAAGATAGGGTGATAGAAGATAGGATGAGCAAGGAATAGAGGAATAACGAGGTGTAAAACGTGAGATCAAAATTTTAAATAGAAAAAATTCTGGGTCAAACATTGAAAAACCCTATTCCTAAGCAATAAGTTGAATAGGGAAATAGAGGCGAAAAACGCCGATGAAAGAGTGGTTGAAGCTCCTCCCCTCCCTTCTCCTGTTGCTTCCCAACGTGCTTTACAGCACATCGAAGGAACAGTCTACGACAACCTACACCACTACAGACACCGAGAACCTATGTGTAACGCACCTCGCCTTGACATGCCACGATTTTGGAGTTAAGATCCGACATGATTTCAATGGTGTTACTGGTGTGGACGTTCTTGGTGCGTGTTACTTTGTAGTCAAATACGAAGGTGCAAGAGTAGCTTTCTCAGCAAGATCCTTCGTTCATCCAACTAGCAGTGATATAGTAAACAAAAAGCTAATTGTTGTAACACGTCTTGGGTCTGTTGCTATTGTCCTTGTGTAGCTGCTGTAATTTGTAAAACGTTAATTCACTGTGGATTACGGTATCGTAGGGGCTTGGGTTCTCTTACTGAATCTGCGGTGTGGTGGGTCGTCGGTTGGGTTTGAGTTTTCCCTCTTCGCACCTGCACCTTTCGTGTCGTCGTCGGTGCGAGGATGACCCGGTGATTCACAACTCATGACTCAAAACGTCTGTCCTCCCTCCGTCGCCTTCATCGTTTTGACAACTATCAGGTCGCAAACGACAACAACAACAATCAATTGAATAATAATAGTAAGGAAAGGACAACTACGACCGTAGTCGGTGGCGCTTGTCGTTCATCAAGATAGGCAAGCCACTTGACCAGCGCCTTCTACTCTACCAGTACGTAGCTACATAGCTCTCATCGTATCTCATCTCTGATTAATTTGAACTGCTGTGAGATGAGCCAATCCATCTTGCGACGAAGCACGACGAGCACCTTTCGTCGACACCACCTCTGCTACAGCAAGAATCCCAAGGATGCAGTAGGCGGTTCTACCACTTCTGCTAATAGCAGGTCTTCCAATGTATCGACAGGCAACAAACGGCTGCAGAAACGATGGATGTCTACTATGAATGCTAGAGTTCCTGATTCGTCTCCTTCCCCCGCCATACTTTCCGAACAAGTCCCTCTCTTTGTGTCGCGTACTCTTTGGAAAAAAATCTACAAGCCTCCACCCCGTGAGGCTCCGAAAAAAGATCCCCACGCGGACAATCCTTGGCCCGATTCAGTGAAAGCGTTGGGATTGGTGTTGGGACTCATTGCAGGTCCTTATAGTATTTGCTGGTACATTGCTTCCAATGTGACGGTACGCGAATGGTTGGAGCCGTATTTCCCAAGCATGGCACCCTTTTTGCGAACCTATTTTGGAGAACCAGAATTGGGTGCCGTCGGTTATGTCGATACACTGCCATCCCAAAAGACAGGAGTGGAAATTCCCAATACCCTAGACTCGGAACCTCCGGCCAAAGTACGACGGGAACAAGAAGAAATTGACAAACTGAATCGTAGTCTCATTCCCACACGATTGCGGGTGTATGCTACTGGAGGATTCAATATGGGGCAAGTCCTCGATTTGCCAGGCAACACGCCCGCTTCTCCCAAAGCCTTGTTGGACATTTTGATGCAAGATCGTAGTCGCACGTTGGATCCAACCAGTGTATCTCATATTACATTGGAATTTGCAGACATTAAGGACGAGGTAGATCAATCTACGACAACTGACGCGGAGGAGTCTTCCGTCATGGTAGAAGTGCACATGCCATCTACTTCCAAAGATTTGAGCAGCAGTAGCAGTGATTTTGGAGACGATGAACCTTCCAAGTTGTTGAAGTGGACCAGTGTTTTTTCTGCGTGGCATCATGTTGTCATGATGCCGGAACCAACCGACAACAAGAACAAGAGCTCTAGAAAGGATGGTGGTAGTAGCAACAATGTCATGTCGCGAGATGAATTGCGCATGTCCCAACTCGAGTATGAAATTGAATTATTGCAAAAACAGCTGAAAGATCATACCACCATGAGAGACTTGGATGATATCCAACAAGAACTCAAACAATCCAAGAGTGAATTGAGCAAACTCAAATGGAAGAAACGGTTGCGAGTATTTGGATAATATAATATTAAAATAATGAAGTAAATAGCATAAAACAATCCTGTACTTTGTCTATACTTAGCATCATAATTGTGAAGGATCGTGGACGCTCGTAGGCAGGCCATGAAAACATCTTTTTAGCTGGCACAAGAACGGTTCCTCGACCATGGCCAACGCAATAGACATTGAAACGGGAAACCTACCAATCCAACTTCGGTGCAGCATGCCTGCAACTTGATTATTGTATAGAAGCTAGGGCAGAAAATGATTATTGATGTTACTATCGCCATTGGATATATCATTGGACCAACTGTAAGAAGCCAGAAGACAGCCTAATTAGCTAGCAACTTCAAAAAGATGATAATCTGATGCTGTCCTTCTTATATCTATCTTAACTTGGACCTGAGACATAAAGGTTTGTTCGTTCAAGCTTGGCTTGAAACGACCGCAAGTCTTATACCGCCACCCAGTCGCTATCGGTTTTTTCCTCAAAACCACTGAAATCTTCGTCGCGATCGACAAAGTCGGTCTTGTCGATGCTACTGTTCGTGACAATACTTGCACTGGTCGAAACCGTGTTGCCGTCGCTAACGTCATGCACTTGACTAAAGGGAAGCTTTCTATTTTTGCAGAGTCCTCTCGCGCATCCAGCACATTTGTGTTGATAGCCAGAAGGGACACGACTGGCAGAAGCTCCAACCGGCAAGACCCGGCTATTGCTGCTGCTAGCATCATCGTCAAACACCCTTTCTCGGGGTTCAAAACTATAGGAATCTCCTCCTCCTTCGCCGCCACCACCACCGAAGCCTCCTCCAGATTCGTTTCTGGCACGGTCGGCATCACCGTAGCCCCTTTCGTCCACTTGATCCTCTCCGATAGGTTCATTTGGCACTCGTCTGCCACCACCACCTTTTTTCTTTTTGTGGGCTTCCAGTCGAAACGGGGTGACCAAGACCTGTTCACCCTGTTTGGCACAGGAAAAGCATTCCTGTCCAATATTGGCCACGGCCCTGGAGGACCCCCACTTGTCACCGCAGCGTGTACACTTGTACAAACCATATCCCTTTTCCGTTTCCTTGGGAACTGGATAGATTCTCTTACACCTTCCTCGGGAGGCTTTTTTGCAACGAGGACATTTGCAAATGGGTTTGAGCGCTGGGACCTTTTTGAAAAAGACACAGGATCCTCTGCCGTATTTTGGACAGTCGGGACAATTGAATTGGCGACGTTCTAGATTATTCTTGTCTCCACCCTTGCCTTTGAGCTTGTTGACTTTTTTGTTGTGCGTCTGGAGCGCATTTTCTGTGAGTGTTGGAAACTCATCTTGAAGCGTTAGATTTTCTAAATCTGTGGCTAGAGCGTCATCTTGAAGGGTTAGGTTTTCTACACCCCTGGTTAAGGTAGGAAATGATCCGTCATCTTGCAGTGTTAGATTTTCGATACCACTCGTCAATTTGTTCCAGGCCTTGTCGTTCGTGGCCTCTGCTCCTCCTCCTCCCTTGTTGTTGTTGTTTTTGGCCAAGCACTCGATGCACCTGTTCGCGTCGGGACCCTTGATCCATTGATTGTTGGAAAATTCCTTTCTCGTCTTGAGCATGCCACATCCGACACACCCTCGTACGGCTTGCTGCGCCCTTCGATATCCCTTGCCCGTATGCTGTCGCGGATTCTCCAAGAGGGCACGCAGGTCTTCCAAGGTATCATAGGCATTACTCCGCCACAATTCATTGGATCCTGCCTTGTCGTGTTCCAATTTGGTCATGATGGACCGAGTGGTATAAAAAATATTCAACAAACAAGCTGGCTTGCCGGGCGCAGGATTGCGTTCAATGAAAAAGAGGGTGGAAGAAACACTCTCCCGACGTTCTTCGTATCCCATGGATTGGGCAAGCGAGACAATTTCGTCGGGAGTGGGTGGTGGTGGCCCAGCGGCTGTTGCTTCCTCATTGTTTTTGAGAGACATGGTTTCAGGTCCAATGGCTTGAATACAGTACACAAGTTGCTGTTGAGCTGGTTGTATTGTGTCCCAAAGATGTTCCTTTGGCCGGTTTGCTTGCTTCTTTGCAAGTAGTAACGCTTTGGCTTCCGATCAATTGAAGGCTCAAGCGCAGACGATAGATGATCGGTCGCGAAGGCAAGATCAGAAATCAAGGTTCGTCCATGCATCCGTCCAGATGTTAACAATGAATGAGAAAATTCATTAGGGATGGCGTTTTCCCTATGCAGTCGGGTAGTTTTTGGAAGTGCGATGACGTCTAGCTAGCTAGCTACAAGCGAGTCTAGTAGAGGGGCAAAGCCTTACAGTAGATAGTAGGATGGCAGCATTGACAGCAAATTACTGAATTTTCTCGTTCAGCCATCAAACACAACAAGCAAGACCTCGAACATTGCAAAGCAGTTCCTCACTTCCGAACCTCAGCAAACCTTACAATCTGTGGTTGGACAGTTGCCAGTGTATTATCCCCAAGCATGCAAAGTCAGGGCGGCGGCAGCTAGACGCTACACGCACTGTCAATATCACTCAATCTAGAGAAGGTAATGAAATTATAAATTGTTTTCCGCTATGTATTAGGTTGGTACCTCAATATCAAGATGTGAGGTGAACGAGGCAGCGGCTAATCGAAGCTAAACAAACCGAATGAGTCGATGAATCTTCTAGTATCAAATCTTAAAAAACCACAGACATGTTGTGACTGGATGCCTTTAATCGCCCAAACCCTCGGCTCCAATATCGCCATATACGCCGTTCATGATCTTTTGGTATTCCAGCTGGTGCGCCTTGCCCATTCCAGTGGCAGGCGCTGCACTCACGGAACGACCTACGTATCGAGCGCGTTTTTCTTCACCATTCAACTCTCTTGTCGCAGTCATCAGACGGGGCAGTACATACGAGTAAGGCCCCATATTTCTTTGAAAGAAAGAAAGAACGGAATCAGAAAAAAAAGTTAGAAAGGACACGATAATAAGATTAAGAGCAGAAGCAATCAGCACCAACAAGGAAACACGCAGACTGGACTCACTTGGGTTCCTGCTGCGCCCAGACAACTTCTGCATTCTTGTAATGGGCGACATTCTTGGCAACTCGCTCAAAGGCAAATGGGGCGATCTGTTCGAGTCGAACAATTGCAACATCTGATCTACCGCGTTTTTCACGTTCGGCGAGAAGCTCGTAATAAATCTGTCCACTACAGAAAACCAATGTCTACGAAAAAAGGATCGAACCTTGTGTGAGATGAAATTACAATGGCACAATACTAAACAGAAGCAGGCTTTCTAGTGGCTCATACCTTGACATTTTCTGGGTTGTCCGCAATAGTAGGATCGGTTTCATCGATCACACGCTGGAAGTGAAACAAGTTTCAAAAACATCCGGGTCAGATTAGATATCAGCGCCAATCACAAAATAATATGCTCAAACAAAGGGGGTGTTTGCTGTGATACTCACTCTAAATGTTGTTCCAGGTCCCATCTCTTCCAGGCTGGAGATACATCTCTTGTGGCGCAGTAAATTTTTGGGAGAAAGCACAATCAGAGGCTTGCGGAAATCACGATGAATTTGCCTCCTGAGACAGTGAAAGTAATTCGCTGGTGTCGTGCAATTGACGACCTGCCAGTTGCACTTTTGAATCTGCATGCGTTGGTCACGATGCATAGCAGGGATGTGGTGAGGATCTTCGTCCACTTGTTGAAGAAATCGTTCGGGACGACAAGACGAGTGCTCGGCTCCTTGTCCATCGTATCCATGTGGCAATAACAAAACAAGGCCACTTTGTCTAAGCCACTTGTCTTCACCAGAAGAAATGAATTGATCGATCATAATCTGAGCACCATTGACGAAATCACCGAATTGAGCCTCCCACATAACAAGCGCGTTGGGATTTTCAAGACTGTAGCCCAGCTCAAAGCCCATTACAGCAAATTCGGACAAGATAGAATTACGACAGATAAGACCAGCCTGAGTGTCCGGCTTTTTCAAGTCTTCCATAGGCGCGGAGGGATCCATTCGTTGGGCAAGGTGGTTCAAGGGTGCATACTCCTCTTCGGTGTTTTGATCCTTCACGACGGCATGACGATGACTGAAAGTTCCACGCTGGACATCTTGGCCTGTGATGCGAACGTGATTTCCTTCCAGCATGAGAGAACCAAATGCCATCGCCTCTGCAGTGCCCCAATCAATGCCTTCTCCAGCTGCAGACATGTCAGCACGCGCTTGGAAAATCTGGGCGGAAACAAAAGGTCACAAATGACGCATCTAGTGAGCCTTCCACGACTTGTTCGGTGTCACACAACGAAGCACTACTATATCTCCAACCATACCTTTTCCATTTGACGGTGGAGCTTGAATCCTTTCGGCACAGTTCCGGCCTGGACCCCAATCTTCCTTAGAACCTCAATGTCCACGCCAGTAGGACGGATACGGCTAAGCTGGGTCGGGCCCTTGAAGCCAGACCAATGAGAGCTCAGCCAATCATCTTCCTTCCTTTTGTAAGTCTTACTGGCTTCGAGATCACTCTCGTACGAGTCCAATGTGAATTGTTTGATCTCGTCAACTTCTTCCTGCGTTAGAGTTCCTTCATCCAAGAGACGTTTTTCGTAAATCTGAAGTGAGCTTGGATGACTCCTAATCTTGTTATAAAGGATGGGTTGCGTGAACGCAGGTTGATCCAATTCATTGTGTCCATTTCGGCGATAGCAAACCATGTCAATGATCACATCCGATCCCCACTCATGGCGCCACTCGATGGCAGTTTCCATTGCGGTTGATACCGCCAAAGGATCGTCGCCGTTGCAATGGAAAATTGGACAATTGAAGGCCTTTCCCAAATCCGAACAATATGGTGTACTTCGCGAATTCTTTGGGTTGGTGGTGAATCCAATTTGGTTGTTGACAATGACGTGAATTGTACCGCCCACATCAAAGTCTTCAACTTTGCCCATTTGCATGGTTTCGTAAACAACGCCCTGTCCAGCAAAAGCTGCATCACCGTGAAGAAGGACAGGAATCACATTTCGCATGTCTTCGGGGCTAAGCACATAGCAATAAAAAGAATGGCAGGGGTTAATAAAACACAGTACGGAACCAAATGAGTCCAATTCGAAAAGTTCAAAACATACCGATTACCCGAATAGTACTGCTTGGCACGAGCCTTTCCTGCCACAACAGGGTTCACGCATTCAAGATGGGACGGGTTGGCAACAAGAGACAAATGAATGGTACGTCCATCAGGGTACGTTCGGTCCATGGAGGAACCAAGATGGTACTTGACATCTCCACTCATTCCCCAGTCATCTCCTCCTTTGATATGTTCACTGAGATCGTAATGTGTTCCTTGGAACTCACTAAAAATCAAAGGCATTGGCTTACGCATAACGTTGGCCAATACATTCAAACGACCACGATGGGGCATTCCAATGACAAAGGAATGTGCGCCCAGTTCCGATGCTCGATCAATCGCATCTTTCAAAGCAGGAATGATGGATTCTCCTCCATCCAAACCAAAACGCTTTGTGGTGTTGAATTTATGCGCCAAAAAGCTCTCAAATGTATCTGCGAAACACAAACGCTCAAAGATGTGCTGTTTCTTTTCCTTGTCGTAATGAAGAAAGCGTGGATTTTCAATCCTCTGTCGCAACCAATTCATTTGATCTTGATCACCGATATGCATGTATTCGACTCCCAAAGTAGAACAATACGTTCTTCGCAATTCGCCCAAAATACCTCGCAAGGTGACTTTATCAGGGGCACTGGCCAATTCTTCCAAATATCCTTTATTTCCTCCCGAGCCCCGTCCTTTGAAATGCAATTTGCGATCCAAATCAGCTTCGGAAAAGCCATGGTATTCCAACTGTCTCTTATACACATCTCCG
>ENA-ORBV01015602-ORBV01015602.1-microbial-mat-metagenome-genome-assembly--contig:-NODE-15602-length-11142-cov-5.089200_pt1 | contig 11142 bp, 11 predicted proteins | sample MGYA00237777_ERZ505514 | MGnify/ENA primary metagenome ERZ505514 (study PRJEB26160, sample SAMN06269048) | microbial mat metagenome | isolation source: Oligotrophic lake microbial mat | place...
TTTGTGTTGTGTGTTCATAGAGATAGAAAATGTACAAGCTGGCACGCGACACGCTCGTGTTGAACAAGGCATGTCACTGACATCCAATTTGTCCGGGACCAATAAGGTTCAGGTGTGCTCTACTACTAGCTACGGAGTAGCTATCACAGTGCGAATGCGTTGTACCGGTTTGATGTCTGATGAAAGCGCACACCTGAACGAGACTGCTCTAGCTTGGCGCGACCAATGACTTGCGCCTGCACGAAGTGTAAATGAAAAATCCATCCTTCTCACAATTTGGTGTGCTTTGGGAACTTTTATCGTCCATTTTTGTCGAGCTACTTAATCGATTTGAAATTCTGTTTTTGGCAACGCAATTAGACACCATGTCTCGTCTCGTGGCCAAAAAGTACAATGCTATCTTAGAATAGAAGATGGGATCAAGATAGCCAATTAGCTATTTACTCGGAAGAATAGACCCAGGCCAACGTAACTCTAAACTTTTTCAAGTTCCAAGCCAGATTTTCCCATTCATACCGTTGAGAGAATCATACTGGAGCAGCAACCATTGTGGATGAGAAAATAACACCAACCATTGAGACTGTGATAACTCCAACAACAAACCAATAATTAACTGTCACCTACTAGCTAGTAGACGAAATCGACTCTTTACAATGGCCAAGCTACCGTCTCTATTACCACTACTATGGGCCTGTTGGATGATATGGATGGTTCCAACAGTGGCGTCCCAGACAGCCCGAACAGAAAGCAAAGCAGTTATTGAATCACAGGCCACTAAAACCACCTACAAAATAAAATGTACACACACCATTGCCTTTGATTCTTCCAGCAATGTCGAGGCCAGTGCAGGAGAAGTCAGGGAGTTGCTCCGATTGACAGAAGTGTATTACGAGGAATTTGGCAAACATCAGCATCAAAATGTGAGCGTAAACGACATTGCTATTCAGGAATTCCGATCGCACTTTATCCTGCAAGTCGAGGTTTTGGTTCCTCATGTGGAACACAAGTTGACTTCGCACGAGGATGCCCTTGCCTTGCTGTCCAAACTGGACAGACAAGAGTATCTCGACCACTATGTCAAGTCGGTGTCTGGATCCACATTTCAAGCGTAAGTCTCTAAAACGAGAGAACACGTATTTTCTCTTTATACCAAGTAGAAGGGTACTAATATTTGCCTTATTTTCTTATTTTCTTTTGACCCGACAGCGCCACTTCTGTCAGAATTGTACTTCAAACAGCACCCGACAATAATACAAAAGCTCTGCAGGCGACTGAACATTTCGAACAATCATCTCGTGTCACTCCAAGCGTTCGAGTCCTACAATCCTCCACAAATCAGGTCATTTATGAATTTTCCGTAACAGCCACCTTTAAGTTCTCCGAGAAGCTCCTACAACCTCCCTCCAGTGGAATTGGGGTGGCGGTCACGAAGTCTCAAGACTTTTATCTCTATTGGTTTTGCACTGTCTATTCCGAGTCTTGTTTATGGGCCACCACAGGATATGGTCATTTTACCGAATGGAATGGGTCCGATGATTACGACGAAAACTTTGTCACGATCGTATACGAGCTGCAACTTGCCTTTAGCACGGATGGTCGAAGAAATCCATCCCCTGATCAAGCTCTAGCAGTGATTTTGAATATTCAACCGTACCGGGAAGATTACCTGAGAAACTTTATCAATACAATCAGCGAGAGTACAAGTCCAAATTTCCAACAGTACGTTTGTTGTGCTTGCAAGTACAAGTTTTTTTTTCATTCCGCGACTCATCCGTCTTACACATCTTCTTTCTTCTTCTGTGGAACAGGGCAACCTTTGTGACAATTGATGCCTCCGTGACATCGTTTCCAACCAGCTTTCCGACCTTTGTTCCGACACCCGCGGCCAACCAACCCACGCGAACACCCACTCGCACACCCACGCTAGCGCCTACCCGCAGACCCACGCCATTTCCAACCACCCTCGGACAACGTCGTACCTATGCGTACATTTTGGAGGTTACCTTTAATTTTTTGAATGCGCTTGTGGAACCGGCCACAGCAGGCGATGGGGATGTCGTGGACAATGCCGAAGAGTTTTATCGGCTTCACTATTGCAAGGTGTATCCAGACAACTGTAATAACGTCGAGACACTGAATTCAAGGGATGTTCGATACAATATATCCGATGTTTTCTCGGAGAATTATGTCAAGATCACATATGATCTGAGAGTCTCCTTTCTTGGTCGCAACCCTCCCACGGAAGCAGAAGCCCTGCTTACCGTCACAGAGTTTGACCCGGAGGAGTACCTTGCAAATTTTGTGAATAATATTGATCAAGATGGAAGCAACTTCAAATTGTGAGTTTTCATTCTGCCGTGCTCGTGTGTTTGCTGTGCCGTGTTCGTATATTTTTACTTACAGTTTCCTTTCCTCTTTGCTTGGTGGTAGCGCAACAAACATTGAGATTGCAGCCAGAGTTGTGGGTACTCCTGCGCCACCCACAAACTCACCCACAAGATTTCCAACAAGGTTACCGACGACGAGACCACCAACGCCTGGTCCTACTCGTCCACCTACCCGAACTCCCACAAAAAATCCACAAGTATTGCCAATTCCTGTCAATCCAGCGTTTACGACACCTCCTACGCCTACCTTTACTCCAACCAGTTCTGTCCCTACAGCGCGTCCACGCTTTCCAACTGCCACTCCTACAGTGAAACAACTTCCCGAACCAGTCAATCCAGAGTTTACCAGACCTCCTACTCCAACCTTTTCTCCAACTCGTTTCGTTCCTACAGTGTTTCCGGGAGGTCCAAGTCCAGTTCCGACACCTCAACAATTTCCTTTCCCGACACAGTTTCGGTTGACAGGGGTACCCACAGTCCCTCCATTATCACCGACAGTTACTCTGCGTCCTACTCCTGTTCCAGCCTCCATCATCCGGCAAAATGGAATCTTCAAGTTTGGCTTTACCCAGGCTGACAGGGCGCCGAATGCGGCTGAGATACGGGCTTTAAGCGATGCCATTAATGCTTTCTTTACAGACACCTTTCAACGAGCCTTTCCAAATAGAGTAACTTTTGCGGGGACCATTGGTAACAATACTTTTCAGATCACCCCTCCCGTGGAGCTGGATGCGGTTTTCGTAGGCTTTTCGGTGTTTTCTTCAAGCACACCGACACTCGAAGCGTACAATCGGGTCCTAGAGACTGCTGATTACAATGCTCTTGTGACGCAGTATATTCCAAAAGATGCGAACAGTCTGCTAAGATTCATTAATACTGCAAGACATGACTGGACCATAACCTTTGATGATAATCCTTCCAACTCCCCCTTGCTGGACTACCGTGGGCTGACTTCACAAACCGTGAGCGTTACCTTTGAAATCGACTTTCCCGGAGGAACATCCGTAATCTTGTTGCCAGAAGACAAGGCTGAGGTACGACCTGCATCGCTGTCATGTTGGGGTTGCGTGTTTGCATCCTTTGTCGTGCTCACTCTTGAACTCTTTTTTGAATTTCAAAACCTCTTCACCATGAATGAATATACCAGGCGCTCATATCCGGCATCACCGCGTTTTATGATCAAACGTTGGGATCTGTCTTGAACACGTTTGCTGCCCACAGCGTCAATATAGATATGCTGGCAACCTCTTCGAACACGGAAGTACTGAAAACCACATATTCGGTTGTTACAGAAATCACTTCCTCTTATCACATCGGATCGACGGAAGTCAGCGCCGGGGATGTTACCCGTTCCATGTCCGGCCTAGACTATGGCGGTTTGCTCACCAGCATCATTGATGTGGGAGGCGTGCTGAATACAGCGACGGGCTTGCGGGTGACGCTTTGAGAAGCGCATTTGTCAAGGAAGCCCACTAGCTAGAAAGGCGGCAACAATCGGGGGCAAGAAGAAACTATTGTAGAGATCTCCGTCACTGGGTTTGATTGTGATGGATGGATCACCAATACACCAATATGCATATGAAAAAATGATTCTCATTCACACAGTAGCCACCATAATGGATCGAGGTGCTGAAGGGTAGGGGAGAAATGGAAGGCTAAAAATAGCAGCATCGTTTATTGCCTTTTTCACTGCTGAATGCCATTGTGTTCTATGACAGCTACGGTAACTACAGGGCATTTGCATTAGCTAAAGCTATTCATTTAACTTAGCCTAAGCTAACTATTAAGGTCACGACTATCTTTCAAATCATCATAGCGTGTGCCACTGTCTTGCTTAGCCTTTCCACAATCAAAGGTGATTTTCTTAATTCATACTAAACATCAAAGAGAGCCTGATTTATAGTTAATTATTGGAATTGTTTCTAAGGCTAGTGCTCTGGAAATATGTAGAAATAATTTCCTTTTTGTTGGTCCTCACAGTGCTTCGAGTTAGACATCAGTCAGGCAAACATTGCACCTAGTAAAATCTGTGGTAACTTCATGTGTTGGGCTGGCTCTTTCGTCATTGGTTGACTCATCAGTGCTGGGGGTGAACTGCTTTGCATGCCTATGGAATCAGGGTGTGTGTCTGCAGGCACCGTAGATTTTGTTGTTAGAGTTGACACAGTAAGAAGTTGTGGATTGGATTTTGATTGTTTCAGAATTGTGATTCTTTCTTTAGCACACAGAGCACGGTTTTTGGTAGCAAAGGTTTTGACTACAGCACAATGATTGGGTTGCCTTGCCTGACGATGATGCAGGTGATTCCTTCACGTTCATTGGTTGGAGATGGATTTGTGTCATTGAACTGTGTTGCAAAGTGTTCATTGCGTAAGTCTAATTTCTCTCCAAGTTTGACTAGGTTTGGGTTTTCATTGAAGTGTTGCATCACACTTTGTTTGAGCTTTTGCTGGGTGTTTCACATGTGCACTTTCCGGTGTTGTCCCATTTGACTTTGCAGACTGCTAATGAGTTTTTGACCACTTTGTTGTAGCCACAGGCACCAGTTCCTCCAGTCCCGCAGTTGCAAGGTAGGCCGCAGCATTTAGTTTCCCTGAAATGTGAATTGGTGTTCAATTGTCCAGGATGCAGAATCCTACCAGATCAGCCGGCCAAGGTAATTCATGTCCACCAATGGTTAGCCCTTTTTCCTCGGGGTCTCTGTCGCTGTCACACCCGCCCATGACATTTGTCCACGAAAGTGCACATTGTTGACTGCATCCAAAACCTGTCCAGGCAGTGTTTGATGTTGATTTGATCTTCTTCTGACAGGTGTTCAGAGAAGTGGGCGGCAGACTGCTTTCCTCAGGCTCACTGATTTTATTCTAACAGGCATGTAGAAATCTTCAGCATCTGTTGACACAATTGTGGAGTTGTGGAAAGTGATTAAATGGTTTCCAGGTTTTCTTTGAGATCAGAAGCTTGGATCATTGTCATCTAGGATTGTGTTGATCCCCAAGCAACCGGCTTCTGAGAAACTGGATGTGAAGTTGGTTGCTGTGACTGTCAGTCTAGTGCTAAGGAAGTTGCCTTTAGAGACAGCATTCTTGTGGTCTTCAATCAGCAGTTTGGGCGGCAGAATTGCCTTGGAGTCAATGGTTTGTTTTGTGTAGCCTTCTTCTTTGTTTGAGAGCACTCCTAGTTCCACTTTGCCATGCAGTGTTTGCAATGCTTGTTCTTTAAATTCAATCAATTTGCTTCTTGAAACTTTTTCATCATTCTTGGACAAATGTCCTTTTAGCCACTTGCAGCAGTTGAACTTTGATGCTGTTCTGAATGAATTGGTTTTGTCAGTTGAGACTGCCACCATGTCATCATGGTTTCTCAGTTTTTGTTGCAGGCTCTTGATTTTGTGGAACTTGTTGTTGCAACCTTTGGCTTCAATTTTGTCAAGTGCTTGTTCAAGCAGTTCCACTTCAAGTTGAGGAGGAATCTTTCAATTTTGTCATCTCTTCTAGGGACTGGCAGGTTGGCCTTGGTTGGCTTAAGATTGGTTTTCAGTCCCTGGTTGTGTTGTTTTTGTTGCTCTTCTTCTTCTTGTGTGTTTGGGCAATGTTGTCATTGCTTTGGTCTTCTTTGTCTTTTCTCTTCTTGCAGTGCTTTGAAACAAGCCATCGGGCTGCATCTTCAAATGTGCAGAGTCTGTTGATTAGATCTGTGTGAATGTCTTCTCCCATTGGTTCTTTAGTTAGGTAATTCTGAATGTCGGAATCAGCTGCAGATTTTGCATTCAGAATGAAATGTTGCATTGTCCTAATGACTGATGCTGTTTTTTTTGTTACCTGCATGACTCTGGACTAACATTTTCTGTGCTCACATCCTAAATTTCCATGTTGTTGAGTTCAGCTGCTAGTGGGAAGGTAACGATTCCAATTCCCTGAAGGGAAACGATGATGTTTTGGTCAGATTTGTGTCAGCTGCAAGGCAACGTTTGTGCCTGCCGTCATGTTTGACTGTGTCGACTAAATTCTTGTAGTTTTGGTTCCCAGCGCTGACCTTGTCATGTCAAATCTTTCTTCTGAATTTCCATGTTCAATCTCAAGTGTGTGGTCTTGTTTGGTGCAGTCAACAATGTTGTTTGAAGGGACAACTTCTCCACAATCCTTGTTGACCAGACATGTGAGCTTGATTGCTCCTGGGCCCGAATCCACCTTCTTCTCCTGCTCCTTGACTGATGTCGGTGCCAATGTCTTGTGGGGGCACAAGGAAGGCACACTCAGTCATCTCTCTTCATGCAGGAGGCAAGTTTGTTCATTGGGATGGAGTGGTTTCATGAGCCTCATCTGCAGATTGCAATGACTCATGAGACGTTTGCCCGGGCAGTAGTAGGACGTCTGTCCTTGGCAGGAATTCTTTGTGCTTGAAATGTCCTTCTCAAGAGACGTCTGCACCAGTACGTATGGGCTCTCATACTGTAGTACCGAAAACTCTCAATTCAACGGACGAGAATGGCGGCGCGCCCGTCTGTTGTATATACCGCAGTCCAGGAAAAGGAAAACGGCCACCTTGCTCTTCTTTTGGATTGTGCGGTGGCATGGCGGAAGAATTCAAAAACACAAGACACAACTTACTACCTCCGACTGTACTACAGCAGTACTACAGCACTAATCTAATTCAGATCCAATCTATTACAACGTAACCAAACAAAGACTACTACTACATATACAACTACAACTTATAAGCATCATGGTGCACATGGCAGGAGAAAAGATTGTCCAAAACGACGATGAAGTGAAACCACGCTTCAAAGATTTTGGACAAGACTATTCGAAGCCATGTCCCCAAGAAATGGAACGCATCGGTCCCTGTTTGGTCTACTTCTTCATCAATGTCTTTTGTCCCTACATGACGATTCAAGCGGGATGGCAACCTCACTTGTTTCGAATGGCCTTGGGCGTTTGGTTCCTGCAAATGATCGGAATTGGCATTTGCAATCATCGGTATTTTTCCCATCGTGGCTTTCGTGCAGGTCGGCTTTGGACCTTTTGTATGGCCATGATGGGTGTTCTGGCGGGTCAAGGAGGTCCCTTGACGTGGGCATCCATGCATCGTTGGCATCATCGACATTGCGAATCGACGTGGGATCATCATTCCACGCGCAACGATGGAAGTTTGGTGGGCAAACTCCGAGGCTTTTTCCGAGCTCAAGGTGGCTTTTTGGTGACCGTCGGAATGCCCTATCCGGATTTTCGATTGGTCGCGGATTGGGCCAAGTATCCCGAATTGGTATTCTTGGATAAAGTGGCGGCCGCTATTTATTTTGGCATCGGAGCTGTACTGGGTGGACTCGTCTATTCCCAAAAGCTCTCTTTTGAATTCATGGCGTACGCCTACTTTTTTCCCACGGTCGTTTCCTTTAATGGAGTCATGTTCATCAATTCCGCGGCTCATTTGGTAGGGGAACACAAATATCATGATCCCTTTGCTCCCGATTGTGATTCTCGCAATGTCTGGTGGTTGACTCCCATCATGTTGGGCTCCAACTGGCATGCCAATCATCATTCTCAACCCCAATGTGCCAGAGAAGGCTTTGAGTGGTGGGAATTGGATCCCTTGTATTGGGTCCTTTGTGTCTGGGAGAAATTGGGATTGGTCTACGACTTAAAGCAACCGGATCCTCTCAAGAAGAAACATTTTCTCATTTCCAAACCGGCCGTCAAGACACTGTAATCATTCAAAACAATACACAGTCCGTGAAGGATGGAGTATTGAGGATGGACAACCATTTCTACTCGTTTTTTCTATGTTATAGTTTGGTCATTAATTCAAATAGTATGAGTTATAAGTTGTGAAAGAAAACCTTGTCGTTACTTTTTAGTTTTTACACATATCGATTTTAGCTTGTAGCCCTAAATAAAAGTCCCCATCAATCGTTACAACCAAAAACATGGCCTACACCCAAGCTTGTCTTTTTTCTCCTCCTGAACCTCAATCAACCAATTGTTGGCAAGTTACCAAATTAGTTTATACCGTATAGCTTTTCGCATGCCTACCTACTAGTAGCTACTGTACTAGTAGTTTTGACGGCAGAACAGAGATGGGAGCCAATCCACTTTCTGAGCGCACAATAGCTCCAAAAAATTGGACCGGCCTCGCGCGGTTCGTCATTTTTTCAACCGAAAGACGACCATGTATCAGTACAGTCGTACAGTAGCTAAACGATCACTGCTCACACAGCAATCCATTTAATTTGAAGACAAAGGGGTTCCAATAGCCATCTGTTGTCACAGCTAACCACAGCTGCTAGTATTTTTCATTTCCTTTTCTCTCGCTATCCACACTATGACTTCCAAGGCAGACTTCGACGTTCGCCTTAATAAGCAAGCAAATTTCTCAAAACTAGACGGGGAAGGGAAACCCGCAAACTTGCCTTTTCTTGGTGAAATCCTCGGTTACGACGACGACGAGACTGGGCCCTCAAACGTAATGGTGCAGTGGGCATCGAAAGGCCAGCCTGTACCGATTGATTTGCTTGACTACCAGGTCGAGTACTTGGAAGACATCACCAGAAGCTCGCGTCGCAACAAAGCAAGTGCCGTCAGTAGCAGCGCCGCCAAGGGCCCAGCCAAGACAAAGGGTCGTGGCAAGGAAAATCGAACGGACAAGGACACGAACGTCAAGATCGACGACCTTTCCAAGGTCAAGAACGAGTTGGCGTTGAAGGAAGAAGAGCTTGAGCAAACCAAGCGAGAAGCGGAAGAAGACGTCCAAGAAGCCGAATCTCGTGGGAAAGAGGCGATTGCTCGAATCATGGCAGAAGCAAACGAAAAAATCAAAGAAGTTGAATCGCGTGGGCAGGAGGCGATCACTCAAATCAGGGAAGAATCAAAACAGAAGGCCAATGCAGCAGCGGAGGAGATTGCCAGTCTCAAAGCCAAGCTTTCTCAAAAGAAAAAGGAAGCCAAGGAAGCCAAACAGGAGGTTCATCTTGTCGAGTACAACCTTGATTTTGCCAAGAAAGGAAAAAAAGAAGCGGAGGAAAAACTTTCTGCACTAGCCAAAGATTTTAAAGACACGACGAAAGCGATCGATGTTTTGGAAAAGGCCAATGCTGTTTTGGAAAATGCCAAGACAGACTTGAAAGTTTCTTTGGAAACTGCCGAAGGGCAAACTGTTGCAATCGAAAAGAAATTCCAGACCGAACTCAAGGCCAAGACAGAATTGAAAGCGTCTTTGGAAACTGCCAAAGGCGAGTCGGGCCGATTCCAGACCGAACTTCGGCAGTGGAAGGAAGCAGCCGACGGGAGAATGAAAGGGCTAGTGACCACCGTTGGTGAATTGAAAAAATCTATGGCGAAGGCAAAAGGACGACGCCTGCAGAAAGAAGCCGAACACCTGCAGAAAGAGGCGGATTTGCAGCAGGAAAATGCCGCTTTGAAAGCGCATTTGGAAGTAGCCCTGGCCAAGATCAACGACTTGAAACAGCCTTGGTGGAAGCGTCTAGGATTACGCCCCTAGAAGGAGTTTCGTCGTCAATGGGAAGTACTGTACATGTAGGAATTGAGAGCCTGAGAGCATAAAAGAAATATCGACATTGAATAGTATTACATAATAATAACAACCTTTGCCTATATTCATGTATTTGTATTTAGTAGTTATCTACATGCGGGAAGGTAAAATTAAAATTATATGCAGAGACGCTGGAGTAGTGCGACACGAAATAGTGGGACGCGAAATCATGGCGGATTGGCATGGACCAATACTGTAGGCAGGTCGGCAGGAAGTTTGGATTCATCATCCTCCGGTATACCCACAGGAATGCCCACATGAAAGACACTGCCCACACCCGGAGTGCTGGAACAAGCAATGAATCCATCCAGTTGATGACAGAGTGATACACAAATAAACAAGCCCAGACCGGAGCCTTGAAAGGCGCGGTTGCTGCCCCTGCTGGATTGGGTATAGGGCTTGAGCATTTCGCCCAGCTCTGTCGGCTTCATGCCACAACCCGAATCCGCCACGGACGCCAAGATCCACTTTTTGTCGTTTCTCTCCGACAGCCTGACCACTTTGGCCTTGGCATTCTCCACGGCATAGTAGGTCTCGCCGTCCTTCATGGTGTAGACAGTGCCAGCATGAGTGGAAGCATCTTCTCCCCATCGGTTGACAGCCTCCAACATGGTATCGCAAAGCTGTGATGTGACGTGGATTCTACCAGCCTCTGAAAACTTGATGGCGTTGTTGATAATGTTGCTAATGATTTGCACGTATTTTTTCCTGTCGGTCACGACCGGTACATCTGCAAAGGTATCATTGAGCTCGTGTTTCATGTCGATTTGTTTGCCGGAGGCAAAGGTGATGAGATTGTCGATGGGTTCCGACGCCAGCTCGCTGAATTTGACTTCCTCCAGCGTCACAGAATGGGAGAGGTTTCGTTCTTTGGAAATATTCAAAATATCATTCAACAAATTGATCATGTGGTTGCCCGTTGACATGGCCGTGTTGATCAGGTCCTGTATATCCTCGTTGGACATTTCGTCGAAGGCGTCATGTAAAATATTGAGGCATCCCATGACGCCATGAAACGGAGTTCTGGACCAGTAAAATTCGTTCCGTCGGGGCGGTCAATACGTGTGAGCAAGGAGTTATTATAATTTGCCACAGACTCGACGATGGCAACAGCAACAACAACAACAACAGCAGCAACAACAAGGACGGATCGCAATCAATTCAATATTCGCCAGAAGGACCGAACCAACGAAGAATAATATAATTT
>ENA-ORBV01015605-ORBV01015605.1-microbial-mat-metagenome-genome-assembly--contig:-NODE-15605-length-11141-cov-5.079356_pt1 | contig 11141 bp, 7 predicted proteins | sample MGYA00237777_ERZ505514 | MGnify/ENA primary metagenome ERZ505514 (study PRJEB26160, sample SAMN06269048) | microbial mat metagenome | isolation source: Oligotrophic lake microbial mat | place...
GATACGGCGACCACCGAGATCTACACCTCTCTATTCGTCGGCAGCGTCAGATGTGTATAAGAGACAGGTTTTGAACACTTGAAGGATACATACAGAGCCGTTGTATTTCTTTGCCTCATACTTGAGGTAGAATTTGATTTAGTATTGAGATTAGTTGTAAAGAGAGAATAATCCCCATCAACTTTTACAACGGACCTTTAGAAATTTGATTACCTAGTGTTTCAAATTGATTGATCGGCGTACAGTAGTACAGATTGTGAGACACATTACGGTACTAGTATGCTTATCTTATCGAAAGGATCATATTCTTCCAGCACCATGTCCTCCGTATTGGGAGTTGTACTATTTGCGTATTGCACGCAATGTGTTTTGGCAGCACCTGGATTGCGAAGGAAGCGACACTTTATTTCAGTGGAAGGGAGTCCTTTGCAGAAAGCAGACTCAGCAACTGTTGTAGATGTTAAGACTTTGTCAAAGAAAATTGCCTATCATTCGGACACCGAGTCACTAGGAAGGAGCCACGATATTCTTGACAAAACACCCAACACCAGCAACAACGGTGTCATTAATGAAGCGAACGATGCAAACAGCAAATCCACACCCAGAAATCTTGACGCTTTCGATAGAATGGAGGAGGATGAACTCCGAGATTTTGTTTTGAGGGGTCTTCTCGATGAGGATATGAGTATGTCCATGAGTATGTCAATGTGGACCGACGTCTCCATGTCGATGACGGATCATTATTATACGCCCTCTCCACCGACGGATTCTTCGCCCACTAGTCCAACCGACTCTTCGCCCTCAGTTAATGTACCTGCTACACCTCCTATGAGTAGTCCTCCTTCTACACCGGATGTTACCGCACCTACTTTGGGCTCACTTACCAATGCTCCAGTTCCTGCACCACTTACCAGTGCTCCAGTTCCTGCACCTGTCGGCATGCCACCCGGCACGCCATCAGAAATGATTTCAGCTACAGGTATCCCATTTGTGCCAACGGATGTTGCCACTACTTCTATTCCTGTGGTCACTGGAGTGACTACTATACCTGTGGTAGTACCAACCACTGATGCCCCAACCACTGCCCCTATTGCTGCTACACTTCCTGTGGACACTACGGTTGTACCTGTACTACCAGCAGCCACTGATGCACCTACTTTGGCATCTACCCCAGAAGCCACTGAAGCAGTGACAGATGCATTGACAGAGGCACCGCCTACTCCTGCTCCTACAGATGTCATGACTTCTATGCCAACACCGGGCCAAACGGAAGCAATGGCCACAGAAATGCCAACCGTTGGCTCTGGTCAAGACCTTACCGGTACTGATGATTCCAGCCAGCCAGATGAAACAATGGTGCCATCTCTTACGGATGGAGACGGGTCAGACGGTGCTGGAACGGACATTGCCACAGAGTCACCTTCGTTGACCATTACGGATGATGCTGGTGGCGCCAATGGTGGGTGTGAATCGCTCGACCGAACAGACGCTATCTTTTTTATCTTGTTTGATTTGACGGATCCCAACCTGTTGGATAATCCACTGACGCCCTATGGACAAGCATTTCGATGGATTTGGTTGAGCGATCCAGCGCGACTGGACCCTTGTGATTCTGCCACGTTCCGCCAGCGTTATGCTCTATCACTCTTTTATTTTGCCACTACCGGAGATGACTGGGACACAAACACAGGCTGGCTGTCGGAAGAACACGAATGCACATGGTATGGGGTGGAATGTAATGAAGCAAAGGAAGTGACTGGCCTTGATCTAGGTATGTTTTTCTTCTACCGCACAACTTGAATCTCTTTCGTGAAAGCATCTTACACGGTATCCTTGCTTCGTTTGCTTTTTTAGAATCCAACAATCTTGAGGGCTTTATTCCTGAAGAAATCAAAGCCGTTACATCCTTGGAAGTCTTGTACCTTTCTGATAACAAGCTGACGGAAGAGTTGCCTGCCATCTTTGGTGCCCTCGAGAACTTGATCGAATTTGATGTAGAGAGAAATCTTCTTCAAGGAAATCCTTGGACCGATGTTGTCAACTCGCCATCGCTGCAGTCTCTGAAGCTTTCGTCCAACTTTTTTACGGGAACGATTCCATCTGAAATTTCGAGTCTGACTGGGCTAACAGAGTTGTGGCTGGCAGAAAATCGCATCGAGGGCAGTCTGCCGAGTGCGATTGGAAGTTTGACGAATCTAGGTAAATTCACACGACCATTGGAAGTTTGTGTGTGGCTCCATTGGTTCCAGATACTTTTTTCTCATCCTTTTTCTTTTTGGCCATCATCAATACAGACTCGTTTTACGCCTATTCCAACCGGATAGAGGGCCCATTGCCTTCCGAGATTGGCTTGTTGGGACTTTCCGAACTGCAACTTTTCCAGAACAGAATGTCTTCAGTCATCCCCGAAGAACTTTACAATAACGTCGACTTGACTCTATTGCGCTTGGATCTCAATAGTTTTAGTGGAACAATTTCTAGCTCGATTGGAAACCTCGTAAGCCTGAAGCAATTGTGGATGAATAACAACACTCTCGGAGGTGGTATCCCAGCTACTATTGCACGGTTGTCGAATCTAGGTACGTCGTTTCTCAACTATAATGGGTCATTATTTTTGTTCTCCACTTTTCTTTTCTCTCTAACAAGTTCGCCTGCATTTCTCTTCGCCACGCAGATACCCTCTTGCTGAACAATAATCAGCTCACGGGAACCATTCGCGACGCCTTTGAACCCTTTACAAGCTTGAACTTTACCGATCTATCTTCCAATCAGCTGTCGGGTAACATTCCGTCTAGTTTGTTTGAATTACCCCTACTGACCAACGTATACCTCAACAACAACGCTTTCTCGGGTCAAGTTCCGGTCAACATTGGCAATGCGCCAAATATCCGTGATCTTTACCTCAGCACCAACGAGCTTACCGGTACTGTTCCTGAAATCCAACTTGGTCAGCTCCCCTTTTTGAATGAGTTGCTCCTGCATGCCAACAAGCTGACTGGAACCATGCCCAACTCGGTATGCAACCTACGAAGCGAAGGCGACCTTGAGGATCTTTGGGTGGACTGTGGAGGGGCACCTCCTGAAGTGGAATGTAGTCTCCCAGAATGTTGCACTGCTTGCTTCTAAATGAAGTACTGCTTTGATTGATTCCATCCCAAGGAAGCCCAAAAAGATGCAAAAGGAAGACTGCGCATGATTTGGAGGACTGAGAATGATTCGTCCAATTGCCTGCTATATTCTCGTAGGTATTGGCACGTGTCGAGGGGTACTGAACTACATGTACCGCAAAGAAAGTATTTTACATGGCGATAGATGTTATGGCAAACGTTGTAAACTGAATATTCAAATTACTAAAACTTGTGTACTGATAAATGTAGAGTAGGAAGTAGTCTAGTCTACTTAGCTAGCTAGTAGATAGAGTTGAAGCTCTGGCTAGCTAGCTAACTAAATAGCTACCTGGTAGTAGCTGGTATCTCTGAGGCGGGAAAACTCCCCCCTGGCTCTCGCGCGCGAGTCAAACTTCACCCCAACTTGTCTGGCCGTCCACCGTGAGGATTGAATGAATCAATGCTCCCTCGATCCTCCGTCTTGTTTCGCATACTAGACTACTAGTAGTACCGTAGTAGCTTTTTGCCTTAGCATATACACTACTACTGGTACTAGCTAGCTAGGTAGCTACATGTAGTATTGAGTAGTACGTAAAACCGCATCCACTCTTGCCCGTCTTGAAACCAACACGAACTTGCATCATAGATAGATGTTTAGAGTGAAAGATTAGATTGACGGTGTTGATTCTCTCATCCTACACTCCTTTGTCGGGAACTACCCCACTACTCATAAGCTTAGCTTTTGATCTCAAGCCATATAGAATATACAATCGACCATGTACATCAAACAAATAACTATCTTCAATTTTCGATCCTTCCAGCAACAGCCGGAAATCCATCCCTTCTCTCCTGGCACGAACAGTGTCGTGGGTCGCAATGGGAGTGGCAAATCGAATTTATTTGACGCGGTTCAATTTGTCTTGTTGAGTCCGCGTTTTTTCACTCTTCGTCAGGTATGTAGTACTAGTACCGTACTAATTATGCTTGGTTAGCATTGTTTTTTATTATTTGTTGTTGCTGAATTTTCCCTTGGTGTCATTGTGTCATTGGAAACGGAACACAACCAAAAACTCACGATTCATTCCACCCTTCCGCTCCACTCGTGTATACTGCAGGAAGAACGTCAAGCCCTGCTACACGAAGGAGCGGGTAGCGCCGCTGTGAATGCCTTTGTGGAAGTTGTCTTTGATAACTCGGACAATCGCTTTTCTCTTGAAAATTCCGACGAAGTCGTCCTGCGGCGGACCATTGGACCCAAGAAGGATGAATTTTTCTTACAGCGCAAACGCGCGACCAAACAAGAGATCTCCAGTCTCCTCGAAGGAGCGGGCTTTTCCAAGTCCAATCCCTATTTCATGATCCAACAGGGAAAAATCCAAAATATTTGTACCATGCGGGACAACGAGCGTCTGGCATTGCTCAAGCAAGTGGCAGGAACCACTGTGTACGACGAAAAAAAGCAAGAGTCATTGGCCAAAATGGAAGAGAACTTGTCATCCATTGAAAAAATTAGTCAAATTCTCGGGGATATTGAAGGCCGACTGCAGGAATTACACGGAGAAAAGGAAGAGCTCACCAATTACCAAAAATTGGACCGCAAGCGTCGTGCCATGGAGTACACGCTCTACGACAAAGAACTCCGACGAGCGCGCAAAGCCTTAGACAAGTTGGAACAAGATCGTGTCGAGCACGTGGAACGAGTCAGCGAATTGCACGAACTAAACAAGGAAACTCACGATAATATTCGAAACGTGGAAGCCGTCATGAAAACCAAAGCCAATGCGCTCAAGAGAAACAAGCAGGCGCTCACAGATCTCGAAGCCGACAAGAAGATCGCCGTCAAACAACACACAACCTTGAAATTAGAATGCACGGAGTTGCAAGAGTCCATTTCGGCGGCGGAAAACCAAGAAAAATCCAACGCAAAAGAACTCCAAAAATTGGCATCGGAAATTGCCACGGCCCAAACCGAATTGAATGACAAAGTGCATCCCCAATACGAAGAAGCCACGAGGGTTCTCATTCAATTGAATCACGAATTGGAGCAGAACAGACGTCAAGCGGGAGACTTGCACGCCAAACAAGGTCGCGGAAGCCACTACAAATCTAAACAAGAGCGTGATGAGTTTTTGCAAATCAATATTCAAGAAATGACCGACAACAAAACCGAGAAGGAGGCGTCGCTATCAGATATGCGTCAATCCTTGGCCAATTTACGTCGAACCATTACACAAGAAACGGGGGCGCTCGCTAGCGTCGAAAAGGAGATTTCAGCTAGGAAAGAGCAACTCCAAGGCTTTACGAAGGCGCTCGAGGGCAGGAAGCGCGAGCGAATCCAGGTCCACGAAAAGAAGCAGCAACAGTGGCGCGTGACAGAAGAACTTAGCGAGCAAGTCAGAGAAGCTCGTGAAAACATGCATCGTTCCCTCTCCGATGTTCGTAAGGTCATGCCACGAGCGACCGGGCTCGGACTCGAGGCTTTGGAACGAATTGTTCGGCAAGAGAACGTTGTTCCGGGAGAGCAGTATTTTGGGGTGCTCATGGACAACATAACACTCAAGGATCCAAAGTACCAGACTGCCGTGGAAGTAGCGGCTCAAAATAGTCTTTTCCACGTGATTGTTGATACCGATGCGACTGCCGCACGTCTCATGAAACGCCTAGAAGACGGAAAGCTGGGCCGAGTCACATTTCTTCCCTTGAATCGTCTCCGTGTGGAGAATGTCCGCTACCCCACGAATGTTCCTTCCGTTCGTCCACTGCTGGATCTGTGCTTGGATTATGATCCTAAGGTTCGGGTTGCCGTTGAGCATGTCTTCAATCGGAAGTTGCTTGCTCGTAGCCTTGACGAAGCCTCGGAGTGGGGTGCCAAATTGGGAATGGATGCCATTACTTTGGAGGGGGATCTCGCGGGTCGAAAGGGCGCCTTGACGGGAGGATACGTCGATACAAGCAAGAGTCGGCTCAAGGCTCACCAGAATAAAAAGGACGCCATGGCAGCGCTGAGATCGGCCGAAGATGAACACCGAAAGAGCGAACTAGCTGCACAGCAGGTGAACCACGAAGCGGCCTCCATCAGTCAAGACATTCTACGTCTCGAAGAAAAGTGCAAGGGTTCGCAGCGCCAAGTCCAAGATAAGGAGCGTTAATTAAGTAACAAGACGAAGACGATCGAGAAATGCAGGAGGCAAGAATCCACTTTGGAAGGAAACATTCCTCCGTTGGAGTTGGAAATCACGGGAATTGATGCCGACATCCAACGACTGAAGGACGAAATGAAAACAGAATTGAAGTCGACGCTGTCGGCCGAAGAAAAGCAGCTTCTCGTTCATCTCAAGGAAACCGAAAAGAAATTGGCCATCGACATTGAGAAACAAACGGATGCCGTGTCACAGATTGGAGTGATGCGTCAGCGTTTGCAAAGTCTTTTGGACGATAACTTGATCAAGCGCCAGCAAGAGCTTCAAGGGCTTGCCGCGCCTGCGATGAACGACGAAGAGGAAGGCGACGATGAAGTTCGCGCGACTTTTGCAGCTAAGATTGAATTGCAGAAAGAAGAGCTTGACGAAAAACGCCTGGAGCTGGAGTCGGCAGAACGCGACCTGCATGACGCGGAAGAGAGACTATCAAAAGCACGCAAGGCATCAGAAGATGTCCGAGCCGAGTTGATTGCCACCAAGGGAACGTTGGAAAAACTCAAGAGTGCCGATTCTGATAACAGAAAAGAATTGGAAAAGGCACAGGATCAGACGGACGAATTGCTCAATAAGGTACGCATCTTGATCACACACAAAACTTCCGGGCTTCCCAACTTTTTGTTACTAACTTTTCGCTATGTCTTGTTCCAATACAGCGAGCCATTTGCGTGAACAAACGTGAGAGCTATGCGACAAAGATCCAGGAATTGGGAGCTCTTCCACCCCCGGCGGAACGGGAGGCCTTTGCGAACAAATCTCTTTCAGAGCTCATGAAATTGTTGGAGGCCGTGAACAAGAAACTCAAAAAGTATTCTCATGTGAACAAGAAAGCGTATGATCAATACGTCAACTTCAGCGAACAGCGCGACTCGCTTTTGAAACGCAAAGAAGAGCTCGACCAAGGTGCAAGCAAAGTGAAGGAACTAGTTGAAAGCCTCGATCGCCAGAAAGACGAGGCCATCAATCGAACTTTCCGCGGCGTCAGTGCCCATTTCAAGGATGTCTTCAAAGAACTCGTCCCCTTGGGCGCGGGAGAACTCATCATGAGAACTTCCATTGATGAAGACACCGACGGCGAAGATGACGAAGATCGAGAGCCGGGAAGCCCAGAGGCCCAGGCCAAGAAAAAGAAGGCGTACGACCCGAACAATCCGGATGTTAGTCTCTATCGTGGAGTAGGCGTCAAGGTTCGCTTTTCCGCCGTTGGTGAAAACTTTATGATGTCTCAGTTGTCCGGAGGACAGAAAGCGCTTGTGGCGTTGGCCCTCATCTTCGCCATTCAACGATGCGATCCGGCTCCCTTTTACATCTTTGATGAGTTGGTAAGTTATTAGTTCATTTTTGAACGAAGTCCACACCTTAAATTTCGTTATTTTCTTCTAACCATGTATGTATTTTTCATTTTTGGTGATGCCAGGATCAAGCTCTTGATTCAGCCTACAGGGCATCGGTGGCCAATCTCATCCAAAAGCAGGCCGCTAGCACCGAGAATCCAACTCAGTTTATTGTCAGCACATTCCGCCCGGAGTTGGTGAACGTGGCGAACCAATGCTACGGCATCAGCCACCAAAGCAAAGTGAGCCGATTCCACCACATGAGCAAGAAAGACGCACTTGCTTTTATCGCTAATTTGATGACGGAAGAGGAAACCGTTGGGGAGGTAAGACTTGAACCAACGCGTTTTTACTCCAGAGCATTTTTTTAAACATATCTCAACATGCTTTTCAAATCCCTTCCCATCGTTTTAGGTTGCAACTGTTTCGACGTCTCGTGTTTCCAGGCGCTCGAGTGACTCCAGAAAGCGCAAAGCGTCTTCTGTTGCCGCCGCAGACGACGAAGATGGAAACGGCGAGGAGGATCAGGGGACTGCTGATCTCGCTAGCCCGGCGGCTGCGCAATCTGTAGCGCAATCTGTAGGTGGTGGCGAAGAATAGTGTGTTCTTTACTATGCCATATCACGAATGCAGATGTATTACTCGGTCTGCCCGATGGTATTGTTTTGTGGCCGCTGGTGGGGGGCGTAATGCACCGATGAGGTGCTTGCGAATCAATATAAAAATAAATATGCATTTGAAACATTGACTCGCTGGCTACTCGTCCTTTTACCCTAGCGAACCTTGTGCTCAACGCGACGCTTGAGTGTTTCTTCGGTAAGCACTCAGCCGAGGTGCACGACACCGGAAATCTGGGCCTAGGTTTCGTGCCTCTAACTAGCTAGTAGCGTGATTTTCGCACGTCCATTTATAGTATTATTTACGTTCTTGATTCTAAATCTTTGCCGCCTTAAAAATATTTTTTGCCTTGCTTTTTTTCAATGTGCGAGGGTTTCTAGGCCTCAACTACCATAGCCCATACCAATATCCACTTAAACCATCGCCGGCAGCACAAAGTGGAACATGCCCAGCTTAGCCTGAAGGGGCGTAGAGCTCAGCGGAGTGGAGCCGTCATCCCCGAGAATTACAAAATTGTATTCGCCTTGCATTCGAGCTACAGCTGGAGTTTTCTCCAACTTGGGCTTCACATTGAGGGGTGCCGTGCTGGTGTACTCAAAGCTCTCTCCGGATTTTAGGACGGGTTGACGACCGGTCACACCAGGTCCCTGGACGACATCTTTGTTGGCGCTGCCGATCGTCTGAATTTCAAATCGACGCGAGACAAGTTGGATCGATTTATCAGATTCATTTGTAATACGAATATTGTAAGCAAAGCAGTGCTTATCTAACGACGCATCCGACCTCTCTGGGCGATAGGATGATGTGACCTGAACGCGGATTTCTTCAGTGGCAGCTTCAGATGAGTCATTCAGCTTAACTGTAATGTCACCTGTCTGCATGTCGCTATCTCCAGGGAGAGTAGAGGCGGGGGTGGCGGAGGGGACTGTGGCTGGCCTGCTCTTGGTAACTGGTTCAGCAGCTTTGAGACTGCTAGCACTCACGTCTTCTTCCTCGTCGTCCTCTTCTTCGTCGTCATCCTCGGTGGCGCTGCTGAACGGCTGCACACGCTGATCTTCGGGGAAAATGAAGTGAAACATTCCCAACTCAGCTGTTGCTTCTCCACCAGCCTGGACTTGTTCTTCGGTTGCTGTTTCTTGGCCATCCTTGAGGGTCACAAATCGATACTCTCCTCGCATGCGTGCCGCGATGATAGTGGTACCAATGGGTCGCACGCTGAGTGGGGCAGTCGATGTGTACTCAAACACTTCACCTGGTTTTAGCACAGGAGTGCGTCCAGTGACACCTTCTCCTTGCACAACGTCTTTCATACTAGAGCCAACTGTCTGAATCTCAAAGCGGCGACCCAGAAGTTGAATGGTATCCGTCGGAGAGTTGTTAGTGATGCGGATCGTGTATTGGAAACAGTGCTTGCGCATCGGCGGGTCGGACTGATCCTTGTTGTACACAGAGGACACCTCGACTTCCAGAGGTCCCGTCGTGGTGGTCGATGACGATTCCACGGCCAGGTCGCCAAGATCTCCTTGGGTGACATCTGGATCACCTGGAAGGCGAGGCCTTCCTCCAGAAGCTTCTGCAGCTGCAGCTTCTCGTGCTTTGTCGGCACTGGATTTTTCACCCGAAGCAACGGCTGCATCATCGCTTGACGAAGCTGCAGAGGACGTTTGTCCCAACTGCTTACGGCGGACTTTCTTGACTTCTTCACGTGCATCTTCAAGAGCTTTCTCCATGGACTTAGTTCTCGACTCTGGTGTGTCAGGGACCTTGCCCAGAATTTCCTTGGCCCTCTCTCGCTTCTTCTTGTTATCCTCTTCAATTTCGTCCATAAGACGACGCATAACTCTTTCTCTTCGCTCCTTGGCTTCACGGTCCTCCCTCACTCCTGGGTTTCGCATATCTTCCTCATATTGGAGCTTTTCTTTTTCTTCATTTTTTCTGCGTTCTGCCATCATAGCACGTCCCCGTGCGGCACGTTCCTCCCGAATTTCACGCTCCATGACAGAGGTCGCCCGAGATGGACTGATACCAATGTCATAAATTTCGGTGTGCACGGCATATCCTTTGCGGCCAATCTCAATGCCGGGTGGAGGACCACCGACTTTTTCGGACAATTTTTTCAAATAGTCCACCTTATCATCGGGCTCTCCCAATTGAATGGCATCCCTGAGACGCTCGTTGATGCCAAACCAGGGATCGCGCTCGTACCGACGCTTCATGTCGTTGTTGGCTTCGACCCATCCCGCGTGGTCCTTGCGCATGCGAAGGTCGGGCAAATCGTTCTTGCGAATTTGTCGCATCACGGTCAAATTTTCCTTGCGCTCTTCTGGAGACATGGTTTGGGTGAGTTCCTCATCCTTGAGAACCATTGCTTTGTCTTCGTCTTTGAAATAACGAGAAGGACGCGGCTTGATAATGGGATTGGGGTCATAGGGGTCCAATTTCATGCCCGTAAAGGGCGATTTTGCACCCGAGTAACTACTGCTCGTAGCCAACTCCATTTCATCCTCGTCGTCTTCGTCGTCGTCGTCATAATCATCTTCGTCTTCCTCGTCATCTTTATTGCCACTCTTGTCCATTCCCAAAAAACCGGCGTAAAGAGAAGTCTTGGAGGTTGTTGATGTGTGCTCGAGAGCCCACTGGTGAGACGGAGATAAAGTCACAGAGGCGGAGGAACGGCCCACAAAAGTGGAAGGCGTGAATGCCGCCGCAAAGGGAGACCCAACGGCATGGGCAAAAAAGATGCTCAGAGCAACCGATGTCGTCTTCATGATGAATTGTTTATTTTTTGATTTTTAGTAAAATGCTCTTTGCTGCTTTGTCTTCACTTGGCCGATTCCTTTCTATTTTCGTACTCCTCCTGATAAAAACTACCTACTAGCTAGTAG